>Ga0172373_10000605_pt1 | contig 58909 bp, 54 predicted proteins | sample Lak10m_2_FD_114546 | JGI IMG/M metagenome (GOLD analysis project Ga0172373, IMG submission 114546) | Freshwater microbial communities from Kabuno Bay, South-Kivu, Congo - kab_092012_10m | ecosystem: Environmental > Aquatic > Freshwater > Lake | place: Democratic Republic of the Congo... | reverse complement strand
CGCCCCGCGCAAGCGCTTGTAGTAGCCGCGGCGGCGGTACAGAAAAGGGCTTTGGGGGCAGGCGGGATAGGGGCAATGCGGCGGGATGAACTTCTGCATCGGGGTCTCCAGTGCCGGGGAGAATCTGTGCCCCGGCACCCGTAGGGACGGCTCGGCCGCTGGCGGCTCGCGCGGGAAATCCGGTTCCCAGTTTCGATTCTGTCCCCGCTCGGGGAGCAGTATCCCTGGGGGCTTGGGTTGGGGCCGCCGAATGCCGATCTAGCCAGCAGCCATGCTGTGCCTCGCCCTGTCCCTATGGAGCCTCCTCGAGGAACCCCGTCCTCAGCGGCCTGCGGTCGCCGAGTGCTTCGTACTCGAGTCGCCCGAGCGTGCCTGTCTGGGCTGGGCGCGCTTTCTCGAGCGGGAAATCGCCGGCGGTCGCGCGCTGGAGGTCGAGTGGATCTTCCTGCGGCCCGGCGATTCGCCTTGGCAGGTGCGGCACGTCGAAGAACTCAGTCCGCGTGCGCCGCGCTTGGTCTGGCGTGAACACAGCGGGCTCAGCGGGCGCACGCTGCTGCTCGATCGGCCTTTGGGTTCCGGCGACTGGACGCTGGAGTCGATGGATCGCGAGGGCCGCGATCGGCGGCAGTTGTCGACGGCTGGCGGCGCTCAATTCCCGCTGGCGCTGCTCGATCTGTGCCGTCGCGGAGAACTGGCGGCTGCTCATGTGCGCGTGTTCGAACCACTCGAGGCCGCGCTCGCCGAGCGCACCGTCAGCACGCGTCTGAGGCTGGCTCAACCGGACAAGCGCGTGGTGGTCTGGCAGCGCCCCGACGGCACGCCGAGCGCCCACTGGTGCTTCGAAGGCCGCAGTCTCAGCGCCTTTCGGCTGGGACCGGGGCTCAGCGCACGACGGATGGCGGCGGAGGAGTGGCGCCAGGCCACGCAAGCGGCGCTGACGCTCCCCGTGGATGCATCCGGGCGCTAAGGGATTTGCGAAGCCCTGACGCGGGTCCGTGGTCGTGATGGGTCACGGCGGCCCGCGCTTTTGGTACTTTGAACCCCTGATGTTCGTTGTTCGACCGCTCTGCCCATGGATGGGGACTCGACGGCTGCTGGCACTGCCGCTGGCGCTGGCACTGCCGCTGGCGCTGGCACTGCCGCTGGCGCTGGGATTGCCCCTGGCGCTGCTGGCGGCTGCGGGGTGCCAAAGCCCCGAGGAAGCCCGCCAGGCGGCGGACGCCGAGGTCTATCCGCTGGTGCTCGAACGTCGCGCCCAGTTGGGTCTGGAGGCGCCCCCGTTGGCCATCGAGCCCAGCCCCGACAGCCTGCGAGCGCGCCTCCTGCGCGGCGAGGCCGGGCCGCAGGGAGCCCTCAGCCTCGTGCAGTGTCTGGAGATCGCCTCCGAGAACAACCGGGACTACTCCGGGCGCAAGGAGCGCCTGTACAACTCAGCCCTCGACCTGACCCTGGAGCGTTGGCGCTTCGGCTGGCGCGAGGACCTGTCCGGCTCGGCCAGCGTGCTGGGCACGGGCGACGAGGCCACGAGCGCCAGCGCCAGCGGTGGTTATTCGCTGACGAAGCTGTTTGGCTCGGGCGCCAACGTCGTGCTCGACATCGGCGCCGGCATGGCGCGCTCGCTGACCTTCTCGGATGACTGGAATCCGGTCGGCGATCTGGGCCTCTCGATCACCCAACCGATCCTGCGCGGATTCGGCTCGGCGATCGTGCGCGAGCCGCTGACCCAGGCCGAGCGCAACCTGATCTACGAGGTGCGCGCCTTCGAACGCTTCCGCCGCACCTTCGCCTACGATACGGCCTCGCGCTACTACAACCTGCTCGAGAGCTACCAGCGCCTCGCCAATCAGGAGGCCAACTTCAAGTCGCTCGAGACGCTGACCAAGCGCAACGAGAAGCTAGCCGAGGCCGGGCGGCTCTCGGACATCGAACTGGGTCAGGCGCGCCAGAACGAGCTTTCCTCGCGCAACCAGCTGGTGATCTCGCGGGCCTCGCTGCAGTCGCAGCTCGATGATTTCAAGCTGTTCCTCGGACTGCCGGTCGAGTTCGCGCTGGTGCTCGACCCGTCCGTGCTGGAGTCGCTGGAAACCGGCTCGGCGGGCGATGTGGAGGAGCCGATCGCGGTGCGCTTCGCGCTCGCCAACCGCCTCGACCATGCGACGGTGCTCCAGCAGTTCGAGGATCGCCGGCGCGCGGTGGCGATCTCCGCCGACCAGCTGCGAAGCGGGCTCACGATCTCGGGCGGCGCGACGCTCCAGAGCGCCGAGGGCCAGCCGCTGAATTTCGATCTCGACAACGCCGACTGGTCGGCGACGCTCAGCTGGGATCTTCCCATCGACATCCTGCCCGAGCGCAACGGCTACCGCAAAGCGCTGATCAACCTGCAGAGCGCCGCGCGCTCCTGCGAACAGTCCGCGGACTCGATCACTGCCGACATCCGCGACGAGCTGCGCGTGACGCTCGCCAGCCGCGAAGCCTACGAGATTCAGCGCCGAGCGGTGCAACTGGCCGAGCGTCGGATCCAGAGCACCCGCCTCAAGCTCGATGCGGGCCGGTCGACGACCCGCGATCTGCTGGAGGCCGAGAACGATCTGCTCGAGGCGCGCAACAATACCACCAGCGCGCTGATCAACTACACGCTCAACCGTTATGCGCTGTGGCGCGACCTCGAGATCCTGCGCGTCGACGAGCAGGGCCTTCGCGGTGAACTCCAACTGCTGGCGGCAGCACCCGTGGCTGCGGCCCAAGGACAGAAATGAACATGGCCAAGCAATCCAATACCAAGATCTGGGTCGTGCTCGCGCTCGTGCTCGGCGTGCCCGGGCTCTACCTCGGCGGCAAATCCATCGGCTGGTGGGGCCAGGAAGCCCGTCAAGAGGTCAAGGGCGCGCGGGCCAAGCGCGGAGCCCTGACGCTCTCCGTGGTCCAGCGCGGCAATCTCGCCGCCCGCGACGCGATCAGCATCAAGAGCGAGATCGAGGGTCAGAGCACGATCATCCAGCTGATCCCCGAGGGAACGCAGGTCAAGGTCGGGGACGTGCTCTGCAAGCTCGACACCTCGGAGCTCGTCGACAAGAAGCTGGCTCAGGAGATCAGCGTGCAAAACGCGGAGGCCGCCTTCACCAAGGCCAGGGCGCAGTACGACATCCAGGCCAGCCAGAACAAGAGCGACATCGAGACGGCCGAACGCAAGCTGCGCTTTGCCACGCTCGATCTCGAAAAATACGAGAAGGGCGACTACGGGCAGAAACTGAAGGAATCGGAAGACAAGATCCTGCTCGCCGAGCAGGAGCGCGCACAGAGCGAGAACAACTTCAACTGGTCGAAGACGCTCGCCGACCAGGGCTTCCTGACGAAGACCGAACTCGATGGCGACAGCATCCGGTTTCAAAGCTCGGCCGTGAAGTACGAGCAGGCGAAGGTCGCCAAGTCGCTGCTCGAACGCTACGACCACCCGCGCAAGCTCTCGGAACTGCAGGCGGACCTCAAGGAAGCCGAGCGCGGGCTCGAGCGCGCCAACCTCAAGGCCACCAGCCTGATCGTCGACTACGAGGCGGGCCTGCGCTCCAGCGAAGCCAAGCTCAAGCTCGAGCGCGAGAAGCTCAACAAGTTCACCGACCAGATCGAAAAGAGCGTGATCAAGGCGCCGGCCGAGGGCATGGTCGTCTACGCGCGCATCGAGGGCGGCGGTCGCATGGGGGGCGAGGCTCCGATTCAGGAAGGCTCGCAAATCCGCGAGCGCCAGGAGATCCTGCAGATCCCGCGCACCGGCGGCATGATCGCCGAAGCCAGCGTGCACGAGAGCGCGCTGAAGCAGGTGACGGCTGGATTGCCCTGCAAGATCCAGGTCGACGCGCTCCCGGGCTTCATCTTCGACGGAGAAGTGCAGTACGTCGCGATGCTGCCCGACAAGGCCAGCTGGTGGGCCAACCCCAACCAGCGCCTCTACAAGACGCAGGTGCTGATCCGGCCGGCTGCCAATCTCACGCCAGAGATGGCAAAAGCCTACGAGGAGATGCGCCCGGGCATGTCGTGCAGCATCGAGGTGTTCGCGGACACGATCGCGGACTGCATCCACGTGCCGGTGCAGTGCATCGTGATGCACAAGGGCGAGACGATCGCGTTCGTCATGGAGGGCGGGAAGCCCGTCCAGAAGACGGTCAAGGTCGGACGCGCCAACGAGAAGTTCGTGGAGGTGGTTCAGGGCCTCAGCGAGAACGATGAGGTGTTGCTGGCTCCGCCGCCGGGCTTCGTGCCCCTGCCGGCGGAAGAGAAGGCCCGCGACGTGCCGCAGGTCCAGCCCAAGGCCAAGGCCGCCGCTGGGAACGGCAACGGAGCGGGAGCCGCGGCGCCGAACGAGGCTGCGGCCGCGGCCAACGGCGCTGCCAACGGCGCTGCCAACGGCGGTGCGAACGGCGGTGAGCGACCGCGGCGCAGCTTTGACCCCGCCAGCATGTCGCCGGAGATGCGTGCGCGCTGGGAAGCGATGACGCCCGAGGAGCGCGAGCAGCTGATGGAGCGCATGCGTTCGGGCGGCGGACGGCGCAACCGTCCCGGCGGCGAGGGCGGCGGCGGAGGAGGAGGAGCTTCCGGCGGCGGTGGCGGCGGATGAGCGTCCTGCAGCGTTCGCAGGACGCGCCGGGAACGCCCGTCGTCGAGTTGGCCGATGTCAGCCGCGTCTACCGCATGGGCAACCATGAGGTGCGCGCGCTCGACAGGCTCACGTTCACGTTCCGCGCCGGCGAATACTGGTCGATCATGGGCAGCTCCGGCTCGGGCAAGTCGACGCTGCTCAACATTCTCGGCTGCGTCGATCGGCCGAGCAGCGGTTCGTACAAGATCCGCGGTCACGAGGTGGCGAGGCTCTCCGACGATGAACTCTCCGAGATCCGCGGACACCACATCGGTTTCGTGTTCCAGTCCTACAACCTGATTCCGCAGCTCAACGTGCTCGAGAACATCCTGGTGCCGCTCAGCTACTGGGATGAAATGCCCGAGGATGCCGAGCAGCGCGCACGCGCGCTCGCCGAACGGGTGGGGCTCTCCCAGCGACTCGACCACCGGCCCACTGAGCTCTCCGGGGGCCAGCAGCAGCGTGTGGCGATCGCGCGCGCCCTGGTCAACGACCCTGCGATTCTGCTCGCCGACGAAGCAACCGGAAACCTCGACAGCAAGACAGCCTCGGAAATCCTCGAGTTGTTCGATCAGCTGCACGCCGAGGGCAAGACCGTTCTGCTCGTGACGCACGAGCCCAGCGTGGGACGACGCGCGGAGCACACGCTGCGCCTCGCCGATGGCCGCATCGCGGAAGTGCTGCACAATCGCCAGGGGGCTGCCACATGAGCGCCGGACTGATGCGCACCGTGCGGCTGGGCATCTCCAGCCTTCTGCTGCACAAGCTGCGCAGCATCCTGACGACGCTGGGCGTTCTCTTCGGAGTGGCCAGCGTGATCGCGATGCTCGCGATCGGCGAAGGCGCCAGCAAGGAAGCTCAGGAGCAGATCCGCCAGCTCGGCTCGCAGAACGTGATCCTGCGCAGTGTCAAGCCGCCGGAGGACCTGGTCAGCGGCCAGCAGTCGACGCGCGTGTCGAACTACGGCCTGACCCTGCCGGACTTCGAACGTGTCGCGGAGTCCTTCCCGGCCGTGGTGCGCGCGGTGCCCGTGCGCATCATTCAGCAGGAAGTGCGCCTGGACATGCGAGCGCTCAATCCGCGCGTGCTGGCGACGACGCACGAGTATCAGGCTGTCACGGGCCGGCCGCTGATCGAGGGCCGCTTCCTGAGCTCCGAGGACCAGCGCACGACCTCCAATGTCTGCGTGCTGGGCTACGAGGTGGCGCGCTACCTCGTGCCCTTCGAGTCCGCGCTCGGCAAGCGCATCAAGATCGGTTCCGACTACTTCACCTGCGTCGGCGTGCTGCTGCCGCGCGTGCCTCTGAGCTCGGATCCGGCGCAGGCGGGAGCCGATGTCACGGGTGAGGTGCTGATCCCGCTCGAGACCGCCCGCAAGTGGTTCGGCGAGATGCAGGTCAAGATCCGTTCGGGATCGCGCGAGATGGAGGAGGTCCCGCTGCACGAGATCTACGTGCAGGTGGATTCGACGGACAACGTCCCGCTGGTCGCCGAGGCATCCAAGGCGATGCTGGGACGCACGCACAAGCAGCGCGACTACGAAGTCGTCGTGCCGCTCGAGCTGCTGATGCGCGCCGAGGAGACCAAGCGCATCTTCAATATCGTGCTGGGCTCGATCGCCGGCATTTCGCTGTTGGTCGGAGGCATCGGCATCATGAACGTGATGCTCGCCACGGTCACCGAGCGCACGCGCGAGATCGGCATTCGTCGGGCGCTGGGCGCCAAGCGGCGCCACATCGTCGCGCAGTTTCTGGTCGAGACCATCGTGCTCTCGGTCGGTGGAGGCCTGCTCGGCATCGCGCTGGGTCTCTTGATCCCCTGGCTGGTGGAATGGTGGGCCGACATGCCAACCGTGGTCACGCCGATGGCGCCGATCCTCGCCTTCGGCATCTCGGCGGGGATCGGCGTGGTCTTCGGGCTCTACCCCGCCTGGCGGGCGGCCACGATGGATCCCGTGGAAGCCCTGCGCCACGAGTGAGCGAGCCGCCTTGCGCCGCGCGTTCAGAGCAGTTTCGAACGCATGGCGAGGGCCTGCGCCATGTGGGCGGGCCTGAGGGAGGCTGAGCCCTCCAGATCCGCCACGCTGCGCGCCACCCGGCGCAGCGATTGCAGCGCCCGGGCCGAGAGGCCGCGCGCCCGCGATGCGCGCTCGAGCAGCTGGCGCGACTCGCCATCGAGCGGAGCATGCCGGTCGAGATCGTTCGCATCGAGGCGCGCATTGGGCAGCCGCTGCCCGCGCGCGAGAGCGAGCTCGCGCGCCCGCCGCACGCGCGCGATCAGGGTCGCTTCGCTGTGCTCGCCCGCATCCGCCGAGGGCCGTGATTCCCAAGCGCCCGCCAGCTCATCCAGGCTGGCCGGCTGCACCTCCTGGATCAGTTCGATTCGGTCGAGCAGCGGGCCGGAGATGCGCCGGCGGTAGCGCTGCACGCTGGCGGGCGGGCAGCGGCAGGGCGTGCGGGCATGTCCCAGGTAGCCGCAGGGGCAGGGATTCATGGCCGCGACCAACTGGAAGCGCGCCGGCAGTTCGACCCGGCGCGCCACGCGCGCGATCAGCACGGTGCCCGATTCCAGCGGCTGGCGCAGGCTCTCGAGCACCTCGCGGCGAAACTCGGGCAACTCGTCGAGGAACAGCACGCCCCCGTGTGCCAGCGTGATTTCGCCCGGCGTCGCCTGCGCTCCGCCGCCGACCATGGCGGCGTAGCTGATCGTGTGGTGCGGAGCCCGAAACGGGCGCTCGCTCGCCAGCCCCCCCGGCCAGCGCCCGGCTGCGGACTGCGCCTGGGTGATTTCGAGCCGTTCCTCGCGCTCGGGCGCGGGCAGGAGCCGCGTCAGGCGCCGGGCGAGCAGGCTCTTGCCCGCCCCCGGCGGCCCGACCAGCAGCAGCCCGTGCCCGCCCGTCGCCGCCAGCGCCAAGGCGAGCTTGGCCTGGGCCAGTCCGCGCACCTCATCCAGCGAGGGTCCGCCCAGCGCCGGCTGCCTTTCGGTTTCCACAGCCCCCGACAGAGCCACGATCGGCCGCTGGCCCGTCAAGTGCGCGAAGACCTGCGCGAGATGGCGCACGGGAAGCACTTCCAGTTCGCGCACGGCCGCGGCCTCCTCGGCGGTCGCCAGCGGCGCGAACACACGCTCCAGGCCCGCTTCGCGCGCCGCCAGCGCGGCCGCCAGCCCGCCGGGCACCGCATGCAGACGTCCATCGATGCCCATTTCGCCCAGAAACAGCGTCTTCGCGAGCGCCTTGGCCGGCAGATGCCCCATCGCGACCACGGCGCCGAGCGCCAGTGACAGATCCAGGCTCTCGCCCGACTTGCGGCGCGAGGCGGGTACCAAATTGAGCAGGAGTCGGCCGCCGCCACAGACCAGCCCATTGGACTCCAGGGCGGCCACGATCCGACCGCGGCTCTCGCGCAGCACGTTGTCGGGCAGCCCCGTCAGCTGCAACTGCAACAGTCCCTTGTCCTCGCCCATAAACAGCGCCTCGACGGTCACCAGCTCCGCGGTCGTGCCCGCCAGAGACGCTCCCATGCTGCGTACGGTCTTCACAACCGAAAGGACGGCGCGGGGGGCCCGAATTCGCCAAAGAAAGCGCGCTTCAGAGCGCGAACCGCGCCAGCGTGGCGCGCACATCCGCCGCGAAGGCGTCGATCAGGGCCTCCGTGCCGTTCCAGGCGCACATCCAGCGCACCTCGCCGCTGCGCTCGTCCCAGACATGAAAGCCCCAGCGCCGCTGCAGGTCCGCCACCACCGGCTCGGGCAGCAGCGCGAACACCGCGTTGGCCTCGACCGGATGCGTGATGCAAAGGCCGGGCAGGTCGCCCAGCGCCTGAGCCAGCCGTAGGGCGAGCTGATTGGCGCAAAGCGCGTTGCGTCGCCACAGGTCGGTGCCGTAAAGCGCCGAAAGCTGCGCGGCGAGGAAGCGCTGCTTGCTCGCGAGTTGCATGCCCTGCTTGCGCTGGTAGCCGAAGGCCGCATCGAGTCCTGGCTTGAGGAACACCACGGCTTCGGCCCCGAACAGGCCGTTTTTCGTGCCGCCCAGCGAGAGTACGTCGGCGCCCTCGACCATCTCGCCCAGTCCCTTGCCCGCGCTCGCAGCCGCGTTCGAGAGCCGCGCTCCGTCGATGTGCAGGTACAGCGCATGCTCTTGGCAAAAGCGCGCCAGAGCCCGCACCTCGGAAGGCTGGTAGACCGTGCCGCACTCGGTGGAATTCGAGATCGAGAGCAAGCGAGGCTGGACGCGATGGATGTCGCCGAGCGAGTGGATGGCGCGCTTCACGAGGCTCGGGCTGAGCTTGCCGTGCTCGCCGTCCACCAGGATCAGCTTGCTGCCCAAGTAGCGCTCCGGAGCGCCGCACTCATCGATCTCGATGTGCGCACCGCGCGCGCACAGCACCGCTTCGTGTGGCCTCAGCAGGGCCGCGATCGCGAGCACATTGGCCGCCGTGCCGTTGAACACGGGCCAGGCGCTCGCCTGCGGGCCGAAGTGCGCGCGCACGCAGTCCTCGAAGGCCCGAGTCCAGCGGCAAGCACCGTAGGAGGGCGCGGATCCGGCGTTGGCTTCCAGCAGGGCGGCGACGACCTCGGGGTGCGCGGGGGCCTGATTGTCGCTGTTGATCAGAGGCAGTGCTTCCATGGCGAAGCCCAAGCCTAGGCAGACACGCGGCCTGAGTGGTAGGAAAGAAGGCCATGCTGCGCAGTCTCTCGTACCTCAGCCTCGCCGCGCTGGCGGGGTGCCTCGGGCCCCGACCCGACCCAGCTCCGCCCGCCCAGCCGCTCACGCGTCCCGCGGGGACACAGATCGTGATCGCCGGCGAGCGCATCGACATCGGCACGCCGGTCGTGCTGTGGACTCAGTATCCCGGCTACGACGCGACCCGGCCGGTGCTGACGCCCGCGCAGGACGGCAAGCCCGCCAGCACGGGCCTCGCGTACCAACCCGGGCGGCTACGCAACGGCGAGGTGCTGGTCGAGCCGGAATCCACGAATCGCGAGCAGCTCGCCGAAGTCGTCGATCAGTTCGTGCTGCACTACGATGTGTGCGGCATCTCGAAAACCTGCTTTCGCGTGCTCAACGACCGCAAGCTCTCGGTGCACTTCCTGCTCGACATCGACGGCACGCTGTACCAGACCATGGACCTGCGCGATCAAGCCTTCCATGCCACGAAATCCAATCCGCGATCGATCGGCGTCGAGATCGCGCAGATGGGAGCGTATCCGCCCGGCAAGCCGTCCGCGCTCGATGTGTGGTACGCCAAGGATGCCGACGGCGAATACATCCGATTGCCCGAGCGCGTGGGGGATGGCGGCGTGCGCACGGTGGGATTCGTCGGCCGTCCGGCGCGCAAAGGGCGCATCAGCGGCGCGATTCATGGCGAAACGCTGGAGCAGTACGACTTCACCAACGAGCAATACGAGGCGCTGGCGCGACTGAGCGCCGGACTTTCGCTGCATTTTCCCAAGTTGAAATTGGATTGTCCGCGCGACGAATCCGGAGCCGTGCTCGATCGAGTGCTCAGCGACGAGGAATTCAGAGCTTTCGGCGGGATATTGGGGCACTTTCACGTGCAGCGCAACAAGACCGACCCCGGCCCGGCGTTTGACTGGGAAAGGCTGCTGGCCAGGGCACGCCATTGGCTCAAAGTGCAGGGGCCCTAGGAATTGTCTTGACGGAAGCGGGTCGGGCCACCAAGATCCCAAAAGCTCTCATTGTCCCTGTTCGTACAGTCGGCTCCGGCTGAGGGATGGTGCGGGTTCACTCGCAAATCGAAAGGGCTTTTGCCATGTCTTTCCGTCTCGCTGCCGGCTCGCTGCCGTCTCGCTGCTGGCATTCTCGCTGCTGGGCTCCTTCTGGCTGTTCACCAGAGAATCCCAAGCCGATACCACTTCCCAACCGGATCCCGTGGAATTGCAGGGCATCGCGGCCTTCCATCGTTCCCTCATGACCTATCACCTGCTGCATGGCAACTGGCAGATGGATGAGTCCCACAACGGCAAGGTTCGGCGATACCGTCCGACGGGCAATGAGGAACACTGCCTGGAGATGGCGTGGTCGATCGCCCATTCCTCAACCCCGCTCTTCGTGCTTGTCCCCGCAGGCGGCGAAGTGTACGAACTGAACGGTGTACTCGTGCTTGACTCGGAAGGTCGTGACCATGTCGAGTTTCGATCCATTCCCGCCGAGGAACTGATCGGGTGTGACAGCGACAAGTCTCTGGTGATTTCCAACGTGATGACGGGCACTTGCTGGGAAAAGCCCTTTGCCGTGGACCCTGAAAATGGCCGTTACACTCGCAAGTGCAACAAGAGTCCGGGTACGAACTGCGTCGCCACGGTCACCCAGAACACCAACCCACCCACGGTGTCCACGACAACCTGGCAGTGCGGCGCCGATGACCGGACGGTGTTCTTCAACCCGAGCAACGGCTTATGGAGCGCGCGGAACGCAATGAACTGCGGCAGCCTGAACCCGGATTTCATGCTGCGTTGATTCCGAAGTACCGTTTTTTTGTCGTACTGATCCATGCGCAAGCAATCCCTCCTTCTGGGTGTCATTCTGGCCTTGGTGGCCGCCGCCGTACTGACGTACTGGATGGGGATTGACGGAATCGGTCGCGGAGGATTCTCCGCGGGTGCCGCGGATGCGGAGCCTGCTCCCGGGCTCTCACCCGCGTCACCGAGTACGGGGGGGGCGCTGACTGCCGATCCAGCATCGGCCCGGATGGACTTGGTAGCCGACGAGGGCACACAGCGGCATTCCGGGGATCCGAATACGGCGCAGTCCCAAACTGTGTCGGAACCGAGATCCACACCGAATGAGGAGTTGCGATGGCTGACGGAACCCGGGCCGGACGGAGTGGGTCATCTGGTCGGAGCGCGTCGGAATGGGAAGAAACACGGGCTCTGGCGGCAGTACGGAGACGATGGCGTCCTGCTGTTCGACTCGACCTTTGTCGACGGAAAGCTGGAGGGGCCATGCAAGTCCTATGAGCGATCAGGGATCGTTCATGAAATCAACGAATACCGTCAGGGGAAACTGCATGGCATCACCCGTGGGTACTTTTCCGACGGCAGTCGCTGGATCGTCACGAAGTTCGAGAACGGCAACCGGACCGATTGCTGGATCGAGTACAACCGGGACGGCACGGTCAAGGCTCAGGGCAGCGCCTGGGAGCCTGCGCTGGAGTCTGGCCTGTCATCTGATCGGGTGCGTTGATCCAGAACCGGGTCAGCGCTCCAGAGCCCGGCGCAGGAATCCGCCCGCGGCATCGAGGCGCGCCTGCGCTGCCTCGCGTGACAGACCGGTGCGTGCCATCACGATGCCGAGCTTGACCTGACCGTCCGCCGCCTTGAGCCAGTGCTCGGCGCGCTCGCGCTCGCAGGGGACGATGCCCGCGATCAGCCCGATGCCGCGCTGCCACAGCTTGGCGTTGCCGCGCGTGTTGACATCGACCATGCGGTTGCCGTGCACCTTGCCGATGCGCGCCATGGCGAGCGTGCTGATCATGTTGAGCACCAGCTTGGTCGCCGTGCCGGCCTTGAGCCGCGTGCTGCCCGCGAGCACTTCCGGGCCGCTGATCACTCGAATCGAGACATCCGCTTCATCCGATGCCTGCTCGCGCGGAACGCAGGAGAAGAACACCGTGCGCGCACCGCGCTCGCGTGCGCGCGCGATGGCGCCGTGCACAAAGGGCGTCGTGCCGCCGGCGGCGATGCCGAACAGCACATCGCGCGGACCCAGCTCGCGCGCATCGACCTCGCGCGCGCCCGCTGCGCGCGAGTCTTCCGCGCCTTCCTCGGCCTTGACGAAGGCGTTGGGGCCGCCGGCGATGATCGCCTGCACCTGCGCAGGATCGGATTGGAAGGTCGGAGGGCATTCGACCGCATCGAGCACGCCCAGACGCCCGCTGGTGCCAGCACCGCAGTAGACAAGCCGGCCGCCCTGCTGCAGCGCGCGGGTGACGAGCTCCAGCGCCGCGACGATCTCCGGCTTGGCGGCGCGCACGGCCTGGGCCACGCGCGCATCCTCCGCGTTCATCATGTCGAAAGCCTCGCCCGGAGCGAGCTCGTCAAGGTGCTCGCTCTGCGGGTTGGGCAGTTCCGTGGAGAAGTGCTCGCGGTTCATGCCTCACCTCCGCCGCTCTCGCCGGCCTTGCGCTGGCGCGTGAAGCGCGCGCCCGGTTCCCACATGCCCTGCCCCAGGCTCGCACCGCCGTCGATCACGAGGCACTCGCCGGTGATGTAGGCGCTGGCGGGCGACAGGAGGTGCAGGCACTGCGACGCGACCTCATCGGCGGTCGCGAAGCGCTGGAGCGGCACGCGCTGCTCGAGGTGCTGCTTGGCGAGCGCCTCCGGCCACAGGTTGCTCGCCGCGCCCTCGGAGTGGAACGGGCCTGGCGCGACCGCGTTGACGCGAATCGAATGGCGGGCCCACTCGGCGGCGAGCGTGCGCGTCATGGCGAGCACGCCAGCCTTGGCGGAAGCGGAGTGCACGACGCCGGGCATGCCGGTCCAGGCATAGGTGGCGACGATGTTGAGGATCTGTCCGCCGCCGGCCTCGATCATGCGCCTGCCGAAGCTCTTCGAGCAGTAGAAGGTGCCGTCGAGCACGATGCCGAGCACGGCGCGCCAGGCGTTGGCGCTGAGGCGTTCGGCGGGGCAGACGAAGTTGCCGGCCGCGTTGTTGATCAGCATGTCGAGCGCAGGCAACTCGGCGGCGAGGCGCTCGACCGCGTGGTGCTCGCGCACGTCAAGCACGTGGGCCCGTACCCACCAGCCCTGCGCCGCCGCCTCTTGCAGCAGGCCCGCATGGTGCTCGGAGCTGCGCGAGGCGATGTGCACCGCAGCGCCCAAGGCCGCCAGCGCGCGGGCGATCTCCAGCCCCAGACCGGTTCCGCCGCCGGTCACCAGCGCGGTCCGGTTGGAAAAAGTGCCGGTGGGGAGCCAACGGGCGGAAGCGGGCAGCGATCGCGGTAACGAATGCACCCGGGCAGGATAGAGTCTGTGCCTCCCGGCTGCACCCCATGCTCCTCGCGCTGTGCCTTTGCCTGGCCCCGCTGGCCCAGAATCCGCTCGAACGCTCGAGCGGGGACCGGCTCGAGTTGCATTCCGGCGAGCGGCTCGACGGCCGCGTGCTGTGGGCCGACGATGTGCGCGTGGTGGCACGGATCGAGGGCCGGGTGCGCGAGTATCCGCGCGCGATCGTCCGCCGAATGGAGCGTCAGACCGACGCGCTCGCGACCCTGCTCGGGGTTCCGCTGGCGGTGGGCGAGGGCCGCCCCGCCCAGTGGAGCGACTACGCGCGCTTCGCCCAGTCGCGCGGCCTCGGCGGCGAGGCCCTGGCCTTGCAGTGGGCGAGCCTGCTGCTCGATCCGCAGCATGCGCCCGCGCACGAGTGGCTCGGTCACCGCCGCGCGGGCGAGGAGTGGGTGCGCGTGCGTGCGGACGGCGTCGAGGAGCGCATCGCGGATGTGCTGAGCGCCCCGCCCGATCCGCGGCGGCCCTGGCGACTGTCTTCGCTGCACTTCGAACTCAGGAGCGAACTTGCGCTGCGCCCGACGCTCGAGTTGTACTGGCAGCTGGAGCGCATGGAGCAGGCCTGGCGCGCGGGGCTCGCCCGCGAGCTCGAACTCTACGAAGCGACGCTGCCGCTGTTCGTCGAGGTCTACCGCGAGCGGCGGCGTTTCCCGCTGCCGCGCGAGCGCACCGAGCGCGTGGCGTGGGTCGGTCTGGGCCCGACGCTGTTCATCGATGCGGAGCAGGGCCTGCCGGAAGCGGAGTGGACCGCGCTGTGCCTGCGCGAGCGCATCGAGCTGTCCTTTGCCCGCCTGGAGTTTCCCTGTCTGTTGCCCGCGTGCTGGAGCGAGGGGCTGGCGCGCCTGGCGTCGGCCTCCGACTGGAGCGGTCCGGGGCTGGCGGCCTGGCCGAAGCTCGAGCTGGCGAGCGAGACCGCGCTGCGGTTGGCGAAGAGCCGAGTGCGCCGGCCGATCGGCGAGCTGCTGCGGCTGACGCGCACCGAACTCGATTTTCAGAGCGGTTTCGTGCAGCGCAGCGAAGAGTGCCAGGCGCTGGTGGCCTGGGCGCTTGAGGCAGAGGAGCAGAGCGTGCGCCGGGCGACGCTGGTCTATCTCGGCGGGATCGCGCGCGGCAGGGAAGGTTCGGTGCGCGAGTGGGAGCGGGCCTTCGGACTCGAGCGGGAGCAGCTCGATGCTCGCCTGCTGCAGTGGATCCGCGCGCGAGCCGGAATCCGCTAGCGCGGTTCGTCCGGTCGCCTGAACTCGACGACACTGTGCTGCGGCAAGCCCCAAGTCGGCTGGATCGCTCGCAGCGCGTTGTCGAAGTTGGCGAGATCCTGATCGAGCACCGTGAATTCGAACTCCAGCACGCGCTGTGCGTCGATGAGCTTCGTGCGCGTGGTGATGTCTCCTGGCACGGATCGGCGCAGCCAGCGGCTGATCTCCTTGCTGAGCTCGGTCCACGGAGCATCGGCATCCAGGCTCACGCACAGCCGCGCCCGCCGCTCGGGAAAGCCGGTGTCAAACTCAGCCCCGCCGCTCTGGCCTTGCGGCAGCGGCTTCGGCTCGTTGGGCAGGATGAATTCGAGCTTGCGCACCGGTCCATGGCGCAGCAACTGATCCGGTATGTCGAACAGCGCCACCACGAGCACGCCGAAGGCTCCGAGCAGCGCCATGAAGCCGAAGGCCAGCGCCAGCAGGCAGCCTGCGGCGCCGGAGAGCTTGTTGGTGCCCTTGGCCCCGCTGCGCAGCAGCAGCCAGGCAAGCAGGGCCAGCAAACACAGCCACAGCAGCAGGCACAGCGCATAGAAGCCGAAAGGGGGCATGCTCACGAGCACAGGATACGCAGCCCTGCGGGAAATGTTCTCGTGCGAGCTTCCAATCGTTATCCTGCCCGGTCTTCGGATCCCGCCATGCAGCAACTCACCAGCTACGTCCTCGGCCGCTGGACCGAGGGAACCTCCGCCCCGACCACCCTCCACAATCCCACCACCGAGTCGGAAATCGCCCAGGTGCGCTCGGGCGGTTTTGATGCCGCCGCCGTCGTGGCGCACGCGCGGACGCTCGGCGGACCGCGCCTGCGGGCCTTGACGCACCTGGAGCGGGGCGAGATCTTGCGCGCGCTGGCCCACGCGCTGCACGAGAAGCGCGAAGAGCTGATTCTGGTCTCGATCGAAAACGGGGGCACGACCCGCGGGGACGCCAAGTTCGACCTCGACGGCGCGATCGGCACGCTCACCTGGTACGCCGACCTCGCCAAGTCCCTGCCGGCCCGCGGTTTCCTCGTCGACGGACCGGGCCTGCAGCTGAGCCGCAGTCCGCGCTATTGGGGCCAGCACATCCGCGTGCCGCGCCCGGGCGTCGCGCTGCACATCAACGCCTTCAACTTCCCGGCCTGGGGCATGCTCGAGAAGCTGGCTTGTGCCGTGCTGGCCGGCATGCCGGTGATCGAGAAGCCGGGCACGCCGACAGCACTGCTCGCCTGGCGCGTGGCCGAGATTCTGGTCGGCACGGGCAAGCTGCCCGAGGGCAGCTTCCAGTTCATCAGCGGCAGCCTCGGCGATCTGATGGAGCAACTCGGCCCGCAGGATTGCGTGGCCTTCACGGGCTCCTCGGGCACGGGCATGAAGCTGCGCGCCGCTAGCGCCGTGATCCGCCACAACCTGCGCCTCAACATCGAGGCCGATTCGCTCAACGCCGCGGTGCTGGCTCCCGATGTCGAAGCCGGCAGCGAGACCTACAACCTGTTCCTCGCCAATCTCGTCACCGACATCACGCAGAAGACCGGCCAGAAGTGCACCGCGACACGCCGCATTCTCGTGCCCAGCGCACGCGTGGCGGAGGTGCGCGCGGACCTGATCGCGGAGCTCTCGCGGATCAAGATCGGCAACCCGGCGGACAAGGACACGCGCATGGGCCCGCTGGCCTCCGCGGCGCAGTTTCGCGATGTGGGCGCCGGCATCGAGCGCCTCGCGCAGCACGGCGAACTCGCCTGTGGCGGCGCGAAGAAGCTCTTCGACAAGGGCTGGTTCCTTGCGCCGACGCTGATCGTGGCGCGCTCCGGCCGCGAGGCCGCCTTCCATGCCGAGGAAGTCTTCGGACCCTGCGCGAGCCTCCTGCCCTACGGCGGCAGCGCCAGCGAGGCCGCGGAGATCGTGGCGCTGGGTGGCGGGGGCCTCGTGACCAGCGCTTACGCCAACGATCCGAGCTGGTGCGAGCAGTACGTGCTCGCCGCCGGACCTTGGCACGGGCGCGTCTGGCTGGCGAGCGACAAGTCGGCCGAGCAGTCGCTGCCGCCCGGCATGGTGCTGCCCTCGATGATCCACGGCGGCCCGGGACGCGCCGGCGGAGGCGAGGAGCTCGGCGGCGAGCGCGGACTGGAGTTCTACCTGCAGCGCGTGGCGGTGCAGGGCTTCAAGGGACTTGTCGAAGCTCACTTTGGCGATCCCAAGAGCGCGGTCACGGTCAGCTGAAGGCCCGCGCTAGTCTCCAAAGCTCCCCTGCGGCCATTGCAGCGGGCCGTCGCGCTCGGTCCAGCGCCAGCGCAGCCCCCGCCGTTTCAGCTCCGCCTCCAGCGGCAGTCGCGCGCCCGCGCTGACCCACAGTTCCTCGGGCGCGAGTTCCGCGAGCAGCGCCCCCAGATGCGGAGTCTGTGCCCCATGGTGCGGCAGCAGCACGCAGGCGTAGCGCAGTTCGAGGCTTTGCAGCACGCGCAGGCTGCCGACCAACCCGCTTTCCTCGGCGTCACCGCACAACCACAGTGCGTTGCCGTCGTTGCCGAGCACCAGCGAGCGCGAGCCTTCGTTGTCCTCGCCGCGTTCGCCGCGCACCAGCCAGGCCTGCGTTCCCAGCCGCAGCCAGCCCGGCCGGTCGAGATCGACGCAGGGGGTCGTGCTCGGCAGCGCGGCCTCCAGTGCGGCATGGCGAGGGCCGGCGTACAGCGCCGGCGGAAAGCGTTCGACGATCCAGGGCAGTGCGTTGGCGTGATCGCTGTCGAGATGCGAGAGCGCCACGCAGGCGAGCGGCCCATCGAGTCGTGCCAGCAGGGCTTCGAGTGCGCCGCTCGCCAGTTGCGTCCGATCGCGCGTGCCGCCGTCGAACAGCCACACGCGCCCATCGAGTGCCTGATGCACCACGGCGGTCCCGTGTCCCACCTCCAGCGCCACGGTGCGCGCCGCGGGCGGGGTGGCTGTCCAGGGCAGCAGCATCACTCCCAGACCCAGCAGGCTCGCGCGCAGCCAGCCGCTGGAGCCCTTGCGGACGGCGAGCAGGGCAGCCCCGCAGACGAGAGCCCAACCCAGCCATGGTCGTTCGGGTGGGCACCACGGCGAGCCCGGCAGCGCATCGAACACTCGTGCGAGCGCATGGATCACGGTGCTCGGAACGCTGGTCAGGCTCTCGGGCAGCGGCAGGCCGAAGAGCGCGATCGCGGCGGCTTCGATCAGCAGCAGCGCGGCCCAGGGCGCGCACAGGACGGTCGCGAGCATGCCGAGCAGCGCAAACTCGCCGAAATGCGCGCACAGGATCGGCAGCGTCGCCAGCGTGGCGACCAGCGAGCTCGCCAGCGCGCTGCGCAGCAGCACGCCGACGCGCACGGACACCGCGAGCAGCCATTCCGCGCGAGCGTGTCCCAGCGTGTCGACCTCATGCAGGCCCGCATCGCCGCGCAGCGCGCGCCACACGCGCAGCAGCGGGCCTGTGCCCGCCAGCAGGCCCAGCGTCGCTCCGTAGGACAGCTGCACGGACAGCGAGCGCGGCGCAAGCGGATCCAGCAAGCACTCGACGCACAGCGCCATCGCCCACACCGAAAGCGTGTCGATGCGCGGTCGCACGCCGGCGCGCGCCGGCACCAGCGTGACCGCCAGCCAGACCAGCGCGGCGCGCAGCACGGGCGCACCGCCGCCCGCGAGCGGTATGTAGGCGAGCACGCACAGTGCCGCAAGCCAGATGGCCCAGGGCCTGATCCCAAGGCCGGAGCACAGTAGGCGCGCCAGCGGCAGAAAAAACAGCGCGGAGAGCAACGCCACCTGCGTGCCGCTGACCACCAGCAGGTGGTACACGCCCGAACGCACGAAGCTCTGCTCGGCGGCGGCATCGAGCTCGCGGGTTTCGCCGAACAGCAGCGCCGCGCACAGCGCGCGGGCGCGCGGATCCTCGATGTTCGCCAGCCGGCGCCAGGCCGCCTCGCGCGCCGTCGCCAGCCAGGCGCGCCAGCCGGCGAGCCCCGGGGCGGGCGCCACCCGCACGCCTTCATCGGGTAGCCATGGGCGCGGTGACTGGTGGGCCTGTCGCGCGAGCCAGGGCAGCCATACGCGCCGCTCCACGGGGCCGCGCGCGGGCCGGGAAGGGGCGGCCTCGCCGCGGATCGCGACCCATTCGCCGGCGCGAAGCCAGCCGCGCTCGCCGCTCCAGCGCCGCTCGAGCAGCGGATCCCAGTGCTGCTCGCGCTCGGCATCGATCAGGCGCGGCTCGGCCTGCCAGGCCGCTGTGCCGGCCGAATCCGCGCAGCGCAGGGCGCGCGCATGGCTGAGGCACAGCACGCACAGCAACGCGGCGCCGGCGCGCCCGCGCGGGGAGCCACCCAGAAACCAGCCGAGGGCCGCGAGGCCGGCCAGCATCCAGGCACCGGCCGCCGAGGCCGACGGCGTCGGACTGGGCAGAAAGGCCGCCGCCACGAGGGTGACGGCCAGCCACAACATCGGTCGCTGCTTCACACCCTTCTAGGACGGTGTCGTCCGCGCCGAGTTGCAGACCATTCCGCGCTCGCGCTACAGTTCCGCGCACATGCCCCCCCGCGGCCGCCACGCGCTGTTCCCCGGCAGCTTCGATCCACCGACGCTGGGCCATCTCGATCTCGTGCGCCGCGCGCAGGCCCTGTTCGGTCGCGTGACCGTCGGCATCGCCGCCAACCCGTCCAAGACCAGCCTGTTCAGCGCCGAGGAGCGCGTGCAGCTGTTCCGCGCCTCCCTCGGGCGTCTTCGGGGCGTCACGGTGGTGGCGATCGAGGGGCTCAGCACGCAGGCGGCGCGCCGGGAGGGCTGCGCGGTGCTGGTGCGCGGGGTGCGCTCCGGTTCCGATTTCGACTACGAGCTGCCGATGGCGCACACCAACGCCGTGCTGCTCCCCGGCCTGGAGACCGTGCTGCTCGCCCCGCGGACTGAATACGCGCACATTTCGAGCACGCTGGTGCGCCAGATCGCGCAACTCGGCGGAGACGTGAGCCCCTTCGTCCACCCCGCTGTCGCGCGCGCGATCGCCCGCAAGCTGAAGACCCAACCATGAGCCAACGCCTCAAGATCGCCACGGAAAACGCCCCCCAAGCCATCGGTCCCTACAGTCAGGCCATCGTCCACGCGGGACTGGTCTACTGCTCCGGTCAGATCGCGCTCGATCCCAAGTCGATGCAGCTGGTGGGGGGGCATGTCGCGGAGCAGGCGGAACAGGTGCTCAAGAATCTGGGAGCTGTGCTGCGCGCGGCCGGCTCGGACTACGCACAGGTGCTGCGCTGCACGGTCTACCTGCGCGACATGGCGGATTTCGCGGCCGTCAATGCCGTGTACGCCAAGTACTTCAGCGGCGACACCCCGCCGGCGCGCGCGACGGTGGCGGCCGCGGGCCTGCCGAAGGACGCGCTGGTCGAGATCGACTGCATCGCGCGTCTCGCGCCGTAGCTCACCGCGCGCCTCGCGCCTTGGATCACAGCGCCTCTCGCGCCTTGGATCACAGCGCCTCTCGCGCCGTAGCTCACCGCGCGTCTCGCGCCTTGGATCACAGCGCCTCTCGCGCCGTAGCTCACCGCGCGTCTCGCGCCTTGGATCACAGCGCCTCGCGCGCCTTGACGCCAGCCTCGCGCACCTAGCGCAGCGACTCCAGTTCCTCCCAGCGCGCAAGCAACTGCTCCAATTGCTGCTGCGCGGCTTGGTGGGCGGCCTGCCTCTGTGCGAGTTCGGCGCGCGGACCGCTGTAGAGCGCCGGATCCTCCAGCGCGGCGGAGGCGGCCTTCTCGGCGCTCTCGGCGGCCGCGATGCGCTCGAGCAAGCCCTCGTACTCGCGCTGCTGCCAAGGCGCGAGGCCCTTCTTGCGCGCCGGAGCTTCCACGCTCGTGGGGCGGGGGGCGGCTTTCGTCTCGCTGCTGCGCGCGGCGCTGCGCTCGCGGTTGAGGATCTCCAGCAGGCCGGACAGATCGCCGGAGTGAAGCCGCGCCCCGCCCGCGCCGTCGAGGTACAGAATGCGAGTGGCGAGGCGATCGACGAACCAACGGTCGTGGCTGACGATCAGGCAGGAGCCGGAAAAGGCTAGCAGCGCCTCCTCGAGTGCGCGCAGCGTCGCCAGATCGAGATCGTTGGTCGGTTCGTCGAGCACCAGCACGTTGCCGCCCTGGATCAGGAGCTTGGCGAGCAGCACGCGGCTTTTCTCGCCGCCCGAGAGCTTGCCGATCGGCGAGCGCTTCTGCGGACCGGGGAACAGGAAGCCGTCGAGGAAGCTCTCGACGCGCAGCTCGCGCTCGCCGATGCGCACGACTTCGCTGCGGCCCGCGATCTCCTCGGCGACGGTCTTCTCGGGATCGAGCGTGTCCTTGTTCTGGGCGACGCTGGAAAAGCGCACCGTCTCGCCGCGCTCGACGCGGCCCGAATCGGGCTCCAGCGTTCCCATCAGCATGCGCAGCAGCGTGCTTTTTCCCGCGCCATTGGGGCCGACGATGGCGAGCTTCTCCCCCGGCGCCAATTCCAGATCGAGCGCCCGCACAAGCTCGCGTCCGCCGAGCTTCTTGGAGACCGCCCGCGCCGCGACGACCCGCGAGCCCAGCCGCGGACCCTCGGGAATGGAGAGTTCCAGCTCGCGCGGCAGCGGGATCGGCGTGGCATCGCTGAGCTGCTCGTAGCGTGCGATGCGCGCCTTGGCCTTGGTGGTGCGGGCCGGGGCGCCGCGGCGCATCCAGGCGGTTTCGCGCCGCAGCAGGATCTGGCGCGAGGCCTCGTTGCGCGCCTCGACGCCCAGCCGCCGCGAGCGCTCTTCCAGGTAGTCGCCGTAGCCGCCTTCGGTGAAGTGCAACTGTCCGCGGTCGAGTTCCGCGATGCGCGTCACGACCCGGTCGAGGAAGTACCGATCGTGCGTCACCAGCACGAACGGGGTGCGCGTGGCGAGCAGGTGGTCTTCCAGCCAGTCCGTCGCGAAGGCGTCGAGGTGGTTGGTCGGTTCATCGAGCAGCAGGAGTCCCGGGCGCGCCACCAGAGCGCGGGCGAGATCCACGCGGCGGCGCTCGCCGCCCGAGAGGTTCGCGCAACGCCGATCGATGCCGCAGAGCTCCAGGCGCGAGAGCACTTCCTCGACCTCGTGTTCCTCGCGTTCCTCGCAGGCGGCCTGCACGGCCTCGCGGATGCTCCAGTGCGGCTCGAGGCGGGGCTCCTGCTCCAGCCACCCGATCCTGAGGCCGCGCTGCACCGCGCGCTCGCCCTCGTCGGGCTCCGAGTGACCGGCGAGGATCGAAAGCAGCGTCGATTTGCCCGAGCCGTTGCCGCCGATCAGGGCCAGCCGCTCGCCGGCCGCGATCGACAGATCCACGCCCGCCAGAATCGGGCGTTCCCGGAAGTTCTTGACGATGCCGCGCAGGGAAACGAGAGACATGAGAGGAGCGAGAGGCTCGCAGGAATCCGATCTGCTGGCAAGGGGCGTGTCGCTGCGGCTAGACTACTCGCCCCTTTTTCTAAGGACCCACCCCCATCCATGAGCGTCGCCTGCGGCATCGTCGGACTTCCCAACGTCGGCAAGTCCACCATCTTCAACGCCATCACCGCTGCCGGGGCGGAGAGCGCCAACTACCCCTTCTGCACGATCGAGCCCAACGTCGGCGTCGTCGACGTCCCCGATGAGCGGCTGGAACAGATCCACCGGCACATCACGACCGACCGCATCGTTCCCGCCAGCGTCAAGATCGTCGACATCGCCGGCCTCGTGAAGGGGGCGGCCTCGGGTGAGGGCCTCGGCAACAAATTCCTCGGCAACATCAAGGACTGCGACGCGATCCTGCACGTCGTGCGCTGCTTCGAGAAGGGGGACATCATCCACGTTTCGGGCTCCGTCGACCCGATGCGCGATGTGGAGATCATCGAACTCGAGCTGGCCCTCGCGGACCTCGACACGGTCAACCGCAGCATCGAGCGCGTCTCCAAGAAGGCGCGCGCGCAGGACAAGGAGGCGATCTTCCAGCGCGACGTCTTCGAAAAGGCCAAGCTGGTGCTCGAGGCGGGCAAGCAACTGCGCTCCGTGGAGTGGAAGAAGGAAGAACACGAGGCGCTCAAGCCCCTGTGCCTGATCACACTCAAGCCCGTGATGTTCGTCGCCAATGTCGGCGACGACGACCTCGAGGGCGCTGGAGCGCTGCCCAGCCGGGTGCGCGAATACGCCACGAAGAACCACGCGGAATTCGTGGCGTTGTGCGGCGACATCGAGGGCGAGATCATGAAGCTGCCGGTCGAGGACCGCGCCACCTTCCTCGCCGACATGGGCCTCAAGGAGCCGGGGCTCAACCGCCTCGTGCGCAAGGCCTACGATCTGCTGGGCCTGCAGACCTATTTCACGGCAGGCAAGATCGAGATCCGCGCCTGGACGATTCACAAGGGCGACACGGCGCCGCTTGCCGCCGGCGTGATCCACACGGACTTCGAGAAGCACTTCATCCGGGCCGAGGTCTACTCGGTTGCGGATCTGCTGCACTACAAGAGCGAAGCCGCGATCCGCGCGGCGGGCAAGCTGCGGGCCGAAGGCCGCGAATACGTGATGCGCGATGGCGACATCTGCCACTTCCTGATCGGGAAGTGAGCGCCACCCAGGGTTCGCGCGAGAAGTCCGCTTCCCATGATCGATACTGTCCCCGCTCGGGGAGCCGTGTCCTAGCTCGGGGAGGGGTTCCCAGCCTGCAGTTGTGGTCGCGAGTCCGAACCCCACTCGACGAGCACGTAGCCGGCCTGCTCGAGTCCTTGCACCAGCGTCTCCCGCTTGCCGCCGGAAATCCGCAGCAGGTGCAGCCGCTCGCCGCCGGGGCGCTGGTGCGTCAGGTAGGTGTGCACCTTCGCGCCCGCTCGCAGCGCCACCATCAGGGGATCGAGCGTGGCTTCGTGCTCTTGCTTGGGCTGGAAGGTGATGCGGATTTCGCCGGCTGAGGTGGCGATGTCGATCAGGGCGCGGAAGACATCCGATTCGGTCAGGATCCCGACCAAGCTGCCGTCCTGCACGACGGGCAGGCCGCCGAACTTGTGCTGCAGCATCAGCCGTGCGGCGTCTTCCAGGTGCTGATCCGGACTCAGGCTGTGGACGACGTGGCTCATCGCGGCGCTGACGGGCACCTCCGTTTCCACCACCTCACTCTGACTCGCCACCGTGATCGGCAGCACCTTGTACAGATCGCTCTGCGCCAGCATCCCGACCAGACGGCCATGGTCGACGACCGGAGCGCGCCGGATGCCGTGGCTCCTGAAATAACGCAGCGCCTGCAGCGCGCTCATCTGGGGCTCGACGGTGAACACCGAGCGGGTCATGAAGTGGCGCACCAGCACAGCCGGGCTTATCGGCGGAACCGGAAAAAAACTTCAGCCGCGCAGGGAGCGCAGCAGGGCGGCCGGGTCGGCGGAGCGGATCAGCGGCTCGCCGACCAGCACCGCTTTGGCGCCCAGCCGCGCGGCGAGCTCCAGATCGGCGCGCTCGCGGACGGAATCCTCCAGCAGGAAGGGCTTGCCCGCGGGCAGGAGCGCTGCGAGCGTCTCCCAGCCGCTGCGGCCGGCGAGCAGCACGTAGTCGGGTTCGCAGGCGAGCACGCGCCGCAGTTCTTCAGGCGCCTCCGCGCGCAGCACGCTGGCCGCACCCAGCTCGCGCACGATCGCGTGCAGGCTCGCCAGCGGCGCATCCGCGAGCGTGTCGGCGCGCAGCTCGATGGCGTCCGCGCCGTAGTTGAGCGCTTCGAGGATCATGCCCTCGTCGAGCACGAAATCACGGCGCAGGCGGGGCAGCTTGGCGTGTCCAACGGTCAGAAGATCCTCCAGCGTGCAGCCGTAAGCATCCTCCTCGGTCCAGACCGCGATCGCCGCCGCGCCGCCGCTGCGCAGGCCATCGACCAGCCCATGCCAGCGGGGGCCGGGGATCGGCTGGCGCGCCGGGTTGGTGCCTGCGCGAGCCTCCTCGCGCAGCAGCACGCCGCCAGCCGGGCTCTGGCGGTAGACCTCGCCGATGATCGCCACACCGGGTGCGCTGAGCGCCTGGATGAAGCGCTCGCGGCGCCAGGAATCCGTGTTGACCAGATCGCGCAGGCGTTCCAGAGGCTGGCGGCGGCGGCGGCTCTCGGCGCGGCGACGGACCGCTTCGAGCAGGGGCTGGGTGCTGGTGTTCATCAGGGGAGCAGGCGCACGAAGTTCTCGAACAGCACCTGGCAATCAGGGCTGAGGATCGACTCGGGGTGGAATTGGACACCGAAGCGCGGCAGCGTGCGGTGCGCCACGGCCATGACCCGACCGTCCTCGGTCCAGGCGCTCTGTTCGAGGCACTCGGGCAGGCTTTCGCGCTCGGCGATCAGGGAATGGTAGCGTCCGCAGGCCAGCGGGTTGGGAGCCCCGTGGAACAAGCCGCGCGCGGTGTGCCGCACGAGGCTCGCGCGCCCGTGGACTGGCTGGCTGTCGCGCACGATGCGGCCGCCGTAGTGCTCGACGAGGCCCTGGTGGCCCAGGCAAACGCCCAGAATCGGCAGCTCCGGCGGCGACAGGCGCAGCAATTCCGGCTGGATCCCGGCCTGCGAGGGCCTTCCCGGCCCGGGCGAAAGCACCAGCGCGCGCGGACCGAGCTCGAGCAACTCCGCCGCGCTGTGCGCATCGTTGCGGATCACGCGCACCTGGACTCCGCAGGCGCTGAGGGCGGCTTCGACATTCCACGTGAAGGAGTCGTAGTTGTCGAGCAGCACGATCATGGGCGATTCCACGCGGCGCGCTAGCGCTCGAACAACTCGCGGTGCAGAGCGAGCACGACCTCGCGCAAGCGTTCGCGCGGCACGAGGAAACACAGGTTGTTGCGCGTGGCGCCGTAGCTGATCATCTCGACGCGCACACCCAGCGCCTCCAGGGAGGCGAAGACCCGCGCCGGCACGCGCAAGGAGCGCTGCAGCTCCTCGCCGACAATCGAAATCATGGCCAACTCGCGCAGCACGCGCGCTTCCGAGAACCGGCTCAGCTCCTCGATCACCGGCTCGAGCTTCGCCGAAGCATCGGTGGTCAGCGCCACCGAGACCTCGCTGGTCGCGATCATGTCGACCACGATCTCATGTCGCGCGAACACATCGGCGATGCGCTCGAGGAAGCCGTACTGGTTGAGCATCGGCGCGGCCACGATGCTGACCACGGCGATCCGGTCCTTGCTGGTGATCGACTTGAGCGCGCGCTGATCTTCACTCAGCCGCGCGACCACTGCCGTGCCGGGATGTTCGGGCCGGAAGCTGTTGAGCACGCGGATCGGGATGTTCTTTTCGATCGCGGGCACCATCGTGGCCGGGTGCAGCACCTTGGCGCCGAAGAACGCCAGCTCGGCCGCCTCCGCGAACGACAGCATCGGCACCTGCCTCGCCTGCGGCACGAGGCGCGGATCGGCACTCATCACGCCGTCGACATCGGTCCAGATCTGGATTTCCTGCGCACCCAGCGCCGCGCCGAAGATCGCCGCCGAGTAGTCGCTGCCGCCGCGGCCCAGCGTCGTGATGTTGCCCTGCTTGTCCCGGCCGATGTAACCCGTGATCACGGGACACTCACGCACGCCCTCGAGCGCCGCGCGGATCGAAGTCTCGCTCTCCGGCAATGGCCGAGCGCCGCCGAAGCGCCCGTCGGTCACGAGCCCGGCCTCGTGCGCCTCGAAGGCCCGGGCGGGCGTGCCGCTGTGCGTGAGGTGCGCGGCCACGATGCGCACCGAGAGCCGCTCGCCGAAGCTCGCCAGCTGGTCCATCGTGCGCGGCGTCAGCTCGCGGATGAGGCCGATGCCTGAGACCAGGCGCTCCAGTTCGGCGAGCTCGCGAGCGATGGTCGCCTCGGGCAGCCCCAGCTCCTTCAGGATGGTCTGGTGCTGCAGGACCAGCGCCTCGAAAGGTGCCCGCGTTTCCTCGCCGGCCAGCGCCTGCGATGCGAGCGCGAAGAGCTTGTTGGTGACGCCGCCGACCGCGCTGACTACCACGACGGGCGAGCGGTCGCGATGCGCGCGCACGATCTCGGCGAGGCGCGCGATGGCGCCGGCGCTGCCGACCGAGGTGCCGCCGAACTTCTGGACGATCATCTGCTGACTGGGGTGCTGGGGGAGGGATCTCGAGGATTGCGAAAAGCGCGAGAGTATAGCAGTCTCCCTGCACATCCGCCGCACGCCCGCCGCACCCCCGCATGAGCCCCGCCCCGCGCCAGCATCCCGACATCCCGTTTCTGGAAGGCCCGGCCTCGCGCGGCTCGGAGCTATTGCGCGCGCTCGGCATCTTCTTCGAGTTCCTGCAGGGCTTTCGCCGCTTGCACTTCGTGGGTCCCTGCGTCACGGTCTTTGGCTCGGCGCGCTTCGGCGAGGACCACCGCTACTACAAGCTCGGCCGCGAGATGGGGGCGCGCCTTGCCGCCGCGGGCTTCACGGTCATGACCGGCGGGGGACCGGGCATCATGGAGGCCGCCAACCGCGGCGCCAAGGATGTCGGCGGGCGCAGCATCGGCTGCAACATCGAGTTGCCGCATGAGCAAAAGGAGAATCCCTATCTCGATCGCTTCGTGACCTTCCGCCACTTCTTCGTGCGCAAGGTGATGCTCGTCAAGTACTCCTACGCCTTCGTCGTGCTGCCCGGCGGATTCGGAACGATGGACGAGATCTTCGAGACCGCCACCCTGATCCAGACCGGCAAGATCAAGGAGTTCCCGCTGATCCTGATGGGCACCGATTACTGGCAGGACCTGCGCGAGCTGTTCGATGACATGGTCGCAGCCGGCACGATCGACGCCAAGGATCTGGAGCGCATCGTGTTCACGGATTCACCCGATGAAGCCATGGCGGTGATCGAGGCGCGCGCCACGAAGGCCTTCGGGCTCAAGCGCGTGCACCGGCCGCGCTGGATCCTCGGCGAGCGCTGAGGCCGCCGGAGCCTCCCAAGGCCGCACGGCTCAAGGCAACTGCGCGAGTGCCTGTTCCACCCGCTGGGTGGCGAGCGCCACCAGCTCCGTGGGGAAAACCGGCTCATGTGCTTCCCACGCACTGCGAACCTTCGAGATTGTGGATCAGGGTCGCGAGATTCTCCAATCCGCCAAGAGCAAGCTTCCTAGAGCCCGTCGGACCACTGCTGCAGCACCGCCAGATCCTCCGGGCTGAGCTTCGCTTCCGAGTGCATCAGCACGTAGATCGACATCGGCATCTCGCCCTCTTGGACCTGCTCCACACACTCCTCGCTCTTCGAAGAGCGCTTGTCGGCGCTGTACTGGCCCCAATCCGAGAAATTGAGGTGTTCACGGCCTTCCTCGACATCGTGCGACACGAGCCAGGCCACCGGCTGGATGTAGGAGTACCAAGGCCAATGCGTTTCGTTGGAGTGGCAGTCGTAGCAACTGCGCTTGAGGATCGCCTTGACGGCCTCGGGCGCCTCGAGATCGGCCCGCACCGGCGGGTTCTCGCGGTTGGCGGGCACCAACTGGATCAGCACGAACAGACCGATCAGGACGTACAGGATCTTCTTGAGCATGAGGGCCTCCTCCTTGGGCGCATCCTAGCGCAGGGCACCCCCTCAGGATCCGATCTGCGCTCTTTTCCCCCGCCCCCTCTGCACTCACCTGCTAGGCTCCCGGCACCCAAAAACCCGTGAAGATCCTGCTGCAAAGCCACCGCTTTCCTCCACACGGCCGGGGGGGCACCGAGACCTACACCGCCGATCTGGCGCGCGCGCTCGCCGCACGCGGCCACGCCGTCGAGGTGCTCGCGACGCGCAAGGAGATCTCGCGTGCGGATCTGTCCTGGGTGGTGCGCGAGGAGCACGGCTACCGCGTCCACGAACTCGTCAACAACCTCTTCCACCGCGACTGGAGCGAGACCTGGTCGCACCCGCGCATCGAAGCGCTCTACGCCGCCAAGCTCGAGCAGCTCCAGCCAGAGCGCGTGCACATCCAGCACCTGCTCCACTGGTCGGCGGGCTGCGTCGAGCTCGCCGCGCGCCACGCGCCGGTCTATTTCACGCTGCACGACTACTGGTTGCGCTGTCCGCGCTTCGGCCAGCGCCGCCGTCCTGATGGAGAGCTGTGCGAGACGGTCGAGCCGACGCAGTGCGGCCGCTGCCTGATCGGCTTTCCCTTCGCGCAGTCCGACCTGCAGCGGCGCGTGGGCCAGACGCTCGCGGGCCTGCGCTCCGGAACGGGCCTCGATCTCGGTCCCATGGCGCGCAAGCTCGCGCCGCGTTCTTCGCCGGCCGTTGGTTCCCCAGCGGCACAGTCCCAAGCGGCACAGTCCGAAGCGACGCAGCCCGATCCGGATCCAGGCCTCGTGTCGATGGTCACGACGCGCGAGGCTAGCCTGCGCGAGCGCACCGTGCCCTTTGTGCGCCGCTTCCTCGCGCCCAGCCGCTTCCTGAAAGCGCGCTTTGAGTCCGAGTGGAAGCTGTCCGCGGATCACTGCCGCCTGCTGCCCTTCGGTCTGCATGTTCCGCCAGAAGCGCGGGCGCTGCGACGACTGGGCACGCGCGTGCGCATCGGCTACCTCGGCGCGCGCATCGAAGCCAAGGGCGTGCATGTGCTGCTCCAAGCCTGGGGCACCATCGACAAGGAGCTGCGCGAGCGCGGCGAACTGTGCATCTTCGGCCCCGCGGACCACGAGCCCGCCTACCAACAACACCTTGAGCCGCTCGCCGCGCGCGTCGGCGCGCAACTGTGCGGTCGGGTGGAGCGCGAGCAGCTCTTCGAGACGCTCGGTGGTCTCGATCTGCTCGTGGTGCCGAGCCTGTGGTGGGAGAACGCGCCGCTGGTGCTGCTCGAAGCGCGCGCCGCGCGCCTGCCGGTGCTGGCGAGCGCCTGCGGTGCCCTGCCGGAGTGGATCGAGGAAGGCCGCGCCGGCTGGCTGTTCCCGACCGGCGATGTGCAGGCGCTGAGCGCGCAACTGGCAAGTTTCCTGCGCGATCCAGCGCAGCTGGAGAGCGCGCGGGCAAGCATCGTTCCGCCTGCCAGCCGCGCGAGCCACCTCGAGGCGCTGGAAGCGCTGTACGCCGAGGGCTGAGCAGCGTGAGGGCCGGCAAACTGCTGCTGCTTGCCTGGCTGGGCGCCTGCACGAGCCCAACACCTGCGCCGACAGCCTCTTCCGCGCTGCCGACCCCGCTCGAGCGGCCGCGCGTGCTGCGCACCGACGAGTTGCCGGAGCGCGAACGCGCGATCCTCTCCGCCTGGCGCGCCGGCGGTGCGCCCTGGGCGGCGCTGGAGCCAAGCGTGCTCGCCAACCCCGACGAGCGGCGCTTTCTGGTCGACAACCTCGTGCGCGATCTCGTGCGCCACTTCGAGCAGTCCAAGCTCGCCGGGATCGGCGAAGCGGACGGTCCCTTCGAGCGCTCGCGCGCCCAGCTGGTGCGCATGCCGGCGGACTCGACGCCGCTGCTGGTGGAACTCACCGTCAAGGGCGACGGCGTCGTCGCCTACCTCAGCGCCGATCTCCTGATCGCAATCGGCCCGGGCGCCCGCGCACCGGTGGCGGCGCGCTGCTCCGATCCCTCCGCAAGCGTGCGCCGCCGCATGGTGGAGCTGTGGGGCAAGCTGCCCGCGGGGGAGGCGCCGATCCCGACCGCGGACTGGGAGCGGCTCGGCGCGCTCGCGCGGAGCGATCCGGACTGGCTCGTGCGCGGGGAGGCGCATGCGAGCCTCGCCAAGGTCGGCGCTCGCCAGCCCGGCAAGGGCTTCGTGGCCGGGATCCTGCGCCAGGGCCTCGCCGATCCCGACCTCGCCGTGGCCCAGAAAGCCGCCGAAGGCTTCCGCATCCTCGGCGAAGCGCGCGCGATTCCCTGGCTGATCGAGGGCCTGATTCCGCTCGAGCGCAAGGGCGCGGCGGCGGCCGTCAAGGCCGGGCGGGAGAGCCTCGAAGCGCTCTCCGGCGAGCGGCGCGATCGCAGCCTCCCGGAGTGGCAGGAATGGTGGGATAGAATCGGCTCGCGGCGTTGACCCCGCGCGGGCCTTGGAGCAAAGTAGACGGGCGATGGCTGAATGGAAGATCACGCGCCGAGCCCCTCGTTGCGCCACTTGCGAGCGGGAATTCCGCGAGGGCGAACGGCATGTCTCCTTGCTCTCGATCCGCGGTGAGGAGCTCTCCCGCTCGGACAGCTGCACAGCCTGCTTCCAGCCCTCGCCCGACCGCGAGGATCTGTTCTTCTGGTTCACGCGCATGAGCGCCACCAAGAAGCGCGGGCTGGAATTCGACCTGCCGACGCTCGAGCAGCTTTTCCTGCGCCTCGAGGGCCGGGCCGAGGAGCGCATCCGGCAACTGCGCTTTGTCCTGTGCCTGATCCTGATGCGCAAGCGGCGTCTCAAGCTCGAGCGCGTTTCGCGTGGGGAGGACGGCGAAGCGCTGATCGTGCGCCAACCGCGCCGGCAGGAGACGTGGAAGGTGTATGTGTTCGACTTCAGCCCCGAGCGGCTGGCGAGCCTGCAGGGGGAATTGCTGCAGGTTTTCGAGGGAGCGGACGCGGGGTTGTCGGAGTCGGGAGCGGGGGAGTCGGGTGCGGGCGCGTCCGCGGACTCCGAGCCGCTTGAGCCCTCAGGTCAAACGACCGGGGCTTCGGCGCGTGCTTGACCGTTGCTGAGCGAGCTTTTTGCTCGTTTTTTTTGAGAACTTCCCATCGGTGGGAAAACCAGGCCTCGCGAGCCTTCTGAGCCACCATTAGTTGTGGTTCAGGCCCTCACGGGCGCGACGGGCTGCGGCTGGCGCGCTTCCGAGTTGTCCACAGGGCTCTGGGTGGGCTGTTTTTCGCGTTTGGAGGCCCTTGCGAGGCCTTTTGTGGGAGTGTCGAATCAGGTTGTGGAGCTTGGTGGGACTTTGTGGGGCTTGCTGTGCCCGCGCGCGTCGCGGGTGGGGGTGATGTGTGCTCTTCGGTGAGTACCAGCACTCCCTCGACAGCAAGAACCGCCTCGTGATTCCCAAAAGGATTCAGGAGCAACTGTCCCGCACGGAGCAGGGGAGCCTTGTCGCCTTCCTCAGCGCCGGCCAGGACCACTGCCTCTACCTGTTCTCGAAGGAAGGGTTCGACCGCGTGCAGCGCGAGTTCGAGGCCCGCACCTTCGCCAGTGCGGAGCTGCGCGCCGCGCAGCGCGTGTTCTACGCGAACACGGTGGAGGTGGAGCTTGACTCCAACGGCCGAGTGCTGATGCCGGACAAGCTCAAGCGACATGCAGGCATCGACAAGGATGTGGTTCTTGTCGGTGTCAGGGACCGGGCGGAGATCTGGTCCAAGGAAGCCTGGGACAAGTACGAAGCGAGCCATGGCGACCTGCTGCAGCATCTCGACGAGGTGCTCGGCCGAGGCGCTCCCGCGCGCGACGCATAGACACATTCGGTGGGGAAATGTTGACCGTGGAACAACGAGCAAATTCGGGCTCGAGCGCCGGGGATCCGCGCTCCCTGCACCAATCGGTGCTGGTGGAGGAGATCCTGAACGTGCTCCGCACCGAAGGGCCTCAGCCCAGAACGGGCTGGTGGGTCGACGCGACGCTGGGGCTGGGAGGCCACAGTGAGCGCGTGCTCGCGGCGTTCCCGCAGCTTTCCGTGCTGGGACTCGATCAGGATCCCGCGGCCTTGAAGCTGGCGGGTGAGCGCCTCGCGGGCTTCGGTGCGCGCGTGCGCGTGCGCCACTCGCGCGCTTCGGAGCTGCTGCGGGCCGTGCGCGCGGAAGGCGTCGCGCCGGTGATGGCGGTGCTGCTCGATCTGGGCGTCAGCTCGATGCAGCTGGATCAGCCTGAGCGCGGCTTCTCGTTCCAGGCGGATGGTCCGCTCGACATGCGCATGGACCCGACGCGCGCAGAGACGGCCGCGGACATCGTCAACGGCTGGAGCGAGGTCGAGCTGGCGGATCTGTTTTATCACGAGGGCGGCGAGACGCGCTCGCGCGCCATCGCCAAGGCCATCGTCGAAGCGCGCCGCAACGCGCCCTTCGCGCGCACGCTGCCCCTGGCGGATCTGATCGCGCGCGTCGCGGGGCGTGGTCCGCGCGGCGGCAAGATCCACCCCGCGACGCTGTGCTTCCAGGCTCTGCGCCGGGCGGTCAACGAGGAGGGCGAGGAGCTGCGTCTGGCGCTGGAGTCGGCCTGCGAAGTGCTCGCGCCCGGCGGCCTGCTGCTCGTGATCAGCTTCCATTCGGGCGAAGACGCGCTCGTCAAGCAGCGCCTCGCGGAGTGGGAGCGCGCGGGCGCCTTCGAGCGCATCGGCAAGGGCGCCATCGAGCCCTCGCGCGAGGAGTGCCGTTCCAACCCGCGCGCGCGCTCGGCGCGGCTGCGCGTCGCCCGCCGACTGGAAGGAGCCTGCTCATGACCCGCACGGTACTGTCCTTCACGCTGGCCGCCGGTTGTCTGGCTTTGGGGCTCTTCACGAGCCTGCAGCAGGCCGAGAATCGCCATCGCGGCGCGGAACTCAATGAGGTGATGGAGCGCTGCCGGATGCTGGAGGGCATCACTCGCGAGCGCGAGGTGCGCCTCCTAGCGGCGGACTGGGGCGTGCTGCCCTACGACGAGCAGGTCATCGAGCGCGCCAAGGAAAAGACGCCCTCGCAGCAGCAGATCGACGCGCGGGAGGCGGACCTGTGATCCGTGGCCCCAAACTCAAGGCGAGCTTCGAGTCGGCTTCCGGCTTGCGTCTGGCGGCGGCCTTCCTGCTGATCCTGATCGTGCTGGGGGTGGTGGCGCTCAAGGCCTTCGTGATCGCCGTCCGCGGCGAAGCGGCCCAGCCGCGCGCGCTGACCGAGCAGCGCTCTTCCGAAGTCACCTTCGATCTGGTCGACCGCAGCGGCGTGCCGCTGGCGCTCTCGATCGAGCGTCAGGAACTGGTCGCCTACCCCTGCGCCCTGTGGCAGGCGCACACTCCGAACACGTTCATTCCCGAGCTGGCGCGGATTCTGGGCTGGAGCCGCGAGCAGGCGATCGCCGCTCTGTTGCCGGAAAACGCCGTCAACGGCTGGATCACCGTCGAGAAGGCTCCCTTCCGCCTCGACGACGCGCAGGCGCGCGCGATTCAGGGCTGGATCGCGCGGGGGAGCCTCGATCCCGAGGCGCCGGCCAACCCGGTGGCCGGGATGGAAATCCGCCAGAGCCGCGCCGGCGAGTGGCAGTTGCGCTGGAACCCGCTGCTGGTGCTGTCCCCGCAGGTGCGCGAGCAGCACAAGGCCGCCAGCACGGTGGCCTGGACCCGGCGCATCGGCGACGAGCTGATCACCTGCCTGGTGGGCCGCGAGCAAAAGCGCGCGCTGGACGGCGATCCCAACGAGCTGCGCGACATGCGCCAGCTGGTGTGGGGTGCCCTGTTTCCCCTGCAGTACAAGGTGCTCAAGAAGGAGGTCGAGCCCGAGGTCTCGATGCGCCTGTACGAGTTCTTCAAGGCGCAGCGCGTGCGCTCGTACCAGATCAAGCTGGTGCCGATCAACAAGCGCACCTATCCGCCGCGCGCGGGCGGCGCCGACGAGCTTCCGATGGCGGTGCTGGGTGCGTGGGGCATGCTCGACGCCGAAGATGCGCGCGCGCGGGCCCGTCAGGAACTGCTGCTGCCCACCGACCGTCCGCTGGGCGAGGACGAAGAGGCGGAGCTCGAGGCCCGCACGCTGCTGCGGCTCAATTACCCCAGCCCCGTCAGCGGGCTGGAGCTGGCGGCCTACGATCTCCTGCAGCAGCCAGAGTTCGACTGGGTCGAGACCGATCCCGAGCGCTACTACTTCCTCGCGAGCTATGTGCCGCGCCGCAGTCCGCGCCGCCACTTCCAGGATCTGGATGTCCAGAGCCCCACGCCGCGCGTGATCACCACGCTGGATCTCGCGCTGCAGCGCCACATGCGGGTCGTGCTCGAGGACATCAGCAAGGAACACAAGCCCGCCCTGGCGATGGCGATCGCGCTGGAGGTGGCGAGCGGTCGCGTGCTGGCGGTGGAATCGGTCTCGGAGTACGGCGTGTGGGGCTTCATGCCCGCGCTGCACGTGTTCACGCCGGGATCGACGATGAAGACGCTCGTCATGGCGACCGCGGTCGATACCCGCGCGATCGATCCCGAGCACGACACGATCGACACCCACCGGCTCAGCGCCGTGCTCGAGGGCAAGCGCAAGATCGGCGAGGCCGAGGGCGCCAAGCACGGTCACTTGACGCCCGAGCAGGCGCTCGCCTACTCGTCCAATGCCGCCATGGTGCAGATCGGCCTGCGCACCAATCCCTTCGAACACTACAAGCGCCTCAAGCTGATGGGCTACGGCGACTACCCGCACGCGGGTCTGGGGCCTGAGCGCAAGGGCAGCGTGCCCTCCTGGCCCTGGGACAAGATCTACAAGCACGCCTCGACCTCGATCGGCCACGAGCTGGGTGTGACGATGTGGCAGCATGCGGCGGGTCTCGCCGCGCTGGTGCGCGGGGGCTTGTGGCGCCCGCTGCGCCTGATCGACGCGGTCGAGCAGAACGGCCGGATCGAGGCACTGCCCGAGCCCGAGGGCGGCACGCGCATCTGGTCGGAAGCGACCGCCGCGAGCCTGCGCTCGATGATGAACGCCGGCGCGCGCTACGGCACGGGTCGCTTCCTCTACACCGACGAGATCTTGATGGGCACCAAGACCGGCACCGCCCAGAAGGTCGGCAACGAGGTCTGCCTGCACGCGGAGCTGGAGTACAACCAGCACCACCAGCCGGGCAAGCCGCGTCTCACGCGCAAGGAGCTGCTGCAGCGCAAGCCGCACCGCGGCGACTGCTACACCTGCTCGATCGTCGTCTTCGGGCGCCTGCCGGACAGCGAGCGCGAGGTGCTGGTCTTCGTGGTGGTCGAGGAACCGCGCGGCGCGCGCCACTACGGCTCGGAGACCGCCGGTCCGGGGGCCATGAGCATCCTCAAGGAGGCTCTGGGTCTCACCCGCGGTGGCGTGCCGGTGCACGCCCGCGACGTGCGCGGCTTTGCGCCGCTGGTCGACGAAAAACTCGGGCCCAAGCAAGAGAACAAGCCGAAGAACCGCTTCGTCGAAGCGGCGGCCAAGCAGACCGAGCAGCCTTGGAAGGAGGCCCAGCGTGCGCCTCACTGAGCTGGCTCGGATTTTGGGGGGGTCCCTCTCGTCCGTGCGGGACGATGGACCGCAGATCACCGGTGTCCAGCTGGACAGCCGACGGGTGGGCCCCGGTGATCTGTTCTCCGCCCTGGCGGGCACGCGCGACGACGGCCGGCGCTACGTCGATGAGGCGCTGCGGCGCGGGGCGAGCGCGGTGCTGACGGCGGATGCGCAACTGGCGGCTGGGCTGCCCGGCGTGCCGGCGTGGCTGCATCCACAGGCGCGGCGCGCCACCGGCGAGGCGGCCCATCGGGTGCTCGGCGAGCCGGCCCGGCGGCTGTTCGTCGCCGCCGTGACGGGCACCAACGGCAAGACCACCACCGCGCACCTCACGGCCCAGCTTCTGGCGGCCGGCGGCCAGCGTTCGGGCGTCCTCGGCACGGCGGGCAACCGGCTGGCGGACGGCCGGCTCGAGCCCGCGACCCACACGACCCCGGATGCGACCGAGCTGGCGCGCATCCTCGCCCGGCATGTGGAGCTGGGCGGGCAGGCGATCGCCATGGAAGCGAGCTCGCACGCGCTCGATCAGGAGCGCCTGGCGGGACTGAAGGTGCAGGCCGCGCAGTTCACCAACCTGACGCGCGATCACCTCGACTACCACGGCGACATGGAGAGCTACTTCCGCGCCAAGGCGCGCCTGTTCGAGAGCCTCGAACCGGGTGCCTTCGCGATCCTCAATGCCGCCGATCCGGCTCATGCTCGGCTGGCGACGCTCGCCGAAGAGCATGGCGCACAAGTCGTGCGCTACCGCGTGACATCGAACAGCGCAGGGTCGCAGGGCGATCTGCATGCGTCTTCTCTGGTGACCGACGACAGCGGCACGCGCCTTGTGCTCCATGGGATGGGGATCTCGAGGTGCGAGGTGCGTGTTCCGCTGACCGGCCGGTTCAACATCGAGAATGCGCTGTGCGCCAGCGCCTGCGCGCTGCTGTCGGGAGCGAGTCCGGCCGCGATCGTGGCCGGACTCGCAACCGTCTCGGCCGCACCGGGTCGTCTCGAGCGGGTTTTCGATCCGCTCGGAGGCCGCCTCGTGTACGTCGACTATGCGCATACCGAGGACGCGCTGGCGAATGTCTGTCGCGCGCTGCGGGAAAGCCTCGCGAACCGCGCGCAACAGCCTCTTGACACGCCCTTTGCCAACCCGCACAAGAGCACGCGTTCCACGCCTTCCGACCGCGCGTCGGGGACGGGAACGAGGGGCACGGACCACGCCGCCAGCGGGGGCCGTCTGATCGTTGTTTTTGGCTGCGGAGGCGACCGTGACCGTGGGAAGCGGGCGCCGATGGGCCGGGTGGTCAACGAACTTGCCGACATCGCGGTGCTGACCAGCGACAACCCTCGCAGCGAGGATCCCGAGCGGATCATCGCCGAGGTGCTCGCTGGGATGGTGCCGGCGCGTGCCGAGCGGTTCGTCGCAGTCGACCGCCGGGACGCGATCCGGCAGGCGCTCGCGTGCGCGCGCACAGGCGACATCGTGCTGATCGCCGGCAAGGGTCACGAGAGCACGCAAACGACGGGAAACACAGTCATGGACTTCGATGACCGCAAGGTCGCCGCGGAGTTGCTGGCATCATGAAGGACACACGGATCGAGGACATACTCCAGGCGAGCGCCGCCACGCGGATCGGCGGCGCCACGGGAGTGCGCGTGCGCGGAATCTCCACCGACACGCGCACGATCCAGCGCGGCGAGTTCTTCTTCGCGCTGTGCGGTCCCAACTTCGATGGCGCGCGCTTCGCGCAGGATGCCCTCGAGCGCGGCGCCTGCGGTGTGCTGCTCCGGGATGCGCACCGACTGGCCGGCAAGGTCGCCCCCACGGCGGCGGTGCTGGAGCATGCCGATCCACGCCGTGCGCTGCAGGACGTCGCGCGCCACTACCGCAGCACGCTCACTTGCCCGGTGATCGGCATCACCGGCTCCTGCGGCAAGACGACCACCAAGACCATCCTGATGGAGCTGCTCTGCTCGCGCCTCTCCGTGGCTGGATCCCCGGCCTCGTTCAACAACGACATCGGCGTGCCGCTGACGCTGTTTCGGGCCGAGGCTGCCACGGAGGCGCTGGTGGTCGAGATGGGCACCAACGGCAAGGGCGAGATCGCTCAGCTGGCGGGGATCGCGCGTCCGGATGTCGGCGTCGTGACGACGGTGGGGTTCTCCCATCTGGCGGGACTGGGCTCGATCGACGGCGTCGCGCACGAGAAGGCCGATCTGGTGCGCAGCCTGCCGCGCGAGGGGGTCGCGGTGCTGAATGCCGACAATCGCTGGACGGCCGCGATGGCCCGCGAGACCGGCGCCCGCGTTCTGACCTACAGCCTGGAGGGAGCCGGCGATCTCAACGCGCGGGAAATCCGCTTCGAGAATGGCCAGACACACTTCAAGCTCGACGGCTACGAGATCAGCTCGCCGCTGCTGGGCCTGCACAACGTGCACAACCTGCTGGCGGCGCTGGCGGCTTGTCAGGCGATCGGCCTGCCCTGGCCCGAGGTGCTGCCGGCGGTGTCGAGCCTGCGTCCCGCGCAGCGACGCATGGAACGCCATGAAGTGGACGGCCTCACGCTGATCGACGACAGCTACAACGCCAATCCCGAGTCGGCCCGCGCCAGCGTGCGCGTGCTGCGCGGCATGCACGGCTACCGCCGCCGCGTGCTGGTGCTGGGCGACATGCTGGAACTCGGCGAACTGTCGGGCGAACTGCACAAGAGTCTGGGCGAATACGCCGCCGAGGGGGGCATCGACGTGCTGCTGCTCGTCGGCGAGTCCACCAGAGCCACGGCGGCGGGAGCGCTCGAGGCCGGTTTCCCCGCTGACCGCCTGTTCCATGTGCCGACCACCGAGGAGGCCATCGCGCGCGCCGCGGGCATCTTCGGCGAAGGCGACGTGGTGCTGGTCAAGGGCAGTCGCCGCACGGGTCTGGATCGGCTGGTGACGCACCTGCTCGCCGCGCGGCCATCGCCGACCCAGGAGGTGAGCGCTTGATTCCGGGGCTGCTCGAGGAGCTGTTCGGCGTGCCGCTGTTCGGCTACATCACCTTCCGCGCCGTCGCGGCCGCGATCACGGCTTTCCTGCTAGCGCTGCTGCTGGGCAAGCCGGTGATCGAGTGGCTGCGCCGCCACAAGGTGGGTGAGGACACCACCAAGGTCGATTCCAAGGAGCTGGCGGACCTGACGGTCAAGATGGGCAAGAAGAACACGCCCACGATGGGCGGCAGCTTCCTGATCGCCTCGCTGGTGGGGGCCGTGCTGCTGTGGGGGCGCCTCGACAACTTGCATCTGGTGCTGGGCATCTTCCTGACCGTGGGTTTCGCCGCCGTCGGCTTCGTCGATGACTACAAGAAGCTCACGATCCCCAACTGCAAGGGGCTGACGCCCAAGGCCAAGATGCTGGGCCTTTCGATCGTCGCCGGCGGCGTGATCGCGGGCCTGTGCTACTACGCGATCACGACCGGCCGCGACACGCTGCTGACGCTCTATCCGCCCTTCTTCAAGGACGTGGCCTTCGGACTGGCCTCGATGGGCATCCTTGGCGTGCTGTTCTTCCTGTTCTTCCAGTGGCTGGTGGTGGTGGGCACTTCGAATGCCTGCAACATCACCGACGGCCTCGACGGACTGGCGGCTGGCTGCATGCTGATCTCGGGCGCGGCGCTCTCGGTGTTCTGCTACGTCACGGGTCGGCCGGACTGGACGAGCTACCTGCACCTGCCGCATGTCTCCGCCGCCAGCGAAATGGCGGTGATGGGCGGCGCGCTGTGCGGGGCCTGCATGGGTTTCCTCTGGTACAACGCCTTCCCCGCCAAGGTTTTCATGGGGGACTCCGGGTCGCTGCCGCTGGGCGGCCTGCTGGCCTGGATGGCGGTCGTTTCCAAGCAGGAACTGGTGCTGCCGCTGATCGGCTTCGTGTTCTTCGCGGAGCTGGGCTCGAGCTGGCTGCAAACGCGCTACTTCCGCGCCAGCGGCGGCAAGCGCCTGTTCACCTGCGCTCCGATCCACCACGGACTGCAGCTCAAGGGCGGCATCTTCGCGCCCGCCGCGGTGCCCTGGCATGAGGTCACCATCGTCGTGCGCGCCTGGATCATCGCAGGCATCTGCGCGCTCGCCTCCCTGGCCCTGCTGAAGGTGCGCTGAACGGCATGGCACGCTTCTGGAGAAAATCAGCCCAGACCGACGCGCTGCCGCGCGAGAAGCAGACCAACATCGGCGAATGGCTGGATGACTTCGCGCGCCGCGCGGAGGTCGCCGATCCCGCCAAGCCGGCGCTGGGCATCTTCCTCGTGGTGCTCTCGCTGCTCGGACTGGGCCTGCTGCTGCAGGTCAACCATGCCGCGACCACCGCGCCGATCGAGGATTTCTGGAGGATCTTCAGCGATCAGGTCTTCTTCCGCATCGGGGCCCTGATCGTGCTGCTGGTGGGCTTTCGCATCGGACCCGAAGGCCTGCGGCGCCTGATCCCCGGGCTGATGGTGTTCTGCTTCATCGCGCTGGTGCTGGTGTACGTGCCGTACTTCGGCGATCCGCGCAACGGCGCCAACCGCTGGGTCTCGGTCTTCGGCCTGTTCTCGTTCCAGCCCTCCGAACTCGCCCGCATCGTGTGCGTGCTGTGGGTCGCCGACCGCTGCATGAAGCTCGGGTCGGACGTGCTCGATGTCAAGAAAGGCGTGCTCCCGATGCTCGCCGTGGGCGTGACCTTCTTCGCGCTGATCCTGGGCGAGACGGATCTGGGCGGCAGCCTGCTGTTCCTGCTGTGCTTCCTCGGGACCATGTGGGTCGGGGGCGTGCAATCGATGCACGTCGCCGGTCCGCTGATCGGGATCGGCGGCAGCGCCGCGCTGCTTCTGATCACCTTCGTGGCCTACATCCGCAGCCGCATCGCCATGTTTCTCGGCTCGGCCAGCAACCACCAGGTCGAACAGTCCGAGGTCGCGATGGCGAGCGGCGATTTCTTCGGCGTGGGTCTGGGGCAGGGCCTGTGGCGCAACGCGCGCGTGCCCTACTTGGAAACCGACTACGTGCTGGCCCTCACCGGCGAGGAGCTGGGACTGTTCGGCGTGTGGCTCGTGATCGCGCTGCTCGCGGCCTTCGCCTGGTTCGGCCTGCGCTTCCTGCTCTCGATCCGCGATCGGTACTGCGCTCTGGCTGCCTTCGGCCTGCTCCTGTCCTTCGCCCTGCAGTCGATGGTGCACGTGCAGGTCGTGACGCAGCTCGCGCCGCCCAAGGGCATGCCGCTTCCGTTCCTCTCCCATGGAGGCACGGCCCTGCTTGTCAGCTCTTTTGCGATCGGCCTGGCACTGGGCGCTGCCCGTCCCGTCGAACGCAAGGAAACTCCCTTTGAACCTGTCCCGATTCCACCGCGCGCGGAACCGGCGACCTGAACCTTTCTCGACCATCCACTTTCTCCTCGACTTCTCTCTTCACCATGCAACAAATCGAACGATACGGCGTGATCGCCCTGGTCTTCCTGCTTGTCACGATCGTGGCAGTCTCCTTCTGGGGCGACAACAAGTCGCCCGGCTTCTGGTCGCGTCTGACGGGCTCCAAGAGCGCGGTCGTCGCCGAGGACAAGAACATGACGCCGCCTCCGAGCAACGGAGAGCTGACGCACACGACCACGCTGCCGATCGGCGGCGATGGCGCACAGCCGGAGACCTTGCCGGCGGTGGCGGGCACCGAGGGTGCGAGCACGACGGCCCCCGTCAGTGAACTGCCCCTGGCGCAGCAGCAGCCCGCGCCGACCGGCCTGATGGTCGAGCCGCCCGCGGTGCAGCCCGATCTGGCGCCCAAGACGAATGGGACGATCTATGTCGTGAAGAGCGGCGACAGCCCGGCGCGCATCGCCAAGCGCCAGCTCGGCTCGGAGTCGCGCGTCCACGAAATCCTCGCGCTCAACCCCGGCCTCAACCCCAAGAACCTCAAGGTCGGTCAGGAACTGCTGCTGCCGACCGGCGCCGCTCCCGCGGCACCCGAGCCCGTGGCCGTGGCCGCCAAGCCCGCGAGCCAGCCCGGCGCGAAGCCTGTAGTCGCTTCGGTGCCGAAGGCGAGCAGCAAGGGTGGCCGCAGCTACAAGGTGCAAAAGGGCGACACGCTCTCCGCGATCGCACGCCGCGAACTCGGTTCGGCCGGCCGCTCCGGAGAAATCCAGGCGCTCAACCCCGGCCTCGATCCCGCCAAGCTCAAGGTCGGCCAGTCGATCACGCTGCCCGGCGGATCCGCTGCCGTCGCCGCCAACGTCGAGCCCAAGCGCCGCATTCAATGAGCGCCGGACTGCGACTGATGCTGGTGCTGGGCTGCGCCATGCTGGTGCTGCTCGAGGCCCCGCGCTGCGGGTTGGTGATCCTGGAGGACCTCTCCGGACCCTACCCGCAGATGGAGCCGGGCCTGGAGAGTGCGGCGCTCGATGCCGCGCCACTCGAAACCGAGGATCTGCCGACCGAAGTGAGCGCGCAGCGATGAGTGGAACGACGCTCCTGTCCGTGAACCAAGCCGAAGTGCTGCCCGAACTCGAGAGCCGCACGCTGCGTCTGGCCCTGGCGGGTGGAGGCACCGGAGGCCATCTGGTCCCCGGCTTGCACCTGCTGGAGGAAGCGCAGCGCCGCGGAGGTCTGGCGGATCTCGTCTGGTTCACCAGCGGCCGGGATGTCGAGGACCGGGTGCTCCAGGGCATGGAGCGTCGCTTCCCTCTGATTCGCCATGAGCGCGTGATTCTGGAAGTGGAGCCGCGCGGCGGCGGCGCGCCCAGCCGCGCGCGCCTCTTGCTGCGCACTCCCTCCTCGGTCGCCAGCGCGCATGCGGCGCTGCGTGCGCATCGGCCAGACGTGCTGCTGGCGCTGGGCGGTTTCACCTCGCTGCCCGCCGTGCTGGCCGCGCGGATGCTGCGCATCCCGATCGCGCTGCTCGAGATCAACGCGGAGCGCGGATCGGCGACGCGCTGGCTAGGAGGCATGGCGGACTGCGTGGCGCATGCCTGGTCGGCGACCTTGCCGGGCAGTTCGGCGGGTCGCACCCAGCACTGCCGCATCGGGCCGCCGCTGGCGCGCGAGTTCGCGCGCGGAGCCGTGGACGAGGCAGCCAGCCGCCGGGCGCGCGAGGAACTGGGCTTTGACCCAGAGCGACCGCTGCTGCTGGTGCTCGGCGGCAGTCAGGGCGCGCTGGGTCTCAACCGATTCGTGCACGCTTGCGCGCCCGAGCTCGTCGAGCAGGGCCTGCAGGTGCTGCACCAGACCGGACCGGGCCGCACGCAGGAGGCACTGGCGCCCTTCCGCGGCTACGCCGCGCAGGAGTACATCCACGACATGGCCCGCGCACTGTCCGCGGCCACCGTCGTGCTGACGCGCGGCGGCGCCTCGACGCTGGCCGAGATCGCCGCACTGCGCCGGCCGGCCGTGGTCGTGCCCTATCCGCATCACGTGGATCGGCATCAGGAAAAGAACGCGCGGCAGCTGAAGGAGGGCGTGCGCATCGTGGAGGAGCGCGCGCTCGACAGCCGGCAGGCCGAGGAGCTGGTGCGACTGTGCTCGGAAGCGGGCGCGGGCGAGCGCGCGCGCATGAGCGCGGCTCTGGAAGAGGCGCTGCCACTCGATGGAGCCAGCCGGCTGCTCGATACGCTGATCCAGCTGGCGAACAGAAGGCGGGCGTGCGGGCGCTAGCCGGATTGTCCACGAATTGTGGACAAAATGGGGACAATGAGCACAAATCAGGGGGGAATGACGATGAATGCGACCGATGGGCTGATTTCAAACGTTGCCGGCCGCGTGCACATGCTGGGCATCGGCGGCGCAGGGCTGTCCGGCGCCGCGCAGATCCTGCACGCGCACGGCCATGCCGTCTCGGGGCAGGATCGCTCGGACTCGCGTTTCGTGAGTGCCCTGCGCAGCCTTGGCATCGATGTCCAGCTCGGTGACAGCCGGGCCGAACTGCTGCCGCAGGACACCGAGATGCTCGTGCGCTCGGCGGCCATCTCGCTGGAGGATCCACAGGTGCGGGAAGCCGTGCGTCGGGGCCTTCCGGTGCTGAAGTACAGCGAGCTGCTCGGCCGGATCGCGCCGCGCCGGCGCACGCTGGCGATCGCCGGCACACACGGCAAGACCACCTCTTCGTGGATGGTGTACTACGCGCTGCGCGGCGTGTGCGAGGCGCTGGGACGCGGAGCGCCCGATGCCGGTGCTCTGGTCGGTGGCGTGTGCCGCACGCTGGGCTCGAACGCGGTGATTCCCGGTCCCGGCGGCTGGTTCGCCGCCGAGGCCTGCGAGTACGACCGCTCGTTCCTGCAGTTGTGGCCCGAGGGCGCGATCCTGACCAACGTCGAGGCCGATCACCTCGACTACTACGGCACGATGGAGGCGCTGGAGGAGGCCTTCGCGCGCTTTGTCGATCGCGTCCATCCCGACGGGCTGCTCGTCGTCGGGCGAGAGGTGCCCGAGCGCATCACGAATGCCTCGCACGCGCAGGTCTGGCGGCTGGGCAAGGATTTCGACGTCGATCTGATCGGCGAACAGCACGGCTACTTCCGGTTCCGCCTGCGCGGACCCGGCTGGGCGAGCCCCGAGGTCCAGCTCTCCGTGCCGGGCGCCTTCAACGTGGAAAATGCCGCCTGCGCGATGGCGCTGGTGATCGGGCTCGTGGCGCGCGTCTGGCGCGTGGAACCCGCGCTCGCCGCCGCGCATGCCGCGCGCTGGATCTCGCGCTACAAGGGCGCCGAGCGGCGCTTTGAGCCCTGGGGCACGCACGGCGGCGTGGAGTTGATCCACGACTACGCCCACCATCCCACGGAAGTGCGCGCCACGCTGGAGGCCGCCCGTCGCGCCCTGCCCGGCAAGCCGCTGCACGTGCTGTTCCAGCCGCACCAGTACAGCCGGACGGCGCGCTTCCTCGAGGATTTCGTCGAGAGCCTGCGCGGAGCGGATCGGGTGGTGATCGCGGACGTCTACGGAGCCCGCGCCCACATCGACCATACGGCTGCCGATGCGGGTGATCTCGTCGTGCGCCTCAAGCGCGCCGGCGTCGACGCCGAAGCGGGCGGAACGCCCAAGGCGAGCATGAAGCGGCTGGCCGAACGCTTGCCCTCCGGCGGGGCAGCGCTCATTCTGGGTGCCGGTGACATCGACCTTGCGAAAGATGACCTCATTGAAGAGCTGGCCCTGCGCGGCAGTGCCCAACGCGCCGCTCGCCGCTAGAACGACGATGCGCGTCGGCGGAGCGGCCGAATGGCTGCTCGAGCCCGCCGATCCCGAGCAACTGCGCGAGGCGGTCGAGGCCGCCCGCGCGGAAGGGATCGAGCCGCGCATCCTCGGCGGGGGAGCGAACCTGATCATCGAGGATGGCGTGTTGCCGGGGGTCGTGATCACGACCGACCGGATGCAGCGCCTGTTCCGCCCTGAGCCCGATCGCGAGCCCGGTGAATCGATGCGCATGCTGGAGGATCCCAGTCCGCGCCACGTCGCGCTGCCGCGCGAGGAAGGCCTGCGCTTTGTGGCCTGGTCGGGGATCTCGCTGCCGAAGCTGGTGCGCAGCGCCGCCAAGCTCGGCTGGAGCGGGCTCCAGGGGCTTGCGGGCGTGCCGGGGAATGTCGGCGGAGGCGTCGCCATGAATGCGGGCGGCAGCTGGGGCGACATGTGGGATGTGGTCGAGCGCCTGCTGGTGGTCGACGAAAACGCGCAGCTGATCGAGCTGACGCGCGAGCAGTGCCAGCCGGGTTATCGCAACGCGCGGCTGGGCGGGAGGATCGTCGCCAGCGCGCTGCTGCGCTTCGAGTTGAGCGAGCCGCGCACCGTCGAGGAGGGCGTGCGCGAGTATCTGCAGAAGAAGAACGCCGTGCAGCCGGTCACGCTGTGGTCGGCCGGCTGCGTGTGGAAGAACCCGGACAAGAACCTCTCCGGCGGGCGCTCGGCCGGGCAGCTGGTGGAACAGGCCGGCGGCAAGGGCCGCAGCGTCGGCGGCGCGGTCGTCAGCGAGAAGCACGGCAACTTCGTGGTCAACACGGGCACGGCCAGCGCAGCGGATGTCCTGCGGCTGATCGGCGAGACCGAGCGGCTGGTCGCCGACAAGACCGGCATCCAGCTGGAGCGCGAGGTCAAGGTCTGGCGCTCGGGCATCGCGGGCGCGTAGGCTATTCGCGCCGAAACGGTGCACGGGATCCGCATCGGCCCCGCACGGCGCCAGGTGGGTGCGTGCCGGCAATACTCATCCCGCGAGAATCCGGCATGTCTCAGGTCAAGGACGCTTCCCAGGTCGGGGAGCTCTTTCCGCTCTCCACTCTTCGTCACTCCGTCTCGCACCTGATGGCCTCGGCCGTCGCGCGCCTGTTCCCGGGCGTTCAGTTCGGCTTCGGCCCTTCGATCGAGCACGGCTTCTACTACGACTTCGATCTCAAGGAGCCGCTGACGGAAGAGAATTTGCGCGCGATCGAAAAGGAAATGCGCCGCATCGCCAAGACGGCGCCCAAGCTGCAGTGCATCGAGGTTTCGCGCGCGGCCGCCAAGGAGCGGCTCGCCGCCAAAGGGCAAGGCTACAAGGTCGAGGCCGTCGATCTGATCCCGGAGGACGAGCGCATCACCTTCTACCAGCACGCCGACTGGGAGGATCTGTGCGAGGGGCCACACATCGACCATTTTGGCCGCGATTTCCACTTCAAGCTGCTCAACGTCGCGGGCGCGTACTGGCGCGGTGACGAGAAGCGCCCGCAGATGCAGCGCGTCTACGGAACGGCTTTCTGGAAGCTGGAGGACCTCGAGAAGCACCTGCGCTGGCTGGAGGAGATCAAGGAGCGCGACCACCGCGTGATCGGCAAGCAGCTGCGCCTGTTCCACATCGACGAGATGGTGGGCCAGGGGCTGGTGCTGTGGACGCAGCACGGCTCGGTGATCCGCCAGGAACTGCAGAACTTCATTTCGGCCGAGCTGAAGAAGCAGGGCTACCATCAGGTCTTCACGCCGCACATCGGCAAGCTCGATCTCTACAAGACAAGCGGGCACTTTCCCTACTACAAGGAGTCGCAGTTTCCGGCGATCGTGGAGGCCGACGCGCTGGCGAGGCTCTCCGAGGAGGGTTGCTCCTGCGCGGAGCTGACCGCGCGGCTCGACGGCGTTTCCGCGAGCTTCGCCGCAGAGCTCAACGAGCGTGCCGGCCGGCAGGTGATCGGCCCCGAGCGCGTCATGGGAGTCGAGAAGCTTGTCGACGGCTATCTGCTGAAGCCGATGAACTGCCCGCACCACATCCGCATCTTCGCCAGCGCGCCGCACAGCTACCGCGACATGCCTGTGCGCCTCGCGGAGTTTGGCACGGTCTACCGCTGGGAGCAGTCCGGCGAGATCGGCGGCATGACCCGCGTGCGCGGTTTCACGCAGGATGACGCCCACCTGTTCGTGCGCGAGGATCAGGTGGCCGAGGAACTGCTCGGCTGCCTGAGCCTCGTCAAGCTGGTCTTCGGCACGCTGGGCATGCACGAGTACCGCGTGCGCGTGGGCCTGCGCGATCCCGACAGCGCCAAGTACGTCGGCGATCCGGCCAACTGGGACAAGGCGGAAGAAGCCTGCCGATCCGCGGCGCGCACGCTGGGTGTGCCCTTCAGCGAGGAACCCGGCGAGGCGGCCTTCTACGGTCCGAAGATCGACTTCGTCGTCAAGGACGTGCTCGGCCGCAGCTGGCAGCTGGGCACCGTGCAAGTCGACTACAACGGCCCGATCCGCTTCGATCTCTCGTATGTGGGCGCGGACAACCTGCGCCACCGTCCGGTGATGATCCACCGCGCGCCGTTCGGATCGATGGAGCGCTTCATCGGCTGCCTGATCGAGCACTTCGGCGGCCGCTTCCCGTTCTGGCTGTCGCCGGTGCAGGTGGCGCTGATCCCGATCCGCGAGGAGCACACGCCCTACATGCAGAAGCTCGAGGCCGCGCTGAAGGCCGAGGACTTCCGCGTGGACGCGATGTTCGAGCCGGCGCACATGAACAAGAAGATCAAGGAAGCCCAGCTGTCCAAGATCCCGTTCATGCTGATCGCCGGCGAGCGCGAGGCGGCCGATGGCACGGTGGCGATCCGCCGCCGCGACACTCGCGAGCAGGAAGTCCTGCCCTTCGACAGGTTCATGGACCTTGCGCGTCGCCTGCGCTCGCAGCGAACGCTGGATCTGGGAGCCGCACCCCAAACCTCAGGAGTCTGATTCCACATGAACGCGTTCGATCCGTTTCGCAGTCTGGGAGCCGCCTGGCGCCTCATGAAGGGCGCGCCGCTGGTGGTGCTCGTCGGGGGCATCCTGCTGATGATGTTCGGCAACAGCAGCGGAGGCGTGCAGTTCGTGATGCCGCAGGAGCCTGCGAGCCCCGAACGGTTCTGGGAGGAGATCCGGGAGCGCTCCTGGCTGATCGGGATCGTGCTGGCGGTGGGCGGCGTCGCCTCGCTGCTGCTGTCTTCCTGGATCAGCCTGGGCCATGCGCGCGCCATCGAAAAGGGCCTGCGCGCCGGGGAGGATGACCTTGGGATGGTGTTCAGCACCGGCGGACGCTACGGAGTGATGCTCCTCACCATGCTGCTCAGCTGGCTGATCCAGTTCGCGGCGTTCGCGCCCTTGCTGATCGCGTGGATTGCGCTGGCTCTGTTTGCCTCCGAAGGCCGCATGGGAGGCGCCGCGGCCCTGCTGATCGCGATCGCGGCCGGCCTGGTCTGGTCGGCGGTGCTGATCTACGTCCACCTCGGGCTGATGCTGGCCGTGCCGATCGCCGCACTGGAATCCGTCGGGGCCGGCGAGGCGCTCAAGCGCAGCTTCGCGCTGGCCAATGGCCGACGCTGGTGGATGCTGCTCTTCGCCATCGTGTCCGGCATTTTCGGCGCAGCCGGCATCCTCGCCTGCTGCGTCGGCATCCTGATCACGGGGCCGCTCTCCCTGGCGATGAAGATCGAGGCCTATCTCGCGCTCACGCGCGAGGACTATCCGCGCTGGTGGATCGCCACGGGCACGAAGACCGCCTCGACGGATGCTGGCTGGGGCAGCCAGTCGAGCTAGAGCCGCTCCGCGCGGGCCCAGCGCAGCAGATCCTGCGTGGCCTGTTCCATCGAGACCTGCTCGGCGTAACCGAAATCACGCCGGGCAGGTTCCATGTCGTACGAATGGGAACTCGCCAGCTGCAGCGCGAGGAAGCGCGACATGCGCGGCTCGAGCTCGGGGCGCGTGAAGTTCTCCAGCCAGATGCCGGCCAGATAGGCCAGCGGCAGGGGAATGCGCCGCCCGGGCAGCGGCGCGTTCAGCTCGCGCAGCACGCGCGCGATCCAGTCCCAAAGTCGCACGCTCTCGGCTTGCGCGATGAAATACGCCTTGCCGGCGTGCGCAGCGCCGGGCTCGAGCCGGTCGCCGGCGGCGAGGTGGGCCATAGCCGCGTTGGTCACATGGCACAGCGAGACCTCGTTGTCGCCGCGTCCGACGATGGCGAGCTGTCCGGCGCGCGCGCGCGCGATCAGCCGCGGAACCAGATGCGGATCGCCAGGGCCAAAGACCAGATGCGGCCGCAGCGCCACGGTCGCGAGCGTGCTGCTGTTGGCTTGGAGCACCATGCGCTCAGCCTGCGCCTTGCTGGCCGGGTAGGGTGCCAGGAAACGCGGGGCGTAGGGCAGGTCATTCGAGGCCTGGAGATGATCCGAGCCATCGAAGGCCACGCTGGGGGAGCTGGTGAACACGAGCTTCTGCACGCCGCAGCTCTTCACCGCGGCGAGCACGCTCTGCGTGCCGGCGACATTGGCGTGCTGGAATGGTTCGCGGCCCATCGCGATGCCGGCCCTGGCAGCGCAGTGGAACACGATTTCCGAGCCCTCCATGGCGCGCGTCAGCGCGGCCGTGTCGGTGAGATCGAGGCGCTTGTGCCGCACACCCAGCGCTTCCAGCGCCGGGTAGTCGCCGCGCGAGACGCTCGTCACTTGGTCGCCGCGCTGCACGAGCAGCTGCGCGATCGCGCCGCCCACAAAGCCGCCACCGCCCGTCACGAGCACCCTCCTCATAGCTGCTCCTCAGCCCAGAGCTGGAGCTCTTCGCGACGGATCTTGGCGTTGTGGCGCACGTCGACGGGAAAGCGCGGATGGAACAGCACGCGTTCGACCCGCGGCAGAGGATGCGGCAGATCGCGCCTCGCGGCGGCCTGGGCATGGGCGAGGATCGCGCATTCGTCTCCGCTGCGTCCCTCGACGATCAGGAGCGCGCGCTGCGCGCCGCGGGGTCCGGCTCCCACGACCGCGCTGCGCCGGACGGCGGGCAGCGTCTCGACCACGCGCTCGAGCGGCTCGGGGAGGAACAGCCCCTGCGGGGTTTCGAGGCGCTGCGACTTGCGCCCGGTGAACCACAGCAGGCCCTCGGCATCGAGGTAGCCAACATCGCCCATGCGGTGCCAAGGACCGGCGGGGTCGGGAATCTTGGCTGCGCGCGTGGCGGACTCGAGCTCCGCATACGAGCTCGTCACGACCGAGCCCTGCACGGCGATCTCGCCGAGCTGTCCCTGCGCGAGTTCCCACTCGGGCCGCCAGTGCGTGATCGGCTGCTCGTGGATCGGGATCAGGGCGAGGCGCGCCCCGGGCGCCGCTCGACCGACGCAGATGCCATGGCCGCCCTCGATGCGCGCGCGCAGGCGCAGCAGTTCGCGGCCGCTGGCGCTGGCGATCGGCAGCGCTTCCGTGGCGCCGTAGGGCGTGTGCACATCGGCCTCCGGCTCCAGCAGCGCCAGAAAATCCTCGATCAGCGCTGGTGGAACGCTGGCGCCGGCGATCATCGCGCGTTGCAGCGCCGGCAGTCGCATGCCCGATCGGCGTGCCCTTGGGACCACGCGCTTCCAGATCGCCGGCGAACCGAAGGTGTCGGTGATCGATTCGCGCTCCAGCGTGTCGAGCAGCGCCTCTGGATCGACGCGCGCGGGCCGCGAGGGATCGAGTGGAGCAAAGACGCTCGTGCGCTCGAAGGCGGCATTGAACAGCGCGAACAGCGGAAAACAGCACAAATCGCGCTGTCCGGGCCCCAGTCCGTAGAGCGCGCGCAGCGCCTCGACCTGCGCCAGGAAGTTGCCGTGCGTGTAGACGACGCCCTTGGCCGGACCGGTGGAGCCTGAGGTGAACAGGATCGCGGCAGCGTCATCCCTGCGGGGGACCCATGGCGCGCACGCGCCGTGGCCCGCACGCTCCAGTGCGGCGAGCGGGATCGTACCAGGGAACCAGCCGCCGACGCACACGAACAGGCGCGCATGGGCAAGGGCCTGTGGCGCGATCCAGCGCAGCGCCTGCGCCTTGGGAACGGCGATCAGCGCCTGCGGCTTCATCGACATCAGGCAGCGCACCACTGCCGCGCGTCCCATGCCCGGATCGATCAGCACGGGCACGGCGCCGATGGCAAACAGCGCGTACACGATCGCGATCAGTTCGGGCGAGGGGCGCACGAAGACGGCGACGCGCGTCCCGGCCGCGATGCCGCGGGCCGACAGGCCAGCGGCGATGGCGGCGCTGCGCTCGTGCAACTCGGCGTAGTGCACGCGCCCCTTGGACCAAACCACCGCCTCCAGCTCGGGCTGGCGCTGCGCAGTGCGCTCGAGGAAGCCGAACAGGGTTTCAGCCTGGGACATGGGCGGCGGTGTGACCCGCGAGGAATCCGCGCAGGATCCCGCGCACTTCCTCGGGCGCGTCCTCGTACAACCAGTGGCCGGCATCGGGGAGGGCGTGCACCTCGGCCTTCGGGAAGCGACGCATCCACTCGCGGCGGAAATGCGGCGTGAAGCACCAATCGCGCTCCCCCCAGATGAGGCAAACGGGGCGGTCGCCAAAACCCGCGAGCGAGTCCTCGATGGCCGAGAGCTCGTTCCAGGAGGGATGCGCGGGGGACATCGGGATGTCCTCCACGAAGCGGCGCACGGCGATGCGATGGGCCGGCGTGTCGAAGGGCGCCAGATAGGCAGCCTTCGTCGCGGGATCGAGCCGGCGCTCGACCGCCAGGTGCACGGCGAGCCCCGCGAAGGCATTGAAATGCGTCACCAGAAACGGACCGATCAGCGGCGTTCGGCAGGCGCGGATGCGCAGCGGCATGCGCGTCGAGCGGAACGCGGCCGTGTTCGTGGCCACGAGCCTTGCGATGCGCTGCGGCTGACGGCGGGCCATGCCCATGCCGATCGCACCACCCCAATCGTGCATCACGAGCGTGATGTTGCCAAGCTCCAGAGCCGTGACCAGCCGTTCGAGGTTCTCCACGTGGTCCACGAGTCGGTAGCTCCAATCCAGCGGCTTGTCCGAACGGCCGCAGCCCAGATGGTCGGGTGCCACGACCCGGAATTCGCCGGAGAATTCCTCGACCAGAGAGCGGAACAGGAACGAGGAGCTGGGGTTGCCGTGCACGCACAGCAGCACGGGTGCTTCGCGCGGGCCCTGATCCACATAGTGCATGCGGCCGCCGGGCTGCTGGAACCACGGGCTCATGCGCGCCACTCCCATTCGACCTGCCAGGCGGGAGCATCGCAGGACAGCGCCGCATACCACTGCTCGTGGCGGGCGAGCAGCACGCGATGCACGCGGCTTTGGAACTCGATCTCGAGCGTGTCGGCTCCCGTCTGCGCGGCGATGCGGCACTCCGAGAGGCCTGCGAGGCCCACCTGCGTCTTCTTCAGCACCGCTTCCTTCGCGGTCCAAGCCGCCAGCGGCGCCAGACTCGGCTCGCCCGCGGCCAGAAAGCGCTCGAGCAGCCGCACGGACACCTCGCGCTCGTGCTCGATGTCGATCCCGACCGGCTCCCCGCTCAGCACGGCGGCGGAAGCGCCTTCGGTGTGGCTCACCGACCAGTGCTTCCCGCAAGTTGGCAGCGGGACGCCTTCCTTGTCGGCCAGCGGGTCCTCGAGGCCCAACTCACCCAGCGCACGCCGCGCCGCGGCGCGCTGCGCCAGAACCTTCTCGCGGGCCGCGAGACCGCGCGGGGAGGACAGCACCAGCACGCGCAAGCGGTTCACGTTGCCTCCGGACGCGTGGCGCGGCGCACCAGTTCGCGATCGAAGTAGTTCACGCCCATGCCCGCATCGACGACGATGCCTTGAGCGTTGATGCCGCTGGAGCGGGGCGAGAGCAGAAACAGGGCCGTGTTGGCGACTTCTCTCGTCTCCAGCGCCTTGCGCCGCAGCGTGGCCTGCTCGGCGTAGAGATAGGAATCGAGATAGCCGGGGATGCCCGCGGAGGCGCTGGTCTTCAGCAGACCCGCGTTGACCGAGTTGAAGCGCACACGCGAAAACGCGCTGAAGCTCTTGGCGAGGAAGGCCACCGAAGAGTCGAGTGCCGCCTTGATGGGCGCCATGGCGCCGTAGTTCTCGGCCGCCATGCGAGTGGTGGAGATGCCGATCGTCACCACCGACGCATCCGCGTCGAAGCGGGGCTTGAGCGCGTTGGAAAGCGAGAGCAGCGACGCGCAGGAAACGTCGAAGGCCCGAAGGAAGTCGGCCTTGGAGGTCTCGTGGAACGGCTTGGGTCCCTCGCTGTAGTCGGCAAAGGCCACCGAGTGGACGAAGCCGGCCAAGGTGCGGCCTTCCAGCGCGGGGGCGATGCGCGCGATTTCCTCCGGGCGCTCCACATCACAGACGAGGACCTCGCGGCCGGGCAGGAGCTTCTCCAACTCGGCCTTGCGCGCCGGGCTGCGCACGGAGTGGATCACGTTCGCGCCGGCTTCCTCGAGACCCGCGGCGATCGCGTAGGCGACGCTCTTCCGGTTGGCGACGCCCATCACCAGCACGGTCTTGCCTTCCAGCCCCAGCCAGTTCATGCCGGACTCGCCTGAGCGCGCTCGATCAGTGCCACGGCGAACGAAAGGCGCAGGCAGACATCTTTTCCGACGCTGACCTTGGCCTCGACATAGCGGGCATTCGAGAGCCGCTCGCGCGTCTTGAGCTCCGCCGTCACGGTCTCGCCGGGCAGCACCACGCGGCGGAAACGCGCATCCTCGATGCGCGTCAGGAGCGCCGTGCTCGTGCCGGGCTGCGAGCGCTCCGCGGGGCTTGAGTACAGAATCGCCGCGCTCTGGAAGCAGAACTCGCACAAGAGCACGCCGGGTAGCACCGGATCGCCGGGGAAGTGGCCCTGAAAGGCAGGCAAGTCGCTGCGCACATGCCAGCGGGTCACGATGCGATCCGCCTCGCGCTCGACGATCTCGTCGACGAACAGGAACGGCGGACGGTGGGGCAACGCGGCGAGCACGGCTTCAGAGGCCACCGGTCACCTCCAGCGTGGTTCCGTGGATGTAGCTCGCCGCCGGATCGCACAGCATGCGCACGGCAAAGGCCACTTCCTCCGGCTTGCCGAAGCGCGCCATCGGGACCATGGCGAGGTAGTCCTTTTTCAGCTCCTCGGGCAGATCGCCGATCAGCTCGGTTTCGATGAAACCCGGCGCCACGCAGTTGACGGTGATCTTCTTGCGGCCCACTTCGCGGGCGAGGGCGCGCATCAGGCCCATTTGCCCGGCCTTGGAGGCGCCGTAGCTCGCCTGACCGGCAAAGCCGTGGCGCGCCGCCGGCGAGGTCACGAACACGATGCGTCCGTAGCGGCCGCGCAGCATGGACTGCACGGCCTGCTTCGCCATCAGGAAGGATCCGCGCAGATTGGTGTCGAGCACCGCATCCCAGTCTTCGAGCTTCTGCAGCGCGAGCAACTGATCGCGGCGTATTCCGGCGTTGCTGATGAGAATCTGCGCGCTGAGGCCGCGATCTTCCAGGCCCTTCCAGAAAGCCTCGACGCTCGCCGGATCGCACACATCGCAGCGCGAGAGGAACAGGCGCTCGGCATGGGCTCCCGCAAGTTCGCGCGTCTTCGCGGCCGCCTCCTCGTTTCCCTGATAGGTGGCGTGCACGATGGCACCGGATTCGAGGAAGGCGAGCGAAAGCGCGCGGCCGATGCCGCGCGTGCCGCCGGTGATCACCGCGACCTGACCTTGGATCGAACTCATGAGCGAACCTTTTCCAGACTGCGCAGGAAGGCGTCGGCCTTGCTGGCGGTGATGACGCCGTAGTTGGCCGCACCCAGCCAACCCGACATGATGATGCCGACGCTGCCCGCGTGGTACAGCCCGCGGACTTCCTTGGAGAGCTCCATGCTGTACCGCAGCCCCTCGAACTTGGTGCCAAAGGAGGCGCCTTGCGGGGATTGAGTGTAGAACTCGAACGTGCGCGGCGTGGCGGCCTCGATGTGCGTCAGCTGGGACCGGATCCCGGGCAGATAGCGCTCCAGCGCCGCGACCGTGTCGGCTTCCAGCCGGGACTTGTTGGCGAGATACGAGGCTTCGTCCATGCCGGCCCAGTCGCGCCAGTGCGCGTTCATCGAGGAGACGATCGTCGTGCGCGTGCTGCCCGGGCGTGTCTTCGGGTAGTAGAAGGAGAAGGTGCGGCTCTCGCCGTGCAGATCGCACAGCGAAGGCGAGTCGAAGCGCTCGCGGGTGGAGGTGAACAGCAGATCGGTCAGGAAGGGGATCGATGCGCCCTCGCCAAGGCCCATGTACACCTGCGTGCTCGAGTTGTTGAGCCGCACGGACTGCACGCCCGAGGCGAAAGCGGACGAGAAGTGCCCCGCACCGACCAGCCGCTCCACGGTGGACTTGAGGCTGGCATTGCTGATCACGGTTTCACAGGCGATCTCGCGCCCATTGGCGACGACGCCGCGGGTCTGGCCGTTGTCGACGAGGATGCGTTCGACCTCGACGCGATTGAACAGCTCGACGCCGGAGCGGGCGAGTTCCTTCTTCATCTCGCCGATGAGCCAGTCGGTGCCCCCGCCGAAGGTGTACACGCCCGAATTCATGAAGTTGGAGAACACGATGCCGTAGCTGATCGCCGGATCGGACAGCGTGGAGCCGTTCGCGTAGGTGATCGGCTCCATCAATAGCCGGTGCACATCGTTGCGGCCGGGGAAATGGCGTTCGAACAGTTCTCCGGCGGTCTCGCCGCTGTCGGAGAAGAAATCCATCTTGGCGAGTTCCCCGTAGAAGGCCTCCACCCGAGCGCGCTCGATGCCAAAGTGCTCGACCAGCAGGCGGGTGAAGTCCTCGCGAGTGAAGATCGTTTCGACCTGGAACTGAGGATTGTCGAAGCGGATCGAGTCGAGCCGCTCGATGCGCGCCGCGATGGTCTCGTTCCAGTACCGCCGGCAGGTTTTCTTCATTCCCGCCGGGAATCCGTGCAGCGAGACATCGAAGATGTGACCGCCGCGGCGCTTGAACCAGGTTGCAAGACCGCCGTAGTTGTAGTGCTGCTCCAGCACCGCCACGGAGTGGCCGCAGCGCGCCAGGATGTTGGCCGCCGTGAGACCTCCCAGCCCGCTGCCGATGACGACGGCGTCATAGCGCGTACGGATGTCCTTCAGCGGATCGTGCGTCAGCGGCGCCTTGCCGTCGAGGCTGCCCTTGTAGTACTTCGGTTCGCGGTTCATGTGGCGCGGGCGTGCAACAGGTGAAGGTTCGCCATGGTGATGCCCGAGAGCAGCGCGCCAGTGATGCCCACGAGGCCCTGATCGTTGCCGATCAGGATCATGCGCGGGATCGGCGTGCAGCCGTCGCGGTACTTGTGGGGGGATCCGTACACCGCTCCGCGGGCGTGTCCCGTGTAGCGGCGGATCGTGCGCGGGGTGAAGCTGTCGGAATCGATGGATTCCAGCCGCGGGTCGAGTCCCAGCTGCGCGGACATCCTGGCCAGATGCTCACAGGCTTCGCTCTTGGCGAGCGCATAGGCGGCCTCATCGAGTTCGCACCAGCGGTCGTGGTTGGCGATGGCCGTCGCGCGCAGCAGGCCTTCGATCGGCGGTTCCTGCGAGGCGTAGTTGTCGCTGGCGCAGAAGATGCCGATCGAGGGCTCGATGCGGCCGGCCGGCTCGCGCCAGGGCACGTGCGGCTCGGTGCAGACGAAATGCACCGTCTCGTGGAAGCCGAGCTCGCGCGAAGGGCGCTTCAGGATCCAGAGGGCCTCGAACAGGGTCACCCAGCCGCTCTCTTCCGAACGCACCGGCAAGCCCGCGAGCCGGGCCGTCTCGACGCGGCCGGCGCTCGAGAGCACATGCGTGCACTCAAGCTCCGTGCCGTCTTCCAGACGAACGCCGCGCACGCCATCGGGTCCGCACAGGATCGCCGCGACGCTCGCGTTGCGGCGCAGGACGCCGCCGCGCTCGGCAAGCCGCGCCACGAGGATGTCGAGCAGGCGCTTGATGCCGCCCTCGGGGCGAGCGAAGCCCTCGAAGAAAAGGCTGCGGAACAGGATCACGAAGTCGTTCCACTCGGCATCCTGCTCGAGCGCGCTGCCGTAGCTCAGGATCGGCAGGAGCAGCAGCTCCTTCAGCTCTGGACCGAGCCCCAGAGCGTCCAGCTCCGCGCGGGCGCTGACGAAGCTCGTCGCCGGCCGGAAGGGATCGTGACCGCGCACCCGCTCCAGCAGACGCGCGAAGGCGTCGCGCTCAGCCGGGAACTCGCGCTCGATCTCGGCGCACAGCAGCGCGATGTCGTTCGAGAAGCGCACGCTGTGCGGGCCGAGCGTGATGCGCGAATGGCCCTGCTCGCCCAGAGCTAGTTCGTCATGTCCGATGCGCAACTGGCGCAGAATCTTCGTCAACGGGGCGTCGCGCGCGCCCTTTCGGGCGAAATTCGTCATCGCGTGCAACCCGGTGTCGAGCCGTCGCCCGCGGCGCTTGTAGAAGCTGTTGAGGCCGCCGGGCAGCGAATGCCGCTCGAGCACGAGCACGCGCAGGTCGAACTGGGCCAGACGGATCGCGGCCGCGAGGCCGCTCATGCCGGCCCCGATCACGATCGCGTCGTAGGATTCCGCGCTCACCGGCGGACTCGTGCGACTAGACGCCGACCTTCAGCTCCTTGGAGGAGAGCTGGGGGTACAGATAGTTGACGCAGCCGTCCATCGTGGCGAGTTCCTTGTAGTCCTCCTCGGGGACCTGAACGCCATAGCGCTTGCGCAGCTCCATCACGATGTCGAGGAAGTCCATGGAATCGAGCGCGATCTGGTCACGCAGGCGCACATCGTACTTCAGGTTCGTGAGATCCTCATCGGGGGCGATGGTGGCGATGATGTCCTTGATGGCTTCGACGATTTCTTCGCGGGTCATGTCAGTGAGATCCGTGGCTCTGCCGGCCATCCCAGCGCCGCACGATGACGGCGGAGTTGATGCCCAGCATTCCGAAGGAGAGGTTGAGGATGTGCTCGACCCGCCCCAGCTCCTTCGGGCGGTTGGCGACGAGGTTGCGCACCTCGCAGGCCGGGTCGAGGTTGTCGAGGTTGATGGTGGGGTGCACCCAGCCGTCCGTGAACGAGGGCAGATTGCCTGCCAGCTCCAGCGCACCCGCCGCACCCATGGTGTGGCCGATGAAGCTCTTGGTGTTGTTGACCTGCGTGCGGGCGCTGTCGCCGAAGACGGCGCGGACGGCTTCGCACTCCTGCTGGTCGCCCATCGGAGTCGCCGTCGCGTGCGTCGACACGATGTCGATCTGGCCCGCCTCGAGCCGCGCATGCTTCAGTGCGCGCCGCATGCACTCGTTTTGGCGCTCGGCCAGCGGCAGCACGAAATCGGCGGCATCGGAGTTGACGCTCCAGCCGATCAGTTCCGCGTGGATGCGGGCCCCGCGGGCGAGCGCGTCATCGAGCCGCTCCAGCGCGTAGAGGCAGCCGCCCTCGGAGACCACGATGCCGTTGCGGTCCTTGTCGAAGGGCCGCGAGGCCTTGGCTGGATCGGCATGGCTCGCGAGCGCGCCCTGCGCCCGGAAGCTGGCGAAGATGCCGAAGGTGTGGATGCTCTCGCTGACTCCGCCGCCCAGCGCCAGATCGACCTCTCCGAGCTGCAGCATCTGCGCGCCGTGGATCAATCCGAGGTTTCCCGCCGCGCAGGCGGCTCCGATGCAGTAGGCCGGGCCCGTGAGCCCCAGGCCCAGCGTCACTTCTCCGGCCGGGTTGTTCGCCACCGTGCGCGGGTTGTGGTGGTGCGACCAGAAGGACAGATCGAAGTTGTACTGACTGACCTCGTGGATCTGGTTCT
>Ga0172373_10000604_pt1 | contig 58912 bp, 59 predicted proteins | sample Lak10m_2_FD_114546 | JGI IMG/M metagenome (GOLD analysis project Ga0172373, IMG submission 114546) | Freshwater microbial communities from Kabuno Bay, South-Kivu, Congo - kab_092012_10m | ecosystem: Environmental > Aquatic > Freshwater > Lake | place: Democratic Republic of the Congo... | reverse complement strand
TGTGGATAACTCGCCCCCCGGCCTTGTAGGGGCCGGGCGAGTTACCCACAACCTCGCCCGGTGGATAACCCTTCGCCATCGCGACTTCACCACCTTCACAGACCGGAGGGTAGTCCAGTGAGCGCCGCGGCCATCCGCCTGCAGGGTCTGCGCAAGAATTTCGGATCGAGCGAGATCATCCGCGGCGTCGACCTCGACATACGGCGCGGCGAGCGCCACGCCATCATCGGCCCCAACGGCGCCGGCAAGTCCACCCTGTTCCACCTGATCAGCGCGCGCCTCCCCGTGACCTCGGGCACGATCGAACTCAAGGGGGAAAACGTCATTGGCCTGAAGCCCTTCGAGATTAACCGCAAGGGCCTCTCGCGCAGCTTCCAGATCACCAACATCTTCCACAACCTGTCGGTGTTCGAGAACCTGCGCTGCGCCGTGCTCTGGTCGTTGGGCTACCGTTACTCCTTCTGGCATCGCCTCGCCGGCCTCAAGGATGCGCGCCAGCGCGCCGAGCAGGTGATGGATGACATCGGCCTCGGCAAACGGCGCGACACGCCGGCTGGCATTCTGTCCTATGCGGAACAGCGCGCGCTGGAAATCGGCATCACCATCGCCAGCGGCGCCGACGTAATCCTGCTCGACGAACCGACCGCCGGCATGAGCAATACCGAGACCGAGGAGGCCGTGGCACTGATCCGCCGCGTCACCGAGGGGAAGACCCTGGTCATGGTGGAACACGACATGGGCGTGGTGTTCGGCCTTGCCGACCGCATCTCGGTGCTGGTGTACGGCGAGATCATCGCCACGGATACGCCGGAAGCGATCCGCGGCAATGCCGCCGTGCAGGAAGCCTACCTGGGGACAACCCTCGATCATGAGTGACACGCCCGCCACACCGATGCTGGAAATTGCCGATCTGCACGCCTATTACGGCAAGAGCCACGTCCTGCACGGCGTGAACCTGCACGTCAATGCCGGCGAGATCGTCTGCCTGCTCGGCCGCAACGGCGTCGGCCGTTCCACCACCGCAAAGGCCGTGATGGGCCAGGTGGTGGCCAAGGGCAGCGTACGTTTCAAAGGCCGCGAGATCCTCGGCATGAAGGCCTATGCCGTGGCGCGCCAGGGCATAGGCCTGGTACCGGAAAACCGCGACATCTTTCCCGACCTCACGGTGCGCCAGAACCTGATGCTCGGCGTCAAGGATCCGCGCGCGCATTCGCGTGGCGAGTGCCGCTGGAGCATCGACGACATGTACGCCCTGTTCCCCCGCCTCAAGGAGCGCGACGGCACGCCGGGCGGCGTGCTCTCCGGCGGCGAGCAGCAGATGCTGACCCTGTGCCGCACCCTGATGGGCGACCCCGACTTCGTCATGATCGATGAGCCCACCGAAGGCCTGGCGCCGAAGATCGTCGAACTGGTCGGCGAGTTCCTGCAGGAAGTGCGGAAGCGCGGCATTTCCATCCTGCTGATCGAACAGAAACTGGCCATCGCGCTCGACATCTCCGAACGCCTCTACCTGATGGGCCACGGCCGCATCGTCTTCGAAGGCACGCCGGCCGACCTCAAGCACAACGCCGCCATCCGCAAGGAATGGCTGGAAGTCTGACCCCCGAACCTTTCAGCAAGGAGCATTCATGAGCAGCACCAAGTATGAAGTCCACGGCAGCACCGCCGTCATCACCCTCGACAACCCGCCGGTGAATGGCCTCGGCTACGACCTGCGGGTCGGCATCGTCGCCGGCATCGACCAGGCCAGCGCCGATCCAGCGGTCAAGGCCGTGGTCATGATCGGCAACGACCGCGCCTTTTCCGGCGGCGCCGACATCCGCGAATTCGGCTCGCCCAAGGCCTACGCCCTGCCCAACCTGCCGGCCGTGATCCAGATCGTCGAGAATTGCCCCAAGCCGGTGGTCGCCGCGATTTCCGGCGTCTGCATGGGCGGCGGTTTCGAACTCACGCTGGGCGCGCATTTCCGCGTCGCCAAGCCCGATGCCAGGATCGCCCTGCCCGAGGTCAAGCTGGGGCTCATCCCCGGCGCCGGCGGCACCCAGCGCGGCCCGCGCATCCTCGGCGTCGAGGGCGCGCTGAACCTGATGGTCAAGGGCGACCCGGTACCCGCCTCGGCCTTCAAGGGCACGCCGCTGATCGACGAGTTCGTCGAGGGCGATTTGCTGCCTGCTGCCCTGACATTCGCCGACAAGGTGGTGGCCGAAAATCGCCCGATCCGCCGCATCTCGGAAATGAAGGTCGACTATCCGAACCACGAGGCCTTCCTCCAGTTCGCGCGCAACATGATCAAGGGCGTCGCCGGCCCCTTCCCGGCCCCGGCCAAGTGCGCCGACGCCATCGCCGCTTCGCTGACCAAGTCTTTTGCGGAAGGCATGAAAGTCGAGCGCGAGATCTTCATCAGCCTGATGGGCACGCCGGAATGCCGCGCGTTGCGCCACCTGTTCGCCGCCGAGCGCGCCGCCAGCAAGATCCCCGACATCCCCGATGACACGCCGACGCGCAAAATCGCCAAGGTGGGCGTGATCGGCGCCGGTACCATGGGCGGCGGCATCACCATGAACTTCCTCAATGCAGGCATCCCGGTGACCATGCTCGAAATGAAGCAGGAGGCGCTGGACAAGGGCGTCGGCATCATCCGCAAGAACTACGAGAACTCGATGAAGAAGGGCAAGCTGACCCAGGATAAGCTGGATCAGCGCATGGGCCTGCTATCGACCACACTGAGCTACGATGATTTCAAGGACTGCGACCTGATCATCGAGGCCGTGTTCGAGGACATCGGCGTCAAGGAAGCCGTGTTCAAGCAGCTCGACGCCATCGCCAAGCCCGGCGCGATCCTCGCCTCCAACACCTCGACCCTGGACGTGAACAAGATCGCCAACTTCACCAAGCGTCCGCAGGACGTGGTCGGCATGCACTTCTTCAGCCCGGCCAACGTGATGAAGCTGCTGGAAGTGGTGCGCGGCGCCGCCACCGCCAAGGACGTCATGGCCACCGTGATGCAGGTCGCCAAGAAGATCAGGAAGACGGCCGTGGTCTCCGGCGTCTGCGACGGCTTCATCGGCAACCGCATGATCGAGCACTACGGCCGCGTCGCCGGCTTCCTGCTGGAAGAAGGTGCGACGCCGGCGCAGGTGGACAAGGCCTTGGAAAAATGGGGCATGGCCATGGGCCCCTTCCGCATGGGCGACCTCGCCGGCAACGACATCGGCTGGGCCATCCGCAAGCGCCGCTATGTCGAGAAGCCCTCGATCCGCTACGCCAAATTCGCCGACAAGCTTTGCGAGCAGGGCCGCTACGGGCAGAAGACGGGCAAGGGCTGGTACCTCTACAAAGCCGGCGACCGCAAGGCGATTCCCGATCCCGAGGTCGACGCCATGCTGGTCGAGTACCGCAAGGAACTGGGCATCACGCCGCGCAAGATTTCGGATGCCGAGATCGTCGAACGCTGCATCTACGCCCTGGTCAATGAAGGTGCGCGCATCGTCGAGGAAGGGATCGCCGCCCGCGCTTCCGACATCGACATGATCTACCTTACCGGCTACGGCTTCCCGATGTTCCGCGGCGGGCCGATGCTGTATGCCGACGAGATGGGCCTCTACAACGTGGCCCGGCGCATGCAGGCCTTCGCCGCGAGTTCCGGCGACAGCTTCTGGGAGCCCGCGCCGCTGATCGCCAAATTGGTCGCTGAAGGTAAGTCACTTACCTGAGCCCGCACAGAATTCCGGAGACTACAAAATGACTGATGCCGTTATCGTATCCACCGCCCGCACCGGACTCGCCAAGTCCTGGAAGGGCGCCTTCAACATGACCCACGGCGCCACGCTCGGCGGCCATGCGGTGAAGCACGCCGTGGCCCGCGCCAGGATCGACCCGGCCGAGGTCGAGGACGTCCTGATGGGCTGTGCCACGCCCGAAGGCGCCTGCGGCAGCAACATCGCGCGCCAGATCGCACTGGCCGCCGGGCTGCCGGTCACCGTGCCGGGCGCCACCGTGAATCGCTTCTGCTCCTCCGGCCTGCAGACCATCGCCATGGCCGCGCAGCGCGTGATCGCCGGCGAAGGTGACATCTTCGTTGCCGGCGGCATCGAAAGCATTTCCTGCGTGCAGCAGGAAGTCAATCGCCACATGATCACCGACCCCGCCCTGCTGGCGGCCAAGCCCGAGATCTACTGGAACATGCTGCAAACCGCCGAACAGGTGGCCAAGCGCTACAAGATCGACAAGGCGCGCATGGACGAGTATGGCGTGCGCAGCCAGCTGAATGCGGCCGCTGCGGCTGCCACCGGCAAGTTCAACGACGAGATCGTGCCGATGACCGTGACCATGGGCGTTGCCGACAAGGCCACCGGCCAGTTGCTGACGAAGGAAGTCACCATCACCGCCGACGAAGGTATCCGCCCCGACACCACGCTGGAAGGCGTGGTCAAGATCCGTTCCGCGATCCCCGGCGGCGTCATTACCGCCGGCAATGCCAGCCAGTTTTCCGACGGCTCATCGGCCTCGGTGGTGATGAATGCCAAGCTCGCCGAACAGAAAGGCCTCAGCCCGATGGGTGTCTTTCGCGGCTTCGCGGTGGCCGGCTGCGAGCCCGACGAGATGGGCATCGGCCCGGTATTCGCCGTGCCCAAGCTGCTGAAGAAGGCCGGCCTGACCGTGGCCGACATCGGCCTCTGGGAACTCAACGAAGCCTTTGCCGTGCAGGTGCTCTACTGTGCCGATACGCTGGGCATCCCGATGGACAGGCTCAACGTCAATGGCGGCGCCATCGCCGTCGGCCATCCCTACGGCGTCTCGGGCGCCCGTCTGGTCGGCCATGCCCTGATCGAGGGCAAGCGGCGCGGCGTCAAGTATGTCGTCGTCACCATGTGCATCGGCGGCGGCCAGGGTGCGGCCGGCCTGTTCGAGGTTTGCTGATCATGGGCGTCAAACAACTTTTCGATCTGACCGGCAAGGTCGCCCTGATCACCGGCGGCTCACGCGGCCTCGGGCTGCAGATGGCCGAGGCGCTGGGCGAGATGGGGGCGAAGCTCGCCATCACCGCACGCAAGGCCGACGAACTCGCCGAAGCCAAGGCCCACCTCGAAGCCCAGGGCGTCGCGGTGCTGACCGTGGTGAACGACCTCTCCAAGTTCGACCAGATTCCCGGCCTGGTCGATACCGTAGTAAATCATTACGGCAAGATCGACATCCTGGTGAACAACGCCGGCGCCACCTGGGGCGCACCGGCCGAGGACTATCCGCCCGAAGCCTGGATGAAGGTGATCAACCTCAACGTCAATGGCATGTTCTTCCTGACGCAGGCGGTGGGCAAGCGCTGTTTCATCCCGCAGAAGTCGGGACGCGTCATCGTCACGGCGTCCATCGCCGGCCTGCGCGGCAACCCGCCCGACATGCAGACCATCGCCTACAACACCAGCAAGGGCGCCGACGTCAATTTCGTGCGCACCCTCGCCGCCGAATGGGGCAAGTACAACATCAACGTCAATGCCATCTGTCCCGGCTTCTTCCCGTCCAAGATGGCCAGCGGCATCATGGAAAAGCTCGGCGACCAGATCATTGCCGGCACCGCGCTGCGCCGCGTCGGCGGGCCCGAAGACCTCAAGGGCCTGATCGTGCTGCTGGCCTCCGAGGCCGGCCGCCACATCACCGGCCAGGCCATCGCCGTGGATGGCGGCTCGAGCTGCTTCTGATCCCGGCGCCATGGGCGGTTCCGCCGACTTCTTCGGCCTCCCGGTTCCCTTCCTCAAGCACCTCGGCGTCAAGGCCGAGATGGCCGAGGGAGGCCGCTCGCGCATTTCGCTCGAACTGCGCCCGGAACTGCTCAACAGCTTCGAGGTCTCGCACGGCGGCGTGATCATGACCATGCTCGACGTCGCCATGGCGGTCGCCGCGCGCGGCATGCAGAAGCATCCGGCGGGCGTGATGACGGTCGACATGTCGCTCAGCTTCCTGCGCGCCGCCAAGGGCCGCATCGTCGCCGAAGGCAAGGTGCTGCGCGGCGGCAAATCGCTCTACTTCTGCGAAGGCGAGGCCTATGATGCCAGCGGCGAGCTGATCGCCAAGTCGCTAGGCACTTTCAAGCTGCGCAGCATCGAGGAATAGACACAGAATCGCCGTACCACCAGAGCCGACTTTCGACCCCGGCATCACCTAGGAAAAAACCATGGAAAAGAACCAGCGCATCGTCCTCGCTAGCCGCCCCGCAGCATGGGTCGAGGAAAGCAACTTCCGCTTCGAGGAAAGCGACATCCCGCAGCCCGGCGACAACCAGGTGCTGGTGAAGAACCACTGCCTTTCGCTCGATCCCTACATGCGCGGGCGAATGTCCGACGCCAAGTCCTACGCCAAGTCGGTCGAAATCGGCGAGGTCATGGTCGGCGGCTGCGCCGGCGAAGTGGTGAGTTCGAAGCACCCGAAGTTCGCCCCCGGCGACAAGGTGGTCGGCGCGCTGGGCTGGCAGCTTTACGGCGTTGCCGACGGCGCCGCGCTGCAGAAGGTCGATGCCTCGGTGATCCCGCTCTCGGCCTACCTCGGGCCTGTCGGCATGCCCGGCGTCACCGCCTGGGTCGGCCTCAACGATATCTGTGCGCCGAAGGAAGGTGAGACCGTGGTGGTCACCGCCGCCTCGGGCGCGGTAGGCAGCGTGGTCGGCCAGCTGGCGAAGCAGAAGGGCGCACGCGCCGTGGGCATCGCCGGCGGCGCCGACAAGTGCCGCTACGTGGTCGAGGAACTCGGCTTCGACGCCTGCATCGACTACAAGGCCGGCAACCTGCGTGGCGACCTCAAGACCGCAACGCCGAAAGGCATCGACTGCCTGTTCGAGAACGTCGGCGGCGAAATCTTCGACAGCCTGCTCGGACGCATGAACCCCTTTGCCCGCATCGCCGTCTGCGGCCTCATCGCGCAGTACAACTCGGCGCCCTACCCGATGCAGAACATCGGCTCGGTGCTGATAAACCGCATCAGGATGCAGGGCTTCATCGTCTCCGACGACATGAGCCGCTGGCCGCCGGCGCTGAAGGAACTCGGCGGCCTGGTCGCCACCGGCAAGCTCAAGTACCGCGAGACCGTCGCCGACGGCCTTTCCGCCGCGCCCGCGGCCTTCATCAGCCTGCTGAAGGGCGGCAACTTCGGCAAGCAACTGGTGAAGCTGGTCTGACAATGAGCAACGCACATACGGGCACCCGCCCGATCACCGAAAAGGACGGGCTCGACACCGGCCGCCTTGCGGTGTGGATGAAAGCCCACGTGGCGGGTTTTTCCGGCGACCTCCAGGTCGAGAAGTTCAAGGGCGGCCAATCCAATCCCACATTCATGCTCAGTGCCGGCGGCCGCAAGTACGTGATGCGCAGGAAGCCACCCGGCAAGCTGCTGCCCAGCGCCCATGCAGTCGATCGCGAATACAAGGTGATCACGGCGCTGGCCGCTACCGATGTTCCGGTGGCGAAAACCTGGGCGCTGTGCACCGACGAAAACATTGTTGGCACCATGTTCTACATCATGGACTGCGTCGATGGCCGCATCCTGTGGGACCCGTCCCTGCCGGGCATGAGTCCGGTGGAACGCGCGGCGATCTTCGACGAAATGAACCGCGTCATCGCCGCCCTGCACACCGTCGATTACGCCGCCGTGGGGTTGGCCGACTTCGGCAAGCCGGGCAGCTACTTCGCGCGCCAGATCGACCGCTGGAGCAAGCAGTACCGCGCCTCCGAGACTGAAAAGATCGAGGCCATGGACAAGCTGATCGACTGGCTGCCGCAGAACATCCCGGCCGGCGACGAGACCAGCATCGTGCATGGCGATTTCCGCCTGGACAACACCGTGTTCCACCCCACCGAACCGCGCATGCTGGCGGTGCTCGACTGGGAACTGTCGACGCTGGGCCACCCGCTGGCCGACTTCGCCTACCACTGCATGACCTGGCGGCTCTCGCCCGGCCAGTTCCGCGGTCTGGCGGGCCACGACCTCGCCGCGCTGGGCATCCCCTCGGAAGCCGAGTACGTCGCCGCCTACTGCAAGCGCACCGGCCGCGCCCCAATCCCGCCGCGCGACTGGGAGTTCTGCATGGCCTTCAACATGTTCCGCCTGGCCGGCATCCTGCAGGGCATCATGGCCCGCGCGCTGCAGGGCAATGCATCGAGCGCGGAAGCCATCGAAACCGGCAAGCGCGCCCGGCCGCTGGCCGAAGAAGCCTGGCGCCAGGTCGAACGCCTGCTGGCCGATCACTGACACGAACCACACTACCAAGGACACACCATGGACTTCGACTACTCCCCCAAGGTCAAGGAATTGCAGGCACGCGTCAACGCCTTCATGGACCAGTACATCTACCCGAATGAACATGCTTTCCACGCCGAGGTCGAGGCCAACCGCGCCAAGGGCAACCCCTGGGTGCCGACGAAGATCGTCGAGGAACTCAAGGAGAAGGCCCGAGCCGCCGGCCTGTGGAACCTGTTCCTGCCTGAGTCGAAATACGGCGCCGGACTGACCAACCTGGAATATGCGCCGTTGTGCGAGATCATGGGACGCTCCTCGCATCTGGGCCCGGAAGCCTTCAACTGCTCCGCACCGGACACCGGCAACATGGAAACGCTGGTGCGCTATGCCACCGAGGCGCAACAGCAGGAATGGCTGGTGCCCCTGCTGGAGGGCAAGATCCGCTCCGCCTTTGCCATGACCGAGCCGGGCGTGGCATCCAGCGATGCCACCAACATCGAGTCGCGCATCGAACGCAAGGGCGACGAATACATCATCAACGGCCGCAAGTGGTGGACCTCGGGCGCGCCCGATCCGCGCTGCAAGATCCTCATCTTCATGGGCAAGACCGACCCGGACAACCCCAGCCGCCACAACCAGCAGTCGATGATCCTGGTGCCGATGGACACCCCGGGCGTGACCATGGTGCGCGCGCTGAACGTCTTCGGCTACGACCACGCCCCGCACGGCCACGGCGAAATGCTGTTCGAGAACGTGCGCGTGCCGGCCTCCAACATCCTGCTCGGCGAAGGCCGCGGCTTCGAGATCGCCCAGGGCCGCCTCGGCCCGGGCCGCATCCACCACTGCATGCGCCTGATCGGCGTCGCCGAGCGCGCGCTGGAACTGATGTGCAAGCGGGCGCTGAACCGGGTGGCCTTCCACAAGCCGGTGGCCGACCAGGGCGTGACGCGCGAGCGCATCGCCAATGCGCGCCTGCTGATCGACCAGGCGCGCCTGCTGACCCTGAACGCCGCCTGGAAGATGGACACCGTGGGCAACAAGGTCGCCAAGCAGGAGATCGCCATGATCAAGGTGGTGGCCCCCAACATGGCCTGCCAGGTCATCGACTGGGCGATGCAGGCCCACGGCGGCGCAGGCGTCTGCGACGACTTCCCGCTGGCCGCCGCCTATGCCAATTCGCGCACCTTGCGCTTCGCCGACGGCCCCGACGAGGTGCATCGCAACGCCATCGCCAAGCACGAACTCGGCCGCTATCTGGGCAAGTAAGCACGCAAGGAAACGACATGTCTGAGCGTCACTTCGCCCACTGGCCCAAGGGTCTGCCGCGCACGATGACCGTACCCGAGACCGACCTGTTTTACAACGTCGAGGTTTCGGCGCGGCGCTACCCGGCCAAACCCTTCCTGGTGTTCTACGACACGCAGATCAGCTACGCGGAGTTCAAGGACGAGGCGGAACGCATCGCCGGCTGGCTGCAGGGCCAGGGCGTGGCCAAGGGCGACCGGGTGCTGCTCTACATGCAGAACAGCCCGCAGTTCGTGCTCGCCTACTACGGCATCCTGCGCGCCAACGCCGTGGTGGTGCCGGTGAACCCGATGAACATGACGACCGAGTTGCGCCACTACGTCAAGGATGCCGGGGCCCGGGTGGCCGTCGTGGCACAGGACATCCTGCCGCAGATGCAGCCGCTGCTGGGCAACGGCCCCGACCAGGGCCTGCAACACATTTTGGTCGCGGCCTATTCGGACTATCTCAAGGCGCCCACCGGGATGAAGGTGCCGGATTTCGTCAAGGCGCCGCGCCAGGCGCTGGCCGAACCCGGCGTCACGCTCTGGTCCGACATGCTGGCGACAAACGCCCGCCCCGGCCCGGTCGAGGTCGGCCCCGACGACCTTTGCGTGATGCCCTACACCTCGGGCACCACCGGCCACCCCAAGGGCTGCATGCATACCCACCGCACCGTGATGCACACGCTGATGGCCGGCTACCAGTGGTTCGGCATCCAGCAGGACGCGGTGTACCTCGCCGTGCTGCCCTTCTTCCATGTCACGGGCATGCAGGGGAGCATGAGCGGCCCGCTGCAATCCGGCGCCACCGTGGTGCTGCTGCCGCGCTGGGACCGCGAAGCCGCGGCGCAGTGTATCGCCCGCTACGGCGTCACCTCTTGGACGGCGATCCCGACCATGATCATCGACTTCCTGATGAACCCGAACCTGGGCAACTACGACCTGTCGACCATCACGCGCATGAGCGGCGGCGGCGCCGCGATGCCCGAGGCCATCGCGCAGAAGCTGCTTGACATGGGCATCACCTACGTCGAAGGCTACGGGCTTTCCGAAACCATCGCGCCCTCGCACATCAACCCACCCGACCGCGCACGCAAGCAGTGCCTCGGCATCCCGATCTTCGACGTCGAATCCAGGGTGGTCGACCCGATCAGCTTCAAGGAGCTGCCAGCCGGCGAAGTGGGCGAGATCCTCACGCGCGGGCCGCAGGTGTTCAAGGGCTACTGGAATAACCCCGAGGCCACGCGCAATGCCTTCGTCGAGCTCGACGGCAAGCAGTGGTTTCGCACTGGCGACCTCGCCTACGTTGATGAGGACGGCTACTTCTTCATGGTCGATCGCCTGAAGCGCATGATCAACGCCTCCGGCTTCAAGGTCTGGCCGGCCGAGGTCGAGGCCCTGATGTATGCCCATCCGGCGATCCAGGAGGCGTGTGTGATCGGTGCCAAAGACCCGCATCGCGGCGAGACCGTCAAGGCCATCGTGGTGATCAAGGAAGCCCAGCGCGGCAAGGTGAGCGAGCAGGACATCATCGACTGGGCCCACGCCAACATGGCCGCCTACAAGTCGCCGCGCATTGTCGAATTCGTCGAGTCCCTGCCCAAGTCCGCCACTGGCAAGGTGATGTGGCGCGCGCTACAGGACAAGGAAGCGGCCAGGAGCTGAGGCGGCGGAAATACCCCCGCCGGCGCCGTCCCGCCAGCGCCGACTTCCGGGCACCTCAGCGCGCCAGCACCAGGTAGCCCTGCGGCCGGTTGCCGTCGTCAACCAGCAGCGACACCTGCAGCTCGGCCTGGCTGGATTTGCCGTCGGCCATCCACGCCAGCAATTGCGTGTGCAGGCGGCCATTGGCCAGGGCCTGCGGCGTCAGCACCTCGGCCGCATCCGGCCAGCCCAGTTCGGCCAGGACTTCCGCCAGCACCCGCCCGCGCATGGCGAAGCCCTGCAGCTTCGGCATGGCCAGCACCGCCGGGCTGAAATAGCCGATGCGGCCGTCGAGGTCGGCCGCCACCACCGCCGTGCCCACCGCCGAGCGCAGGATGTTCTCGAACATCTGCCTTTCGTTCACCGCCACGGCGCGGCTTTCCAGCGCCCTCTCCTGTTCGACGATCATGTCCTTCAGGTAGCTGACGTACTGCCCTTCGAGCCCATGCACCACCTCGTGGTGGGTCAGCACGCCGCAAACCTCGCCGCTGCTGTCGACCACCGCCAGGCGGCGGATGTGCGCCTCGTCCATCGACTTGACCACGTCGTGCAGCAGCGCGTCGCGGTGGGTGGTGCGCACCGGGCCCTTCATGGTCGCGCGCAGCGACAGGCCCTGCGGATCGGCATGCTCGTGGCACAGACGCACCACATCACGTTCGGACAGCACTCCCAGCGGCCGCTTTCCGGCATCCACGGCAAAGACGCAGCTCTGGCGCCGTTCGTCCATCAGCGCCACCGCCTCACCCACCGTGGCCAACTCGGGCAGCAGGATCACCTCGGTGGACATCGCGCCGCCGACGTCCTTGAAACGCATGTAGTGCTCGACGCCGAAATCGCGCAGTATGTCGCTTTCGCTGACGATGCCCACCAGCAGGCCCTCGGCATCGGTGACGGCGACATGCCGGATGCGTCGCCCGTCCATCATGTGATAGACGTCGATGCAGTTTTCCGTCTGTTCCACGGTCACCACCGGCGCCTGCATCAGGTCGGTGCAGCCCAGTGCCTGCAGCCCGCCCTTGCGGTGCAGGTTGCGCACGATGTCGCGCTCGGTGATGATGCCGAGAGTCATGCGCTCCTCGACCACCAGCACCGAGCTGACCGCCATGCGCTGCATCTGTTCCAGGATCTGCGCCGCCGTCCAGTCGGTCGGCACCTCGCAGACAGTGCGCGTCATCAGTTCGGAAATCGGCTTGTCTTCGGTCTTCATTGCGTCCTGCTCCTCATCAGCCCATCTTGCCCGCACGCAAAAGTCGGCGCTGGCGACACGGCGAAGCGGCAGTATCGACGGCGCAAATGCGCAAGTCAATGCGCGCCGCGGGGCGTCCGCAAACGCCGCACCCGTCACATCGGCAGCCCGCGCTGCCCCGTGGCACATCCATCAGCGTATAGACTGGTGTGCCCGCCAGACAACGCCCAAAGGCCCCCCACATGAGTACCGGTACCGTACGACTGCACCGCGTCCTGAAATCCACTCCCGAAAAGATCTACCGCGCCTTCCTCGAACCGGACGCCTTCGCCAAATGGCTGCCGCCGCGTGGCTTCACCTGCCGCGTGGCCCAACTCGATGCCCGCATCGGCGGCGGCTTCCGCGCATCCTTCACCAACTTTGGCACTGGTCACAGCCATTCCTTTTCCGGCGAGTACACCGAGCTGGTGCCGCACGAAACGATCCGCTACTTCGACGTATTCGACGATCCGAACCTGCCGGGGCGGATGCACGTCACGGTGAGGCTGCGCGCCGTGGTCTGCGGCACCGAACTCGACATCGTGCAGGAGGGCATTCCCGAAGCGATCCCGGTCGAGATGTGCTACCTCGGCTGGCAGGAGTCGCTGGAACAGCTGGCAGACCTGGTCGAGCCCGACATCCGGGAAGGCTAGCCCAAGCGGCACCGAGCATGGGGAGGACGTTCGGCATGCCTCGCTCCTCACCGCATGTGCTCGCCGTAACACTGCTGCTCGCCGTCTCGCCAGCGCCGACTTTTGCGGCACCAGCCTGCGAACTTCCCGGCGCGGCGGTGCAGTGGATCGCCGACTACTGCATGCGCTTGCTGCAGACGGATGACGAGATCGCGGCATCGGACTGCATCGCCACTCAACTGGAACGCGACTTCCCCACTCCGTGCGAGGCGAAGCGGCACTTCAAGCGGGCGCTGTGCGCGCTCGATCCCGACCGCGATGTCGAGCGCTGCGTTGCCGACCCCGATTACCTCGGTGGCACGGTGCACCGTGGAGGCATCGGCGGCTGATGCCGCGCCGCAGTTGGCCACGCTGGGCGCGGCCCGCCCCCTCCCCGACAGGCGCATAATGGCGGCGTCCGGCACCGCAGGGAGAGCACCGATGCTTGAACTTCGTCCCAGCTGCGAACACTGCAACACCCCGCTGCCGCCCGACTCCACCGAGGCGCGCATCTGCAGTTACGAATGCACCTTCTGCGCACGCTGCGTCGACGGCGTATTGCTGAACGTCTGCCCGAACTGCGGCGGCGGCTTCACGCCGCGGCCGATACGCCCGGCGCACAACTGGAAGGACAACAACCACCTCGGTGCCGACCCGGCCGGCCGCACTGTCCGCCACCGACCCGTGGACCCGCTGGCTCACGCCGGCTTCGCCGCCGCGATCAGCACCATACCGCCCGAACAGCGCTAGCCATGACAAATGCACCATCCCTGCATGGCCAGCGGGTCACCCTCCTCGGCGCCAACGGTGCCATCGGCCATACGCTCTCGGCCGCCCTGCGCCAGGCCGGCGCCGCCATCCGCCAGGTCAGCCGCACGCCGCGCCGCGAGCACGCCGACGATGAAGCAATGTCCGCCGACCTGCTCGATGCCCGCGCCACGGCCGGTGCCGTGGCTGACAGCGACATCGCCTTCCTCGTTGCCGGCTTGAAGTACGACACCGCAACCTGGCGCGCGCAGTGGCCGCTGATCATGCGCAACGTAATCGCCGCCTGCGGCTCCGGTGGCGTGCGCCTGGTGTTCTTCGACAACGTCTACGCCTACGGCCGCGTCAGCGGCCCGATGACCGAGGACACGCCCTTCAATCCCTGCAGCCGCAAGGGCGAAGTACGGGCCGGCATCGCGCGCATGCTGCTTGAGGCGATGACCGCCGGCACGCTGCGGGCGATGATCGCGCGCGCCGCCGATTTCTACGGCCCCGGCGTCGCCAACAGCTTCCCGCAGGCCACGGTGTTTACCCGCCTGCGCACGGGCAAGGCACCGCAATGGATCGGCAACCCGCGCGCGCGGCACAGTTTCACCTACGTGCCGGACACCGGGCCGGCGCTGGTTCGCCTGGCCGCGGAGCCCACGGCCTGGGGCCACAGCTGGCACCTGCCGACCAGCGCCGAGGCGATCACGGGTGCCGACTTCGCGCGCCTCGCCTGCGAGTCGGCGGGCCAGCCGACGCGGCTGCACACCCTGCCGCGCTGGGTCTTGCGCGCGCTGGAACTGTTCGTGCCAATGCTGCGCGAGAACGCCGAAATGATGTATCAATTCGAGCATGACTACGTCTTCGACAGCAGCCGCGTCGCCAGGGCCTTCGGCCTGCAGGCAACGCCTTACCGCGCCGGCATCGCCGCCGCCGTGGCCGCCGGCGCCGCGCGTCATGTCAGTTGAGGGCGACGACCCGGCACGGCCGCGGCGCCGATTCCTTGGCCGGCTGGCGACCCTGCCGGCGCTGGCCGTAATGCCGCCGGGCACCACGGCCAGGGCTCGCGCCGCAACCCCGGCCACCCCCGCCGCTTTGGCAAGCCGCGCAATCCCCATCGACGGCCGGCTGCTGCCGGTGATCGGCCTCGGCACCTGGCAGACCTTCGATGTCGGCGCCGACAGCACAGCACGCGAGCGCCTCGGCCGCGTGCTCGATGTTTTCACCGGGCACGGTGGCAGCATGCTCGATTCCAGCCCGATGTATGGCAGCGCCGAATCAGTCGCCGGCGACCTCGCACGCCAGAGGGGCCTGCGCCCGCGCCTCTTCATAGCCACCAAGGTCTGGACCCAGGGCCACGCCGCCGGCATCGCACAGATGGAGGACTCGCTGCGCCGCCTGCACAGCCCGCACATCGATCTGATGCAGATCCACAACCTGGTGGACTGGCGCACGCACCTGCCGGTACTGCGCGAGTGGCGCGCCACCGGACGCATCCGCTACCTTGGCATCAGCCATTACACGGCCGCCGCCTACGACGACGTCGAAGCGGTGCTGCGCAGGGAAAAACTCGACTTCCTGCAGATCAACTATTCGCTGCTGGAGCAGGACTCCGCGCGACGTCTTCTGCCGCTGGCGGCCGAGCGCGGCGTGGCGGTGATTGCCAACCGGCCCTTCGGCGAAGGCGCGCTGTTTCGCCACGTCAGGGGCCGCAGCCTGCCCGCCGAAGCGGAAGCCCTTGGCTGCCGCAGCTGGGCGCAACTGTTCCTGCGCTGGATCCTCGCCCACCCGGCAGTGACCTGCGCGATTCCCGCGAGCAGCAAGCCTGAGCACACGGTCGACAACATGGGCGCGGGTTTCAGCGCGCTGCCATCCTTCGAGGCACAAAAAGCACTGGCGCAGATGGCGAGGTTGTAAGGTGCAACTGATGGCACCCCCACAAGGATGGTAAGGCGCCAGCACTACATCGATTTTTTACCCGTCAACGAAACAGCCCGGCCTGCGCCGGGCTGTTTCGTGATGCGGTGATCCGGATGCTTAGATCATTTCCCAGATCGTGGTGATGCCCTGGCCGCCGCCGATGCACATGGTGGCGAGGCAATACTTGCTGCCGATGCGCCGGGCTTCGTAGAGGGCCTTGGTGATGATCACTGCGCCGGAGGCGCCGATCGGGTGGCCGATGGCGATCGCGCCGCCGTTCGGGTTGGTCTTGGCCGGGTCGAGGCCGAGCACCTTGGCCACGGAGAGCGACTGCGCGGCAAAGGCTTCGTTGGACTCGACTACGCCGATGTCCTCGAGCTTGAGGCCGGCCTTGGCCAGCGCGATGCGGGTCGAGGGGATCGGGCCCTCGCCCATGACGTCATTGGGCACGCCGCCGATGCCGTAGGCAACCAGGCGGGCCATCGGCTTGTGGCCGCCGGCGGCCGCCTTGGCGGCGTCGGCCAGCACCAGGAAGCCGGCGCCGTCGTTGATGCCGGAAGCATTGCCGGCGGTCACGGTGCCGGCCTTGTCGAAGGCCGGCTTCATCTTGGCCAGGGATTCCAGGGTGGTGGCGGGCTTGACGTGCTCGTCGGTGTCGAACACCACGTCGCCCTTGCGCGTCTTGAGCGTGATCGGGACGATCTGCTCCTTGAAGTAGCCGGCGGCAATCGCAGCGGCGGCGCGGCGATGCGATTCGCAGGCGAACTCATCCTGCATTTCACGCGTCAGGCCGTGTTTCTTCGCCAGGTTCTCGGCGGTGATGCCCATGTGGCCCGCGCCGAACGGGTCGGTCAGGGCGCAAACCATCGCGTCGAGCATCTTGGTGTCGCCCATGCGCGCGCCGGTACGCATCGCGGCAGACAGGTAGGCACCACGCGACATGACTTCGACGCCGCCGCCGATGGCGAAATCGGCATCGCCCAGCAGGATGGCCTGGGCCGAGTTGACGATGGCCTGCTGCGCCGAACCGCACAGACGATTGACCTGGAAGGCGACCGATTCCATGGTCATGCCGCCCTGGATCGTCGCGTTGCGATGCACGTAGGCGTAGCGCCCTTCGGTCGGCACCACGTTGCCGACCGTGGCAAAGGTGATGGCCTTGGGGTCGACGCCGGAACGGGCGATGGCCTCCTTGATGACCAGGCCGCCCAGGTCGGCCGGTTCCATGCCGGCCAGCGAACCATTGAAAGTGCCCACGGCGGAACGCGCGGCGCTGAGTACAACGACTTCTCTCTTGTCAGCCATCAAAAACTCCTTATTTAAGTATCAACCGCCGACCCATCCGGAAACCCAGACCAGGGCCAGCACCAGCAAACCGAGCACGAGACTGCGCCAGACCAGGCCTATCGTGCTCTGCATGAAATCGGGGTCGGCGTCTTCACCCAACCCCAGCTCGGGGCGATCGCCGACTTCGCCCGTTTCGGGAACTGCATCGTGCACCGGCATGCCAAGGCGCACGCCGAGGGCACCGGCGCCACTGGCCAATAGTATACCGGCACCGGCTTCCGGCCACCTTACAGCCTGGGTGCGCCAGCAATGGGCGGCTCCCTCGAAATCGCCGACCACGGCAAAGGCGGCGGCGGTGACACGGGTCGGCAGCCAGTCGATGAAACGAAAAGCCTGACGTGCAAAATCGCCGAATTCACCGAACTCGATCTCGGCACGGCCGCCCCAATGGCTATCCAGGCCCTGCGCAAGGCGATAAAACAGGGCACCGGCCGGCCCAAGCAAGGCAAACCAGAGCAGTGGCGCGAAGACGTGGCGGTGTGAATCGAGCAGGGCCTGCTCGATGGCCAGCCGGGCGACGTCCTCGCTGCTGAGGCGGTCACCGGAACGGCCGCGCCACTCGGCCAGCTGGCGCCGTGCCTCGTCGAGCTCGCCCTGGCGCAAGGCAATGTGGATGCTGGTGAAGAAATGGCTGAACTGGCGAAAGCCCATGGTCAGGTAGAGCGTGCCAACCCCCAGGAAAAAGGCCAGCAGCGGCTGGTAGTGCAGCAACAAACCGTGGATGACCGCCAGCAGCACGGCCGGCAGCGCGGCACCCAGGCCCCAGGCGAGCGTGCCGTGACTGCGCCCGCCGTCGTTGAACTTTTCCTCAAGCCCAGCCGCGAGGTGTGCCAGCGGGCGGCGCACGACGCTGTCGATGGGCAGCGCATGCAGCTGTTCGAGCAGCAGGGTGAGGACGATGGAGAACAGCGTCACGCGTCCACCCCGGCGGCAAGGAAGCGCTGCAGTGTGACCAGCATGCCGGCCGTGGCGCCCCAGATAAAGTAGCCCTGCCAGGGCATGGCCCAGAACTCGTGGCGTTGTCCGCGGATCTCCATGGTCTGGCGCTGGTGGTTGGCACGGTCGAGGAGGAAGGCGAGCGGTGGCTCGAAGACCTCGGCGACCTCGAAATCGTCGAGCTTGAGATTCAGCGGCGGCGTCACCAGCCCGACCACCGGAGTAACGACAAAGCCGGTACCGGTGCGGTACTCGGGCAGGCGACCGAGGATCTCGACCTGGCCGGGTTCGATGCCGACTTCCTCTTCGGCCTCGCGCAACGCGGTGTGCTCGGGCGAGGCATCCTCGTCTTCGCAGCGCCCGCCGGGAAAGCTGACCTGCCCGGCATGATCGCGCAAATGGGCGGTGCGCTGGGTCAGCAAAACGGTGGGGCCGGTGGCGCGGACAACCACCGGAACCAGCACGGCAGCGGGGGTCAGGGCGCGCCCGTCATCGCGCAGGGAGGTTTCAGTCACTGGCGGCGCGATGCCGCCTTCGCTGAAGCGGCGCCGCAAGAGCGCCAGCAGCGTACCGCTAGAATTCGGGTTTGCGTGATCCTGTGACTCCGGCATGAAACCGATCGCAATCTTCCGTCATAGCCCCGGCGAAGGGCCGGGATATTTTGCCACATTCCTTGATCGCCACTCCCTGCCCTGGCGGCTGTTCAAGGTCGATGAGGGCGAGTTTCCGCCTGACTCGCCCGGGGAGTTTTCCGGCCTGTGCTTCATGGGCGGGCCGATGAGCGTGAATGACGACCTGCCCTGGATAGGATCAACGCTGGCCCTGATCCGCGCCGCCGACGATCGAGGAATACCGGTGATCGGCCACTGCCTCGGCGGCCAGCTGATGTCGCGAGCCTTTGGCGGCAGCGTGACGCGCAACCCGGTCAAGGAGATCGGCTGGGGCGAGGTCGCCGCCGTCGGCCATCCGCAGGCGGCGGAATGGCTGGGCAACATCGTCCGCTTCGAGGCCTTCCACTGGCACGGCGAGACATTCAGCATTCCGCCTGGCGCCAGCCGGCTTCTCGGCAGCGCGCATTGCCCGAACCAGGCCTTTTTGCGCGGGCCCCACCTTGCCATGCAGTGTCATGTCGAAATGACGCCGACCATGATCGAAAGCTGGAGCCGGCAATGGGCCGCCGAAGGCGTACCTGCATCCGACTCGGTACAGACTCCGACGCAGATGCTGCAGGGAATGGAGGCGCGCATCGCGGCGATGCGCGCGGTGGCAGACCGGCTGTATGCGCGCTGGAGCGCCGGGCTGGGGAATTGAAAAGTCGGCGCTGACGCTACGGCGCGTCAGTCGCGGAAATTGCCGTACTGCAGCGGAAAATCGGTAATCGACTTCTTGACCAGCGCGATGGCTTCCTGCAGCAGGTCGCGCTTGGCACCGGTAACACGCACGGCATCGCCCTGGATGCTGGCCTGCACCTTGAGCTTGCTGTCTTTGATCATCTTGACGATCTTCTTGGCCAGTTCCTGCTCGATGCCGACCTTGATCTTGAGCTCCTGCCTGGCCTTGTTGCCGCCGACGGACTGCACCGCGCCGTGCTCAAGGCGCTTGGTGCTTTCGCGTTCCTTCTTTTCCATTTCGGGAAACAGGATGTCCTTGATCTGGCCGAGCTGGAATTCGGAATCACCATGCAGCGTGATCAGCTTGTCCTTCTCGTTGAGTTCGACTCTGGCCGAAGTCCCCTTGAAATCGTAGCGATTGCCGATGTGGCGGCCGGCAACATCGACGGCGTTCTTCAGCGCGACAAAGTCGGTCTCGGAGCTGATGTCGAATGAGGGCATGGCCGGCTCCCGTTTCAGCCGAAGTGACAAACATAGTGGTAAGGCTCGCCGGTCACCTCGATCTCGAACGAGGAATTTCCCGGCACATTGAAGGACTCGCCGGCGGCACAGGTGTTCCACTCTTCGCCCTTGAGCTTGTAGCGGCAGGCGCCGGCGACGGTTTCCATGATCTCGGGTGCGCCGGTGTTGAAGGTGAGCGTCGCCGGCAGGATCACGCCGACGCTCTTCTTCGTGCCGTCGGCGAAAGCAACGGTGTGGCTGACGCACTTGCCGTCGAAATAGACGTTGGCCTTCTTGACCACCGCGACGTTGTCGAACTGACTCATATTAGATTCCCCACAGTTTCTGGATGATGAACTTGGCAACAAAGCCCAGCATGCCGAAGGACAGGACGAAGAAGAGGACAAAGGTTCCCAGCTTGCCGGCCTTGGACGTCCACGCCAGCTGGCCGATGATGAACAGCATGAAGAGCATGAAGGCGCCGAGGCCAAAGGTCATGCCGAACTCCGACAGCTGCTCCTCGGAAAAGCCGAACATCGCCGCTCACCCCGCCCGCCCGCTCAGCCCTTTTTCTGCTTGCCGGCGCGACCAGCGGCACGATTGGCGGCGATGCGCATGCGCAGGGCATTGAGGCGGATGAAGCCGTGGGCGTCCTTCTGGTTGTAGGCGCCGGCATCGTCCTCGAAGGTGGCAATGGTCGGATCGAACAGCGAATCGGTCTTCGAATCACGCCCGGTGACGATGACATTGCCCTTGTAGAGTTTGAGGCGGACCCAGCCATTCACCGTCTGCTGGGTGTGGTCGATCAGGGTCTGCAGCGCGCGGCGCTCGGGGCTCCACCAGTAGCCGTTGTAGATCAGGCTGGCGTAGCGCGGCATCAGGTCGTCCTTGAGGTGAGCAACTTCGCGATCGAGGCAGACAGACTCGATGGCGCGGTGCGCCTTGAGCAGGATGGCGCCGCCCGGGGTTTCGTAGCAACCGCGCGACTTCATGCCGACGTAACGGTTCTCGACCAGGTCGAGCCGCCCGATGCCGTGCTTGCCGCCGAGCTGGTTGAGCGTGGCAAGCAGCTCGTGGGCCTTCATCTTCTTGCCGTTGAGCGCCACCGGGTCGCCGGCCTTGAATTCGATGTCGAGGTACTCGGCCTTGTTCGGCGCCTTTTCCGGCGATACCGTCCAGCGCCACATGCTCTCCTCGGCTTCGGCCGCGGGGTCTTCGAGGTGGCGGCCCTCGTAGGAAATGTGCAGCAGGTTGGCGTCCATCGAGTAGGGTGAGACGCCCTTCTTGTGCTTCATCTCGACCGGAATGCCGTGCTTCGCGGCATAGGCCATCAGCTTCTCGCGCGAGAGCAGGTCCCACTCGCGCCACGGCGCGATGACCTTGACATTGGGCATCAGCGCGTAGGCGCCGAGTTCAAAGCGCACCTGGTCGTTGCCCTTGCCGGTGGCGCCGTGGGAAATCGAATTGGCGCCGACCTTCTGCGCGATCTCGACCATGCGCTTGGCGATCAGTGGCCGCGCGATCGACGTGCCGAGCAGGTATTCGCCTTCATAGACGGTATTGCAGCGGAACATGGGGAAGACGAAGTCGCGGACGAATTCTTCGCGCAGGTCGTCGATGAAGATGTTCTTCGGCTTGATGCCAAGCTTGATCGCCTTGGCCCGCGCCGGCTCCAGCTCTTCGCCCTGGCCAAGGTCGGCAGTGAAGGTCACCACCTCGGCCTGGTAGGTGTCCTGCAACCACTTGAGGATCACCGAGGTATCCAGCCCGCCTGAATAGGCGAGGACCACTTTGTTCTTGTCGCTCATTTCATTTTCCAGTTGTGCGTTGCGTTCAATCGTTCACCCTGCCCAGAAGCAGGAATTCCATCAGTGCCTTTTGAGCGTGGAGGCGGTTCTCCGCCTCGTCCCAGACCACGCTCTGTGCGCCGTCGATGACCTCGGCGGCGACTTCCTCGCCACGATGCGCGGGCAGGCAGTGCATGAACAGGGACTCTGACTTCGCCGCCCGCATCATGTCGGCATCCACCTGCCAGTCGTGGAAGTCACGCAGGCGCTCCTCGTTCTCCGCCTCGAAACCCATTGAGGTCCACACATCGGTGGTCACCAGATCTGCATCCCGCACGGCGTCCATCGGATCGGCGAACTGCTCGAAATGGTCGGTGCCGTAGAGGCCGGCGCGCTCGGGTTCAACTTCGTAACCGGGTGGGGTGGACACGTGGACATTGAAGTCCAGCATCTCGGCGGCCTGCAGCCAGGTGTTGCAGACATTGTTCGAATCACCGATCCAGGCCACGGTCTTGCCCTGGATCGGGCCGCGATGCTCGATGAAGGTGAAGATATCGGCGAGGATCTGGCAAGGGTGGTATTCGTTGGTCAGGCCGTTGATCACCGGCACGCGCGAATGGCTGGCAAAGCGATCGATGATGGTCTGCTCGAAGGTGCGGATCATCACCAGGTCGCTCATGCGCGAGATCACTTCGGCGGCATCCTCGACCGGTTCGCCGCGCCCGAGCTGCGAATCGCGCGTGTTGAGGTAGATCGCCGAGCCGCCGAGCTGGTGCATGCCGGCCTCGAAGGAAAGACGAGTTCGGGTACTGGCCTTCTCGAAGATCATCACCAGCGTGCGGTCCTGCAGCGGCCAGTAGCGCTGGTAGGACTTGAAACGTGCCTTGATCACCTGGGTGCGCGCGAAAACGTGATCGAGTTCCTCGCGCGCGAGATCCTTGAACTGAAGGAAATGCCGCGCTGCGGTCATGTTCAGGCTCCGATGAATTCTTTGATCTGCCGTCCGAGCAGATCCACCAGTTCGGCGGCTTCGGCATCGCTCATCACCAGGGGCGGCAAGAGGCGCACGACCTTGTCAGCGGTAACATTGATCAGCAATCCAGCGCCGAGCGCCTGCTTGACCAGATCGCCGCAGGGCCGGTCAAGCTCGATTCCGATCATCAGGCCATCGCCGCGAATTTCCACCACGCCAGGCACCCCTTCGAGTGCGCGGCGCAGATCATCGCGAATGGCGTCGCCGAGGACAGCGGCGCGCGCCATCAGGCCGTCGGTTTCTATCACGTCGAGCGTGGTCAGTGCGGCGACGCTGGCCAGCGGATTGCCGCCGAAGGTCGAGCCGTGGTTGCCCGGCTTGAATACTCCGCTTGCCCGGCCGGCGGCGAGACAGGCGCCAATCGGCACTCCAGAACCGAGGCCCTTGGCCAGGGTCATGACATCGGGCAGGATGCCGGCATGCTGGTGGGCGAACCAGACTCCGGTGCGACCGATGCCGCACTGGACCTCGTCGACCATGAACAGCCATTGCTTCTCGTCGCAGATACGCCGCAGCGCACGCATGTAATCTGCATGGGCAATGTTGATGCCGCCCTCGCCCTGTATGGGTTCGAAGAGGACAGCAACGATGTTCGGGTTGTGCGCCGCGACCTGCTCAATGGCGGCGATATCATCGAAGGGCACGCGCACGAAACCGGTGACCAGCGGCTCGAAGCCGGCCTGCACCTTGCGGTTGCCGGTGGCCGACAGCGTGGCCAGCGTGCGGCCGTGAAACGCGTGCTCCATGACCACGATCGCGGGCTGCTCGATTCCCCGTTGATGCCCGTAGTAGCGGGCCAGCTTGATTGCCGCCTCGTTGGCCTCGCAACCGGAGTTGCAGAAGAAGACCTCGTCCATGTGCGAGATTGCAGCCAGTCTGTCGGATACGACCTCGGCTTCGGCAACCCGATAGAGGTTGGAGACATGGATCAGACGCGCGGCCTGCGCGGCCAGCGCGGCGACTAGGCGCGGATGGTTGTGGCCCAGGGTATTCACCGCGATGCCGGCGAGCGCATCGAGGTAGGACTTGCCCGCCTCGTCATAGAGGCGGCAACCCTCGCCACGTGTAAAGGCGACCGGCAGCCGCCCGTAGGTGTTCATCAAATGCGGCATGAAAGCACTCCGCGAAAAGTTCCACGCAAAAAACATACGGCGGCCGAAAAGTAACGCGGCCGCCGTCTTGGCAAACGCCCCTATACTAAGTGAAAACACAGCCCCTGTACAGAGCGGGGCATGGAGGACGGCGGCCGTGAGGATGGCGGTTTTCAACCAGAAAGGCGGGGTCGGCAAGACCACCACCGCGCTGAATCTTGCGGCTGCACTGGCGCGTGATTCCCGCGCCGTGCTGCTGATTGACCTCGACCCCCAGGCGCACCTGACCTCGATCCACGGCACCGCGCCGAGCGACGCGCACGACAGCGTGTTCTCCCTCTATCAGGACAATCGCCCGCTAGACGAGGTGGCCATCGGCTGGGAAGGGATCGGCAGGCTGATCCCGGCCCATGCCGAGTTGATCAAGGTGGATTCGGTATTCGGCAAGGGGCCGACCATCCTGAACCGGCTCAACGCCGGGTTGCAGGCCATGGCTGAGCCTGATTCGAGCAGTAACACGCTCATCGATTGCTGCCCTTTTCTCGGCGTCCTTTCGCTGAACGCGATATTCGCCGCTGACCGCGTGCTGGTCCCGGTGTCGTCCGATTTCCTTTCCCTGCGCGGGGCGCTGCAGATCGAACATACGCTGAAGGCTTTGGAGCCGGTGCTCAAGCGGCGCATCGAGCGCCGTTACCTGCTAACCCGTTTCGACCGCCGGCGCAAGATGAGCTTCGAGGTCCAGGAAAGGCTGCGCCAGCAATTCGGCGCCGAGCTTTGCGATACGGTGATTTCGGAGAACGTCGCGGTGGCTGAGGCGCCGGCGGTCAATCGCGACATCTTCGCCCACCAGTCAAGCAGCCGCGGTGCGGCGGACTACCTTGAACTTTTGCGGGAACTGCAGGAGGCGCGCTTCCTCTGAAAGGCGGGCAGCACGCTTCTCGGCTTGTGCCGAGGCGTGGCTCAACGCACGATGATATTTGCCACTTCCTCGAAACTGGCTACGGGAATGCGCACGCTGCCATGGTGGCAAACGCATTCAAGCACCTGACAGCCGTGATACATCTGACTCAGTTTGCGTTTTGCCTCGTGTTCGTCGCGACCGTGGATCATCAGGTTGTCGACCACCACGCCAAGGCGCGTCTTGATACGAAAGGCATATTTCACGAACTGGTGCGGATGCATGAAAACCCTTTCACTTCAAGGAAGTTTCGAGAGTATATGCAGTCAATTCACCAAATACAAGCTATTTATCTAATTTGGTGAGCATTTCTTTCACCTCTTATGCCGGCATCCCGATCCCTTCGGCATGATTCCGTGCCAATGCAAAACAAAAAGGCTGCCCGCAGGCAGCCTCTTCTTCCGGCATAGCGCCGGGAAGTACTCAGATCGCCTTGATCGCGGCCGACAGGCGGCTCTTCTGGCGTGCGGCGAGATTCTTGTGCACAACCTTTTTGTCGGCAATCGAATCGATGACGCACTGCGATTCCTTGAAAACGGCTTGCGCGGCAGCCTTGTCGCCAGTAGCGATGGCCTTGCGGACCTTTTTGATCGCCGTGCGCAGGGTGGAGCGCAGGCTCATGTTGTGGGCGCGTTGCTTGACAGCCTGACGGGCGCGCTTGCGGGCTTGGGCGGTATTCGCCATGTCGAGTATCCGGTCGTCCTTGGAAAGGAGGGAGATTATAAAAGGGGTTTTTGCCCATTGCAAGCGGCTTCTGCATTTGCCAACCCGACTAACATAGCGGCATGAACCTGCTACGTGCACTGGCCACCGTCAGCAGCATGACCCTGCTGTCGCGGATCCTCGGTTTCGTGCGCGACTTCGTCATCGCCCGGATCTTCGGCGCGGGGATGCTGACCGACGCCTTTTTCGTCGCCTTCCGCCTGCCGAATCTTTTGCGCCGCATGTTTGCCGAAGGTGCGTTCTCGCAGGCTTTTGTCCCGGTATTGGCGGAATACCGAAACCGGCGCGGCGAGCCGGAAACCAAGACCTTGATCGACCGTGTCAGCAGCGTTCTGTTTCTCGCCCTGATCGCCGTCAGCGCGCTGGGCATGGCCGGCGCGCCGCTGCTGATCGCCGTCACCGCACCGGGATTCGCGGCGGACCCGGAGAAGTTCGCGCTGACGGTCGAATTGACCCGAATCACGTTCCCCTACATCCTGTTCATGTCGCTGGTCGCCGTGGCCGCCGGCGTCCTGAATACCTGGCGTCGTTTCGCCCTGCCGGCATTTACCCCCGTACTGCTGAACCTGTCCTTCATCGGCATGGCCTTGTTCGCCGCGCCCTACTTCGATCCGCCGGTGCTGGCCCTTGCCTGGGCGGTGTTCCTCGGCGGCGCACTGCAGCTCGCCATCCAGCTGCCCGCCCTGGCGCGGATCGGCATGCTGCCGCGATTCGATCCGGCATGGCGCGACGAAGGCGTGCAACGCGTTCTCAAGCTGATGGCGCCCGCGATCCTCGGCGTCTCCGTGGCGCAGATCAGCCTGCTTATCAATACAGTGTTCGCCTCCTTCCTGGCCAGCGGCAGCGTCTCCTGGCTCTACTACGCCGATCGCCTGATGGAGTTCCCGGCAGGCCTGCTTGGCGCCGCACTGGGCACGATCCTCCTTCCCAGCCTTTCGAAATCCCATGCCAGCGGGAATAGCGCGGAATTCTCCGCGCTTCTCGACTGGGGCTTGCGCCTGACGCTGCTGCTCACGCTGCCTGCCGCACTGGCGCTGGCCATGCTCGCCGTACCGCTGCTATCAACCCTGTTCCAGTACGGCGCCTTCAGCGCTCATGACGTACTGCGCACACGCGAGGCACTCGTGGCCTATTCCGTCGGGCTGACCGGGCTGATCCTGGTCAAGGTACTTGCACCCGGCTTCTATGCACGCCAGGACATTCGCACCCCAGTACGCATTGCGATCTTCACCCTGCTGCTCACCCAGGCGATGAACCTGGCATTCATAGGGTGGCTGGAGCACGCCGGACTGGCGCTGTCCATCGGGCTGGCCTCGTGTGCGAACGCCTTCCTGCTCTGGCGGGGCTTGCGGCGTCGCGGCAGCTACGTGCCACAGCCCGGTTGGCGGACATTCACGCTGAGGTTGTTGCTCGCCCTGGCTGCATTGGGCGTGGCACTCTGGCTGACAGCGGGCAGTGATGCCGAATGGCTGGCCATGAACGGCGCCAGCCGTGCTCTCCGGCTGGCATTGGTGGTGCTGGCGGGCCTGCTGACTTACTTTGTGACGCTCTGGCTGCTGGGCTTCCGCCCGCGCGACTTCAGCCGGCGCGGAAGCTGATCAGTCTCCGCTGGCAAGGCCCTCGCGGCGCGGATCTGCCGCACCGACCCATCGCCCACCCCGGCGCACAATTACATGCAAGCCACTTGTCATGTCGGAGTATTGCAGCCGATGGCCGCGTCGTTCCAGCGCAAGTGCAATTTCGCTGCTGACGCGACCACGTTCGAGCTCCGTGGCGCCGTTGCGATTGCCAATATGCCCCAGGGAGAGGGCGGTTGCGGGTTCGAGATCATCATCCAGCAGAGAAATCAGCGTTCGCGCAACATAGTTGATGATACGACTGCCCCCGGGTGAGCCTAGAACCGCATGAAGACGGCCATCGGGCGCGAAAACCAGCGTAGGCGACATCGATGACAGTGGCCGCTTGCCCGGCTCCGCGCGATTTGCCACAAAACGGCCTTCGCGCTCGGCAAGCAGCGAAAAGTCGGTCAATTCATTGTTCAGCAGAAAGCCATCGACCATCAGCCTGCTGCCAAATGCGGCCTCGATTGAACTGGTCAATGCCACGGCATTGCCTTCCCTGTCGACAATCGACAGATGGGTGGTCGACGGGACCTCGGGTGCATTGCCGTCGGCCAAACGGCTGCCAGGCGAAACATCCCCTGGCTGGGCGGTACCCATGTCCATGGCCGGATCGATCAGCCGTGCCCGCTGCGCGATGTAGGTCGGTGCCAGCAGATCGCGCTGTGGCACGTCAACAAAATCCGGATCGGCCAGGTAGCGGGCGCGATCGGCGAAGGCCAGCCGCCCGGCCTGGGTGAAGCGATGGATAACATCGGCCGACCCGGGGCTTCCCGACGTTGACACGGACCGCTGCAGCAGGCCCAAAACCTGCAATACGGCAATCCCCCCCGAGGATGGCGGCGGCATGCCGCAGATACGCCAGTGGCGATAGATGCCGCATACCGGCTCGCGTTCGCGCGGTTGATAGCTGCTAAGGTCGTTCTCGTCCAGCTGCCCACCCCGTGCCGCCACGGCGCTGACGATGCGTCGGGCAGCGTCTCCGCGATGATAGGCCATGCCACCGTCGGTGGCGATGCGCTGAAACGCCGCGGCCAGCTCCGGGTTGCGGAGAATGCTGCCGACTGACTTGGGCGCGCCATCCTCTTCGAAATACAACGCGAAGGCGGCGACGTCCTTGCGCAGCAGTGGATCGTCACGCAACAGAAGATGCAGGCGCGGCGATATCGGGAATCCGTTGTTGGCAAGTCGAATAGCCGGGACCAGCAGGCGTTCCCAGCGCAGCTTGCCATGCTTGCGATGCGCGGCCGCCAGCATTGGGGCCAACCCGGGTACGCCAACAGCCTTGCCGCTGGCGAGTATCTCTGAAAACTGCATGCGACCGCCGTCGGCGCGCCGAGCAAATTCCGGCGTGATTTTGCGGGGTGCGGTTTCCCGTCCATCCCATGCGCGCAGGCGTCGCTCCGCCGCATTCCAATGCAGCAGGAAACCTCCGCCGCCGATCCCGGACGACTGCGGTTCGACAAGGTTCAATACCCACTGGGCCGCAATCGCCGCATCTATCGCGTTCCCGCCGAGCTGCAGTATTTCGACGGCAGCGTCGGTCGCGTGCGGATTTGCTGTGACCGCCATATGACGGCTGCCAAGCGCCACAGGGCGCGGGGCAAATCCTGTCTTGGCCTCCGGCTGGATCTGCTGTGCCAGGAGCGCAGCGGGCAGCGCTGCAAGTACCGCCAGAAACAAGCAAAAACGGGCAACCTTGCGGTTGCCCGTCAGATGCTGCGCGGCCCGGTGAATCACACCACGAGCGGGAGGATCAGCAGAGCGACAATGTTGATGATCTTGATCAACGGGTTAACCGCCGGACCCGCTGTGTCCTTGTAGGGATCACCCACCGTATCGCCGGTTACCGCGGCCTTGTGCGCCTCCGACCCCTTGCCACCAAAATTGCCGTCCTCGATGTACTTTTTCGCGTTGTCCCAGCAGCCACCGCCGGTGGTCATCGAAATGGCGACGAACAGGCCGGTGACGATGGTACCCATCAAAACCCCGCCCAGCGCACGCACACCGGCGCCGACGCCATCGACGGCGGGCATCAGCATGTTCATTGCCACGGCAGCGACAACAGGAACGAGTACGGGCAACAGCGACGGAATCATCATTTCCCTGATCGCCGCCTTGGTCAGCATGTCCACGCAGGTGCCATATTCTGGTTTGGCCGTGCCTTCCATGATGCCCTTGATCTCGCGGAACTGGCGACGCACTTCCACCACCACCGAACCTGCCGCACGGCCGACGGCCTCCATGCCCATGGCAGCAAACAGATAGGGGACCATGCCGCCGATGAACAGACCGATGATGACAGCCGGATCGGAAAGATCAAAGGCGAACCTGACGCCCGGCTTGAGTGCTTCCAGGCCGTGTGTGAAGTCGGCGAAAAGTACCAGCGCAGCCAGACCAGCGGAACCGATGGCGTAGCCCTTGGTCACCGCCTTGGTGGTGTTGCCGACCGCATCCAGCGGATCGGTGATGCCGCGGACGGAATCCGGCAGTTCGGCCATTTCCGCAATGCCGCCGGCGTTGTCGGTGATCGGACCATAGGCGTCAAGTGCGACGACGATGCCAGCCATCGAGAGCATCGAGGTCGCGGCGATGGCAATGCCATACAGGCCGCCCAGTACGTAGGACGCCCAGATCGAGGCACAAACCGCCAGCACCGGCCATGCGGTCGCCTTCATCGACACGCCGAGGCCGGCGATGATGTTCGTGCCATGACCCGTGGTCGAAGCTTCGGCAACGTGCTGCACCGGCTTGAACTCGGTACCGGTGTAGTACTCGGTGATGTACACCATCAGGCCGGTAAGTACCAAACCAATCACGGCGGCGCCATAAAGGCGCATCTGCGAGCCGCCGCTGATGTTCAGCATGCTGTCCAGCAGATGGTCATTGACCAGCCAGGAAGTCATCGGATAGAACGCGACCAGGGCGAGAACACCAGCAACGATGAGGCCGCGATACAGTGCGTTCATGATCTTGCCGCCGGGCGAAGCCTTGACGAACATCACGCCGATGATGGAAGCGATGATCGAGAAACCGCCGAGGGCCAGCGGGTAGATCACGGCCTGTTCGGCGAACGCAGGATTGGCCTTGAGCAGAAGCGCACCGAGCAGCATGGTCGCCACCGTCGTCACCGCGTAGGTCTCGAACAGGTCGGCCGCCATGCCTGCACAGTCGCCGACGTTGTCGCCGACGTTGTCAGCAATCACGGCAGGGTTGCGCGGATCGTCCTCGGGAATGCCGGCTTCCACCTTGCCCACGAGGTCGGCGCCGACGTCGGCACCCTTGGTGAAAATGCCACCACCCAGACGGGCAAAGATCGAGATCAGCGAGGAGCCGAAGCCGAGGCCTACCAACGGGTGAATGAGGTCATCCATCTTGGCCCCGGTACCACCCATCATCTTGAGGATCGCGTAGTAACCCGCAACGCCGAGAAGGCCAAGGCCAACCACCAGCATGCCGGTGATGGCGCCACCCTTGAAGGCGACGTTCAGCGCCTCGTTGAGGCCGGTGCGGGCAGCTTCCGCGGTGCGGACGTTGGCCCGTACCGAGACGTTCATGCCGATATAGCCTGCGGCACCCGAGAGCACCGCGCCAATGACGAAACCAATTGCCGTCTTGGCGCCGAGAAATACCAGGATCACCACCGCGAGTACCGCGCCGACTATGCCAATCGTGGTGTATTGGCGATTCAGGTAGGCCTTGGCACCCTCCTGAACGGCTGCCGCGATCGACTGCATGCGCTCGTTTCCAGCCGGCTGCGCCAAAATCCATTGGCTCATCAGCCAGCCATAGGCGATCGCGGCCAAGGCACAAACCAATGCAAACATCAGTCCTGCTGACATATCTCCCCCTAAGAATTAATGGATGGACTAAACATATAATTTTATCACCAGTTTTTGCCGCGACGATAGCCCTCCGCAGCGTTTTATTGATTGAAATCTAATGAAAAAATACTGAAATACCTGCGGCGCGACAACATCGCTGCGGTATCGCGGGACGCTCCGGGGCACTGCCCGCAAAACTGGTTTAATGCGCGTATCGGGGCACTGGATTACCCCAAAGCCTATTGCGGCCTATAGTGATCCGATAAGCGAATTCCGTATCCAGTCAAGGGTCAGCGCAAGGAGCGAGATATATGCCTCAGGGAAAAGTGTTGGTGGCACAAGGCGGTGGACCTACCGCCGTAATCAACCAGTCGATGGCTGGAGTCGTGCTGGAGGCGCGGAAGTTCCGCAACGTCGAACTGGTGTATGGCGCCTATCACGGTGTGAGAGGTATCGTCGATGAGGAGTTCCTCGATCTCACGCAGGAAACCAGCCACAACATCGAGATGGTGGCCTGCACCCCCTCCTCCGCGCTGGGCTCGACACGCGACAAGCCCGACCTAAAGTACTGCCAGGAAATTTTCAAGGTCCTCAAGGCGCACGGCATCGGATACTTCTTCTACATCGGCGGCAACGACTCGTCGGATACGGTCCGCATCGTCAGTGAAGAAGCGAGGCGAGCCGGTTACCCGCTGCGCTGCGTGCACATTCCGAAGACGATCGACAACGATCTTGTCGGCAACGACCACACGCCGGGCTTTCCATCGGCCGCGCGCTTCGTCTCCCAAGCCTTCATGGGCGCCAACCTCGACAATGCCTCGCTGCCCGGGGTATACCTTGCCGTGGTCATGGGGCGCCATGCCGGATTCCTTACCGCTGCCTCGGCACTTGGCAAGAAGTTCCCCGACGACGGCCCGCACCTGATCTATCTGCCGGAACGAACGTTCAAGGTTGACAAGTTTCTCCTTGACGTCAAGGCGACCTACGAGAAGTACGGCCGCTGCGTAATCGCGGCGTCGGAGGGTATCCACGACGAGAAGGGAACACCGATCATCACGCAGCTGACCAGCCACGTCGAACATGACGCCCACGGCAATGTCCAGCTGTCCGGAACCGGCGCCCTGGCCGACCTGCTCTGCGACCAGATCAAGGATAAGCTCGGCATCAAGCGGGTGCGAGGTGACACCTTCGGCTATCTGCAGCGCTCCTTCATGGGCTGCGTTTCAGACGTCGACCAGCGCGAGGCGCGTGAAGTCGGCGAAAAGGCCGTGCAGTATGCGATGTGGGGTGACCGCGACGGCTCCGTGGCAATCAAGCGAACAGGCTTCTACTCAGTTGATTACCAGCTCGTACCGCTGGAGAACGTTGCCGGCAAGACCCGGGTCATGGAGGACGAATTCATCGCCCCTTGCGGCACCGATGTCACCGACGCCTTCCGCCTCTACCTGCGTCCGCTGCTCGGGTCCGGCATGCCCGACGCCTATCGCCTGCGCCTGAACAAGGTCGCGAAGATTCTTACTCCAGGGAGCTAACCCGCGCCCGGCATGCCACGCCCGGCGGGCGATTTCTCCGCCCGCAAAGGCGGCGACAGGCTCAGTCGCCGAAACTGATGCCGATGTCGCGTCCGGTCTGCAGCGTATCGCTGTCGAGTGGCACCGCCTTCATCCGGCCGGCCACCTCCTCAAGCGCAACGTAGTTCACGTTGGGGAAACCCAAAGCGACCATGATGCCGGACTGACCGTCGTCCAGCGCACGCACGGCCGCACTGCCGAAGCGCATTGCAGCCAAGCGGTCGAAAGAAGTCGGGCTGCCACCGCGCAAAAGGTGGCCCAGGACAACGACGCGGACGTCCTTTCCGGTCTTGTCCGCCAATACCCGGGCGACGCGTTCACCAACACCCCCGAGTCGCTCGGCGTGACCGATCTCGGCCGGTTCGAGGATCTCGCGATGGCCGTGGATAGGTTCGGCGCCCTCGGCCACCATGACCAGGGAGTACATGCGCCCCTCGGCGTCGCGAGCGCGGATCTTCGCCGCAACCTTGTCGATGTCGAACGGAATCTCGGGGATCAGGATGGCATGGGCGCTGCCGGAGATTCCGGCATGCAGCGCAATCCATCCAGCATAGCGGCCCATGACCTCGACCACCATCACGCGCTGGTGGCTTTCAGCCGTGCTGTGCAGGCGGTCAAGGCACTCCGTGGCAAACGCGACTGCGGTATCGAAGCCGAAGGTGGTGAAGGTCTTGTCGAGGTCATTGTCGATGGTCTTCGGCACGCCAACGACGCGCAGGCCTTTCTGGTGCAGAGCATTGGCGATGGTCAGCGAACCATCGCCGCCGATGGAGACCAGGGCGTCGAGTTCCTTGCGGGCAAAGAACTCGAGGATTTCGTCGCTGCGATCCGTGTCGCGCATGGTCCCGTCCGGCATCTTCATCGGAAAATGCAGCGGATTGCCCTTGTTCGTCGTCCCCAGGATCGTGCCGCCGAGATGGCCGATGCCGCGCACGTGTTCCCGTGTCAAACGGAATACACCGCCGTCGGCATAGCGTTCCGGGAACATGATGCCGTTGAAACCGTCGCGTATTCCGTAACATTCCCAGCCGCGATTCGCCGCGGCTATGGCGACGGAACGTATCACGGCATTAAGGCCCGGCGCGTCGCCGCCGCCGGTGCACACCGCGATGCGGCGAATATGATTGCTCATGTCACCTCCGATCGGCTGGGCTGCCGCGCGCTGTCATGAAAGCGCCGCGAACACGGCGCTCTTGATCGACTCCAGCGAACCGACGCCGGACACCCGGCGGTGCTTCGGCGCGCCGGCTTCGCCCGTCGCCGACCACTTGGCGTAATACTCGATCAGCGGTTGCGTCTGGCTATGGTAGACAGAGAGGCGCTTGCGCACCGTTTCTTCCTTGTCGTCGTCGCGCTGGATCAGCGGCTCGCCGGTAACATCGTCCTTGCCCTCGACCCTGGGCGGATTGAACACGACGTGGTAGGTGCGCCCCGAACCGGTATGCACCCGGCGGCCACTCATGCGGCGGATGATTTCATCATCACTGACATCGATTTCGAGGACGTAGTCGAGTTGCACGCCCTGGGCGCGCAAGGCTTCCGCCTGCGGGATGGTCCGCGGGAAGCCATCAAACAGGAAGCCCTTGGCGCAGTCCGGCTGTTTCAAGCGTTCGGCGACCAGGCCGAGGATGATTTCGTCGGACACCAGGCCGCCCGAATCCATCACTTTCTTCGCCTCCAGCCCCATGGGCGAGCCGGCCTTGACCGCAGTGCGCAACATGTCGCCCGTCGAAATCTGCGGAATGCCGTATTTCTCGGTGATGAACGCTGCCTGCGTGCCCTTGCCCGCGCCTGGACCTCCCAACAGAATCAATTTCATCCCTGCCTCCAAAAAGTATTAAATCACAATGGGTTATAAAATTTTCCGGGAACTTACGCCGAATCCTGAACTGCGTCAAACCATTGCCGCACCCGTTCAAGGTCGGCCGGAGTATCAACTCCCGGCGTCGGTGCCACCGCCGCGTCCACCACGCGTATGCGGTATCCGTGCCACAGTGCGCGAAGCTGTTCGAGTGACTCGGTCCGTTCCTGGGGCGCCGGGTCGAGCCGCCCATAGGAACGCAGAAAACCCACGCGATAGGCGTACAAACCGATGTGCCGGCGTGCGTCGAGACCTTCCGGCAAGACATCCCGGCGCGCGGCGAAGCCATCCCTGTCCCAGGGAATCGGAGCGCGGCTGAAGTAGAGCGCGCACCCCCGCGCGTCGCAGACCACCTTGACGACATTCGGGTTGAAGAATTCCCCGGCATCCCGCAGCGCGTGCGCGGCCGTGGCAATGGCGGCATCGGGATCCGCGGCCAGTGCGGCGGCAACGGCATCGACCAGGGCGGGATCAAGCAGGGGTTCGTCACCCTGCAGGTTGACCACGACATCCTCGTCCCGCCAGCCGAGTGACGCGGCCACCTCGGCGATACGATCGGTGCCACTCGGGTGATCGGCACGGGTCATGACGGTTTCAATGTCATGATCGCGCAGCACATCAACGATCCGCCGGTCATCGGTGGCGACGTAGATCCCGCCCGCGGCCGTGCGGCGTGCCGCATCGACCACCCGCACGATCATCGGCTTGCCGCAGATATCGACCAGCGGCTTGCCCGGCAAGCGGGTTGACGCGTAGCGTGCCGGTATGACGACACGAAAGCTCATCAGGCCTCGTCCGTGGCGATCTGACGCGCCTCATCCTCCAGCATCACGGGTATGTCGTCCTTTACCGGATAGGCAAGCTTGCAGCCCCGGCAAACCAGTTCGGACGCCGTCGCGCGATTTTCTAGCGGGCCTTTGCAGACCGGACAGACCAGGATTTCAAGCAGTCGTGCATCCATTGAGCTTCTCCAGAACGAACCTCGCGAGGCCGGGGTCTACACGGGCCTCGACCGGCAAGACCCAGACCGGCATTTTCACGCCGAGACTGGACAATTTTACGGCATCCTTTTCCGTCGTCAGGATGCAACCGCCACCGAAATCAAGTTCGTCCGACCGGTAGGGATGGTGATCGGGAAAGGGATGCGGCTCGAAAACGAGCCCCATCCGGCGCAGCGATTCAAAGAATCGTTCGGGCGCGCCGATGCCGGCCACGGCATGCAGCGATTGCCCGGCGAGTCGCGCCGCGGTGCAGGTCACGCGCGGATCGCCTAGGGCAACAAATTCGCCGGGCTCAAGCAACATGTTGAACACCGGGCGGCCAAAAGTCGGCGCTGGCGGCACGGCGATTTCGTTCAGTACCAGCCCATCCGTGTCCGCTATCCGCCCAACCGCCTCGCGCAAGGGCCCGGCGGGCAGGCTCCAGCCGTTACCAATGCCACGCGCATCAAACACCGCCAGCTCGACATCCCTCCCAAGGGCATAGTGCTGCAGCCCGTCATCGCAGACCAGCACGTCGCACCGGGGGTGGGCAGCCAGCAACGCGCGCCCGGCCGCAGCACGTTTCCGACCCACGAATACCGGCACTTTGCAGGCACGGGCAAGCAGCACGGCTTCGTCACCATAGCGTGCGGGCAGACCGTCGACGGGCACTTCAGCCGGCCCTGTCCGGGAGCCCAGGTAGCCGCGTGCCAGCACGCCAGGATGCCGCCCCGCCAGGCGCAGGGCGTCGACAAGATGCGTCACCAGAGGGGTCTTGCCGCTGCCGCCGACCGTAATGTTGCCGACGATGACGACAGGAACCGGCAGCCGGTCCTGGGCCAGCCACCCCATGCGGTAGGCGAGCCAACGCAATCCGACCAGGCCGCGAAAAAGCAGCGAAACAGGATACAGCGCACAGGCAAGGGCGCCACGGCGGCGCCAGGCGGCGACAAGCCAGCCGTCAGCGCTGCGCCTGCTGCGTGGCAAAGGAGATATGCGACAGACCGGCTTGCTGCGCTGCCTGCATGACGTCGATCACGCTCTGATGGGCCGCCTTGGCATCGGCATTGATGATCACCACGGGGTCCTTGCCGTTGCCGGTCAGCCGCTTCATCGCCGCAGCGATCGCAGCGATGTCACGCGAGCCCAGTGCCGCCTTGTTGATCATCACATCGCCTGCGGCAGTGACGACGACGTTGATCTCGTTCGGTTGTTCCTTGTTCTGTGGCGCATCGGCGGTGGGAAGGTTGATTTCCAGGCCGGAAAACTTGGAATAGGTGGTGGTGATCATGAGGAAGATCAGGATCACCAGCAACACGTCGATCATCGCAATAAGGTTGATCTCGGGTACTTCGCGTTGACGCCCGCGCTGGAAATTCATCGCCGTGGCACCTTACTTGCGCTGTCCCTGCATGATCTCAACCAGCTTCACGGCCTCCTGTTCCATATCGACGAGGAAGCCGTCGACCAGGGCGCGGAAATGGCGATAGAAGATCATTGCCGGGATGGCGATGATCAGGCCGAAACCGGTGTTGTAGAGCGCCACCGAGATGCCATGTGCCAGCACCTGCGGATTGTTGCCCGTGGCCGTCGGCGAACCGAAGATCTCGATCATGCCAACCACCGTGCCGAACAAGCCCATCAGTGGCGCGATCGAAGCGATGGTGCCCAACGAAGTCAGGAAACGCTCCAGCTCGTGTGCCACCGCGCGGCCGGTTTCCTCGATGGCCTCCTTCATGATTTCACGCGAACTGCCGGCATTTCTCATGCCGGCGGCAAGTACCCGGCCCAGCGGCGAACCCGCTTCCAGCCGGGCCAGCTGCTCGTCGTTCACCCCGTGCTGGCGGTAGCTGGCAACGACGCTCTGCAACAAGCCGGCGGGAACGATCTTGGTACGTCGCAACGCGACTGCGCGCTCGATGATGAGGGCAACCGCGATGACCGATGCCAGTAGCAAGGGCCATATCGGCCAACCGGCAGCCTGGATGATTGAAAACACAGCGAAACTCCGATGCTCGGGAAAGGCGGAACTTTAGCCGGACTGGAGCGATTCGGCAACCTTGGTGCGTCCTTGGCATGTCACGTCGGCAATCGCGCGGCGCTTATCCACAGACTCTGTGGATAAGCCTGTGGACTAGCCTGGGAATTCACATCGCGAGCCGCGATGGAAGCGGGCACGCTGGCAGCTTGTGCAGAATTTGCTCAACGCCGGGACAGGCGAAGCCAAGCGAAAACATCACGACGGGACCACCGCGGCTGTCGTCGCAATCGCCGCTACCCCCGCCAGAGCTACAATCGCCCGATTCCGTTATGCACGCGTTGCCCCGTGAACGATTCTGGCCTGGCCGTACCCGTCAGCGAACTGACCCGTCGTGTCAGAGTCTCGCTTGAACGCGAGTTTCCTCTGCTCTGGGTAGCAGGCGAGGTGTCCAACCTGACCCGCGCCGCCTCCGGCCATGTCTATTTTTCGCTCAAGGACGAAAGCGCCCAGGTCCGCTGCGTCATGTTTCGTTCCCGCGCGCAGGGAGTCCCATGGCGGCTGGAAAATGGCCAGCAGGTGGAAGTCCGCGCCCTGCCCTCGCTCTATGAAGCGCGTGGCGAGTTCCAGCTCACGGTGGAGGCCATGCGGCGCGCCGGCCTGGGACGCCTCTTCGAAGCCTTCGCCCGACTGAAACAGCGCCTGGAGACCGAGGGCCTGTTCGCCGCGGAACGCAAACGGCCACTTCCCGAATATCCGAGAGCAATCGGCATCGTCACCTCGCCGCGTGCCGCAGCCCTCGACGACGTAGTCGCGGCCGTCAGGCGTCGCGCGCCACACGTGCCCCTCATCCTCTATCCGACCCTGGTTCAGGGCGACGCAGCCGGCGAAGCGATCGCCGCTGCAGTTGCCGCCGTCGGCAAGCGCGCCGAATGCGATGTGGTGCTGATCGTTCGTGGCGGCGGCAGCATGGAAGACCTTTGGGCCTTCAACGAGGAAATCGTGGCGCGGGCACTGGCAGCCTGCCCGGTCACCACGATCAGCGGCGTCGGCCACGAGTCCGATTTCACTATCGCCGATTTTGTCGCCGACCACCGTGCGGCAACACCGACTGCCGCCGCGGAACAGGCAACCCAGGGCTGGTATGAGGCGAGAGGACATGTCGCCAAACTTTCGACCGCCCTGGCGCGTAACGCCGGATACCGCCTGCGCAGCGCCCAGCAGCGTCTGGACAGCCTCTCCCTGCAGCTGGTTCACCCCACGGCGCGCCTGCAACGCGCACACGGCACGCTGGACCTCGTTTCATCGCGCCTCGAATCGCTTCGTGCCGCAGGATTCAGCGCCCGACGCGCCCGTATCGATGGCCTGGCATTGCGCCTGATCCGGGAAACACCGCAAATCGAAGGTCGGCTTGGTCACTTGCGTTTGTTGTCGCAGCGCATGGAGACCGCTCTACGCGAACAGAGCGCACATCGCCGGCAACGTTTGGCAGCCCTCGGCGATGGCCTGCATCATCTCAATCCGGAATCCATACTCGGTCGCGGCTTTGCCATCGTGCGCGACACCGCCGGAAAAGTGCTTGTGGATACAAACGAGTTGGTCGCAGGCGACGCAATATCATTGCAGTTCGCTGGCGCCGAAGTGGAAGCCACCGTCAATTCGATCCGGCCGGCGCAACCGGGATTGCACCCGAATTAATTCCCGACTACAATAGTCAACTTTAAAAGTTTCCTATCACAAGCAACAGGAGAACCCCAATGGAACATACCCTCCCCGCCCTGCCCTACGCCATGGACGCGCTCGCTCCGCATATCTCGAAAGAGACCTTCGAGTATCACTACGGCAAGCATCACCAGGCCTATGCGACCAACCTCAACAACCTGATCAAGGGTACCGAATACGAAAGCCTTGATCTTGAAGCTATCGTCAGGAAGGCCCCGGCCGGCGGCATTTTCAACAACTCGGCCCAAGTCTGGAACCACAGTTTTTTCTGGAACAGCATGAAAGTCGGCGGTGGCGGTACGCCGACGGGTGCCCTGGCCGATGCCATCAACGCCAAATGGGGCAGTTTTGATGAATTCAAGAAGGCCTTCCAGGCCTCCGCCGTGGGCAACTTCGGTTCCGGCTGGACATGGCTTGTCAAAAAGCCCGACGGTTCGGTTGATATCGTCAATACCTCGGGTGCCGGCACGCCGCTGAACACCGAGAACAAGGCGCTGTTGACCATCGACGTGTGGGAACACGCTTATTACATCGACTACCGCAATGCACGTCCGAAATTCGTCGAGACATTTCTCGGCGCGCTGGCCAATTGGGACTTCGCGGCAAAAAACTTCGCCTGATGGATTGACCCCACAAGGCTTCAGACACGACGGGGCGCCCGCAAGGCGCCCCTTTTTGTCGAGGACTCCCGAGTGCCATGACCGCCAACCCCGAAGATTCCGTCGCGCCGCGCATTACGGAACTCGAAATCAAGCTGAGCCTGTGCGAGCACCAGATCGAGGAATTGAACCGGACAATGTTTCGCCAAACGCAGCAGATCGAATTGCTGCAGGGCCAGCTGCGTGAACTCTATCGCCTGGTCCAGACCGAAGGCGATGCCGAGCCCCGCAGCCTTCGCGACGAGATTCCGCCGCACTACTGATCGGGGCCGGCGCTGAGGGACCCGGGCTAGCGCGGTGGCCCGGCTTTTTCCAGGCCGGCGATGGGCAGGCCCTTGCCGAAACCGCGGTTCCTGAACCAGCCCAGGTTCATTTCCAGCGCGTAGCGGGCAGGGCGGGCTGCGCAATGATTGACCTCTGACTTTGGCGTCATATCTTCGACATTGATGATCGCGCCACGCTCGTCGAGGAATGCCACCGACAGCGGCAAAAGCGTGTTGCGCATCCACATGCAATGCTTCTCCGCCACCGGAAACACGAACAGCATCCCGCGCTGCGGCGCCATGAAACCGCGCATCATGAGGCCGACCTGCCGGGCGTCCGGCGTAGCGGCAACCTCGGCTTCGATGCGATGCATGCCGGCAAACAGCTCGACGATGGGAAGCTGCGGCTGCTGCGCCCGGGCGGGCTGACCTGTTACCGCAACCAGCAGGAGCAGGAAACGCAGGAACATGATGGCTGATCGATAGACAGAAACAGGGTTGATTATCGCCGATGGAAAGCCTGTGGCCAATCCAACGGCAGGGCATCGCAAGCTCCGGATGAGGCTCGGTTCACGCGAACCAGAATTTCCGGGCGAAAAAAATGGCAGGTTACCCTGCCATTTCTTCAAACCAACCGCGAATTACTTGGCGGCTTCGGCTTTCTTGGCCTTCTTGGCCTTCTTGGCCTTCTTGGCGGGCTTGTCAGCCGGAGCAGCCTTGTCGGCGGCAGCGGGCGCGGCGGCGGGCGCAGCAGCGGCCGGAGCGGCAGCCGGGGCGGCGGGCTTGGCAGCATCGGCTGCGAACACGGAAGTGGCGATCAGGCCGGCGGCCAGGGTAGCGAGGAGCTTGCTCATGGTAATACCTTTCTTTTATGTAGATGGAGAGTAGCGGGGACACGTCGATTCTTCGAAGCGTCAGGCACATCAACGCGCGGAGTATCGGCAGGTTGACGCGGAACATCGGCAAATCGCCATTCGCCTGGTGAAAGACCGTCCAAAGTCCATGGACCGACAGACCAGCGGATCAGGCGCAGGGTGGGAAACCCGACTTTGGCCGTCATCCGCCGCACCTGCCGATTCTTGCCCTCGTGCAGCACCAACTCGATCCAGTTCGTCGGAATGCGCTTGCGGAAGCGAATCGGCGGGATCCTCGACCATAGGCCTTCCGGCTCAGCAATCCGCCTGGCCTCCGCCGGCCGCGTCGTGAAATCCCCCAGGTCGACGCAAGTCGCAAGCCAACGAAGTGCCTCATCGGTCGGCTCGCCTTCCACCTGTGCCAGGTAACGCTTGGCGAGCTTGTGCCGCGGATTGGAAATCCGCGCCTGAAGCGCACCGTCATCGGTAAGCACCAGGAGCCCCTCGGAATCGGCGTCCAGCCTGCCGGCTGCATACACCCCGGGGACGGATATGAAATCCGCCAGAGTCTGCCGACCGTCGCTGGCGGAGAATTGAGTCAACACGCCAAACGGCTTGTTGAACAGGATGACCTTGCTCACTCCGCCAGTGTGCCGGCCAGACCGTTGCAGAACCGTTGGGATTCGGGATACGGAAAGAAGTCCTGGACGATACCCGCCCTGACCTGCTCCTGTGCATGCTGCCAAAACCCGACATCGAACAGATCCGCGTGGTGCTTCATGAAGGCCTGGCGAATCCGGTCGGAAACCAGCAGAAAGCGCTCGAACTCCTCCGGGAACACATCCAGGCGCGATACCGAATACCACACTTCGCCGGACATCTCCGTCTCGAAGTCAGGCGCCGGAGGAATCCGCCGGAACTTGCAATCCGTCATGTACTCGATCTCGTCATAGTCGTAGAACACGACACGGCCATAGCGCGTGACACCGAAATTCTTCCACAGCAGATCGCCCGGAAAGATATTGGCAATCGCCAGCTCGCGAATCGCATTGCCGTACTCGACGACGGCATGCTCTACAAGGTCGGCGCGGCACTGCTTCTCGGCTTTCTCCAGGTACATGTTGAGCGGCTCCATGCGACGTTCGATGTACACATGACGAATGATCAGGTCGTCGCCATCCTCTTCGATCATGGAGGGAATTTCCCTGTACAGCTCGGCGATGAGTTCCGGCGAGAATCTGGCACGGGGCAACGCCACCTTGGAGAACTCCAGCGTATCGGCCATGCGACCGACACGGTCGACCTGTTTCACCAACTGGTACTTGCGCCGCACGGTCTCGTGGTCGACTTCCTTGGAGCTGCCGAAAACATCCTTGATGACCTTGAAGACGTAGGGATACGACGGAAGGGTGAATACAGTCATCACCAGGCCACGGATACCCGGAGCAATGACGAACTGGTCGGCGGAGTGATGGAGGTGGAATATCAGGTCGCGAAAGAACATGGTCTTGCCCTGCTTGCCAAGCCCCAGCATGGTGTAGAGCTCGGACCGCGGCTTGTTCGGCATGATCCCGCGCAGGAACTGGACATAGCCGGATGGCACCTCCATATCGACCATGAAGTAGGCCCGCGACAGGGAGAACAACACGCCTATGCGCCAGGCGTCGAGGATGATCGTGTCGAGATACAGGCGGCCATCGCCGGAATGCAGGACGGGGACCGCGAAGGGGTACTCCTGGGCGCCGTTTACGGTATTGCCGATCACGTAGGCGCCCTTGTTGCGGTAGAAGGCCGCATTCAGGACCTGGATCTGCAGGTTCGCCTCCCGCGCCGGAATCGTACCGAGCTGGGCGGAAATGCTGCGCAGGATGTAATCAACGTCACGGTCGAGGTCCTCGAACTCGCACTGCCAAGCAAAGTCCAGAAACATCTGACGTATCGTCCCTGCAAATCCGTCCTTGTTCGGGTAGTAACAGCGGTAGGTCGGCGGATCGGACTCGATGTACTCGGTCGAGATGGCAGGCCGGACGAAAATGAAATCGTTGTGGAAATAGGTCCGGTGCATCATCTGGCAGAACACCGAATTGAAGAAAGTCTCGGCCAATTCGGGCTGCTTGTGGTCGGTCAGCAAGCCGATGTAGAACAGCTTCGCTTTCTGCCAGACGTCCTCGCCCAGACCGGCAGCGTCATAGGCCCCCTGCAGGATTTCGACGGTTTCGCGTACTCGATCGTCGTAGAACTGGATCCGTTCGCGCATGGCGCGCTGACCTTCGATCCACTCCTCCCGCTCGAAGCGCTCCTTGGCGCTGGCGGAAACCTCCCTGAACAGCCGGTAATGGCGATCGAAGCCCTGCACCATGGTCTGCGCAATCTTCTGGGAGAGATTTTCGAGATCGGCAGGGATATCCATGTCGGCGGGTCGAAGTGGCAGTCAAACGATTCTAGCAGTGCCGAAAATCCACCCTGAATGCTGCCTCCGTGCCGCATCCGGTGCCCCAAATCAACTGATCAATGCATTTGCCCGCCTTATTGACGCAGCGGAAGGGCTCGGAGATACTCGGTGGCTCCGCCTGCCGACCGGCTGGTCATTCAGGACGGTAAACCACTTATTTTCAACAACATACAAAGAGACAGATCATGAGCAACGGGCAAGCCAGGATCACCTACACCCTCACCGATGAAGCGCCTCTGCTGGCCACGGCCGCCTTTCTCCCGGTGATCAGAACCTTCCTCGAACCGGCGGGCATCGAGGTCGAGAAAGCCGACATTTCGGTATCGGCACGCGTCCTGGCGGAGTTCGCCGAGTATCTGCCCGACGACCAGAAAATGCCGGATACGCTCGGTGATCTCGGCCGACGCACCCAGCTTCCCGAAACCAACATCATCAAACTGCCCAACATCAGCGCTTCCGTGGCGCAATTGGTGGCATGTGTACGCGAATTGCAGGGCCAGGGATACAAGATCCCGGATTATCCCGAGGACCCAAAGACCGAAGAGGAGAAGGCTATCAGGGCGCGCTACGGAAAATGCATAGGCAGCGCCGTCAACCCGGTGCTGCGGGAAGGCAATTCGGACCGGCGCGCTCCCAAGGCCGTGAAGGAATATGCGCGCAAGAACCCGCACTCGATGAGCGAGTGGAAGCAATGGTCGCAAACCCATGTTTCCCATATGCACCATGGCGACTTCTACCATGGCGAGAAATCGATGACGCTGGATCGCGCGCGCGACATCAGGATGGAGCTGGTCACCGCAGGCGGCAAAACCGTCGTTCTCAAACCGAAGATTTCGCTGCAGGACGGCGAGATCATTGACAGCATGTTCATGAGCAAGAAGGCGCTTTGCGATTTCTATGAGCGCGAGCTTGAAGATTGCCGCCAGGCAGGGATCCTGTTTTCGCTGCACGTCAAGGCGACAATGATGAAGGTCTCCCACCCCATCGTCTTCGGCCACTGCGTAAAAATCTACTACAAGGAGGCCTTTGAAAAGCATGGCAAGCTGTTCGAAGAGCTTGGGGTCAACGTCAATAACGGCATGGTCAGCCTCCACGACAAGATCAAGACACTGCCCGAATCGTTGAGGGACGAAATCGAGCGCGACCTGCACGCCTGCCAGGAGCACCGGCCGCGACTTGCCATGGTCGACTCGGCGAAGGGAATCACGAACTTCCACTCCCCGAACGATGTCATCGTCGATGCGTCGATGCCGGCCATGATCCGCGGCGGCGGCAAGATGTGGGGAGCCGACGGCAAACAATACGACTGCAAGGCAGTGATGCCCGAATCCACATTCGCACGCATTTACCAGGAGATGATCAATTTCTGCAAATGGCATGGGAATTTTGACCCCAAGACCATGGGCACCGTGCCCAATGTCGGCTTGATGGCCCAGCAGGCAGAAGAGTACGGCTCGCATGACAAAACCTTCGAGATCGCCGAGGATGGCGTTGCCAACATTACCGATCTGGCTACCGGCGAGGTATTGATGAGCCAGAAAGTCGAAGCCGGCGACATCTGGCGCATGTGCCAGGCCAAGGATGCCGCTATCCGTGACTGGGTCAAGCTGGCCATTACCCGGGCCCGCAACTCCGGCATGCCCGTGGTGTTCTGGCTCGACCCCTATCGCCCGCACGAAAACGAGATGATCAAGAAGGTCAAGCAGTACATGCAGGACCACGACACGAGCGGACTCGATATCCAGATCATGTCGCAGGTTCGCGCCATGCGTTACACCCTGGAGCGGGTCGTCCGTGGCATGGACACCATAGCGGCAACCGGCAACATCCTGCGCGACTATCTCACCGATCTGTTCCCGATCATGGAACTGGGCACCAGCGCAAAGATGCTGTCCATCGTCCCGCTGATGGCCGGTGGTGGCATGTACGAAACCGGCGCCGGCGGCTCCGCGCCTAAGCACGTCCAGCAATTGGTCGAGGAGAATCATTTGCGCTGGGATTCGCTGGGGGAGTTCCTCGCCCTGGCGGTGTCGCTCGAGGATCTCGGCCTCAAGCATGGCAACAAGCAGGCACTTCTCCTCGCCAGGACACTCGATGCGGCAACCGGCAAGCTGCTTGACAATCGGAAGTCGCCATCGCCCAGGACTGGCGAACTCGACAACCGCGGCAGCCAGTTCTATCTCACCATGTACTGGGCCCAGGAACTCGCCGCCCAGGCGGAGGATAAGCAACTCGCGGACAGGTTTGCCCCGCTCGCCAAACGACTCGCGGAAAGCGAAGCCGCGATTGTCGGTGAGTTCAAGGCGGTTCAGGGCCAGCGCGTGGACATCGGTGGCTACTACCGCGCCAATCCGGAGAAGCTGAAGGCAGTGATGCGCCCAAGCGCCACCTTCAACGCAGCACTGGCGTCGGTACGTGCCTGATGCCGCTTGCGCGCAATTGGTCCGCAGCAGCAGCGGGGCCGGTTGCGCGCTCACCAACTTGGGCGATAATCCGATGAACGCCCCTAACAGGCACAGGGGTTTCGCGCAGCTTCTTTCATCCACATCATCCACGACGGAGTAGACATGAGCGCTTCCCTGATCAAGGTGCCGGCCCATGGCCAGAAAATCGTTCCCGGCAATCCGGTGCCGGACAATCCGATCATTCCCTACATCGAGGGTGACGGGATTGGTATCGATATCACGCCAGTGATGAAAAATGTTGTGGACGCGGCCCTGGAAAAATCCTATGGCGGCAAGCGCAAGATTTCCTGGATGGAAGTCTACGCCGGAGAAAAGGCAACCCGCCTTTACGGCCCGGATGTCTGGCTGCCTGCCGAAACGATCACGGCATGCAAGGACTATTCCGTTTCCATCAAGGGGCCGCTGACAACGCCTGTCGGGGGGGGCATCCGTTCGCTGAACGTCGCATTGCGGCAGGAAATGGACCTCTACCAGTGCGTTCGTCCCGTGCGCTATTTTCGCGGCATTCCCTCCCCGTTGAAGGACCCGAGCAAGACCGACATGGTGATCTTTCGCGAGAACACCGAGGATATCTATTGCGGCGTCGAGTGGCAGGCCGAATCGCCAGGCGCGCGCAAACTGGTTAAATTCCTGCAGGAAGAAATGGGGGTCAGCAAAATCCGCTTCCCCGGCACCTCGGGCATCGGCATCAAGCCGGTTTCCAGGGAGGGGACCGAGCGCCTGGTTCGCGCTGCGATCAAGTACGCGATCGCCAACAAGCGCAGATCCGTCACCCTGGTGCACAAAGGCAACATCATGAAGTACACGGAAGGGGCCTTCCGTGACTGGGGATACGCCCTCGCCAAGAGCGAATTCGGCGGGGTCGAAATCGATGGCGGGCCATGGCTGAAACTGCCCAACGGCATCATCATCAAAGATGCCATTGCCGATGCCTTTCTGCAGCAGATCCTGTTGCGCCCCGCCGAGTACGATGTGATCGCAACCCTGAACCTCAATGGCGATTACATCTCGGATGCCTTGGCAGCCCAGGTCGGTGGCATAGGAATCGCGCCGGGCGCGAATATTTCAGACCTGTATGCCTGCTTCGAGGCGACGCATGGCACGGCACCGAAGTATGCGGGGAAGGACTACGTCAATCCGGGATCGCTAATTCTCTCTGCGGAAATGATGCTGCGCCATCTCGGCTGGGTCGAGGCCGCAGACCTGATCATCAGGTCGATGGAGGCCGCGATCGGCGACAAGGTTGTGACCTACGACTTTGCGCGGCTGATGGAAGGCGCAACCGAGGTGAAGTGTTCGGCATTCGGCCAAGCCATGATTGATCGAATGTAGCAGGCGCAAACGCCAAAAAAGAAGCCCGCCATGCAGCGGGCTTTTTTTCGGAACCGGTAATCTGGGCCGAAACGAAGACTCAGGCTTTTTGAATATTCGACGCTTGCTTGCCCTTGGGGCCCTGCACCACGTCAAAAGAAACCTTTTCACCTTCCTTGAGGGACTTGAAGCCGGACATGTTGATCGCCGAGAAATGCGCGAACAGATCCTCGCTTCCGTCGTCCGGGGTGATGAAACCGAAACCCTTGGCGTCGTTGAACCACTTAACAGTACCAGTTGCCATGTAACTCTTCCTTAATCAAGAACGAACGAATCGGCCACCGTTGCGGGCTGCAAGACACCGCACCCCGGCCGGGGCATGTATTGGGTCAATTTCGGAGAGGCAGAGGGGGCCAAGCGGCGATTCAGAGGAACTGCTGAGAGACAGGCTTTGAGACGACCGTAGGACACTGCAGGGAATTTGAGCCAAACACGGTTCGCGTTTTACGCATATTGTCAAGCACCGTCAAGAACTTTCGATGCTGCAACGCACACCATCGAAGGGCTTGCAATTCCGGCTCCCAACCCCGAGCTAAGGAGCATGACGTGGCTTGATTTCCCTCCTTTTCGTGGTGTTGAACTGGCCGGGATTCACTTTAGAATCGAACAATGGCTACACGCAAGAATGTGGAACCGGGTGGCGGCGCGGCCCTTGCACCTGAACAAAGTCGGGTCAAACCGCCTCCCATGTACAAGGTCTTGTTGCTGAATGACGACTTCACCCCCATGGACTTCGTTGTGATCGTGCTGGAAAAGTTCTTCGGGCTGTCACGGGAGCAATCAACGCAGGTGATGTTGAAAGTGCATCGCGAAGGTAAAGGAGCGTGCGGCGTATATCCCTATGATGTCGCCGCCACCAAGGTACAACAGGTCAGCGAGTATGCGCGCCGGCACCAGCACCCGCTGGCTTGTGTAATGGAGGAAAACTGATGATTGCCCAGGAACTTGAAGTCAGTTTGCATATGGCGTTCGTTGAAGCACGTCAGAAACGCCATGAGTTCATCACCGTGGAACACCTCCTGCTGGCATTGCTCGACAATCCGTCCGCAGCAGAGGTTCTTCGAGCCTGCGCCGCCGACATTGAAGGTCTGCGCAAGGAGTTGCTCACCTTCATTAACGAGCACACGCCGACGGTAGCCGGCAGCGACGAGATTGACACCCAGCCGACCCTCGGTTTCCAGCGTGTCATCCAGCGTGCAATCCTGCATGTCCAGTCGTCCGGCAAGAAAGAGGTGACCGGGGCCAATGTGCTGGTTGCAATTTTTGGCGAGAAGGATTCGCATGCGGTTTTCTTCCTGCAGCGGCAGAATGTTTCCCGCCTCGACGTGGTGAACTTCATTTCCCATGGCATTACCAAAACCCCTCAGGGTCGCAGCAACCGCGAAGAGCCGGCTGAAGCGGAAACCGAGACACCAGAGAAGGGCGGCGCTCTGGAAAGCTATACGCAGAATCTCAACCAGCTTGCGCTGACAGGCAAGATCGACCCCCTGATAGGCCGTGACAAGGAGCTTGAGCGCGTGATCCAGACTCTTTGCCGGCGGCGCAAGAACAATCCGCTGCTCGTCGGTGAAGCCGGGGTCGGCAAGACCGCGATTGCCGAAGGGCTCGCCCGCCACATCATCGAGGGGCGTGTGCCCGAGATACTCTCCAACGCCACGGTGTATTGCCTGGACATGGGCGCACTGCTGGCCGGCACCAAGTATCGTGGCGATTTCGAGCAACGGCTCAAAGGAGTTCTGAAGCAGTTGGCCGACAACCCGAACGCCATCCTGTTCATCGACGAAATCCATACCCTGATCGGCGCCGGTGCGGCATCCGGCGGAACCATGGACGCCTCGAATCTGCTCAAGCCGGCTTTGTCCTCCGGCGCGCTGAAGTGCATCGGCGCCACGACCTATACCGAATTCCGCGGTGTGTTCGAGAAGGACCACGCGCTATCGCGTCGTTTCCAGAAAGTGGACGTCAATGAACCATCGGTGCATGAAACCGTATCGATCCTGCGGGGACTGAAGTCGCGCTTCGAGGAGCACCATGGTGTCAAATATTCGTCCGCAGCCATCACCTGCGCCGCCGAGCTTTCGGCAAAATACATCAATGATCGGCACTTGCCGGACAAGGCCATCGATGTCATCGACGAAGCCGGGGCTGCCCAGCGCATCCTGCCAAAGTCGAAACAGAAGAAGACCATCGGCAAGCTGGAGATCGAGGACATCGTTGCCAAGATCGCGCGCATACCGCCGCAACATGTCTCGGCCGATGATCGGTCGGCGTTGAAGAACCTCGACCGCGACCTGAAGAACATGGTGTTCGGGCAGGACGCCGCAATCGACGCGCTGGCCAAGGCAATCAAGATGTCGCGCTCCGGGCTTGGCGATCCGCAAAAGCCCATCGGCTGTTTCCTGTTCTCCGGACCGACAGGCGTCGGCAAGACGGAGGTTGCCCGCCAGCTGGCCTATGGCATGGGCATCGAATTGATTCGTTTCGACATGTCGGAGTACATGGAACGCCACGCTGTCAGCCGGCTGATCGGCGCGCCTCCCGGCTATGTCGGATTTGACCAGGGCGGCCTGCTGACTGAGGCCGTCACCAAGAAGCCACATGCGGTGCTGCTGCTTGACGAGATCGAAAAGGCACACCCTGAGGTTTTCAATATCCTGCTCCAGGTGATGGACCACGGAACGCTTACCGACAACAATGGACGCAAGGCGGATTTTCGCAACGTGGTCATCGTCATGACGACCAATGCCGGCGCGGAAGCCCTGCAGAAAACCAGTATCGGCTTCACCACGAGCAAGAGCCAGGGTGACGAGATGGCCGATATCAAGCGCATGTTCACCCCCGAGTTCCGCAATCGGCTCGACGCCATCATTTCGTTCCGTGCACTTGATGCAGAGATCATTCTGCGAGTGGTCGACAAGTTCCTGATGCAGCTGGAAGGCCAACTGCACGAGAAGAAGGTCGAAGTGATTTTCACCGACGCCCTGCGCGCCTGGCTGGCCGAGAAGGGCTTCGATCCGCTCATGGGTGCGCGTCCAATGGCGCGCCTGATTCAGGACACGATTCGCTCGGCACTTGCCGACGAGTTGCTGTTCGGACGCCTTGTCAATGGCGGCCGGGTCACCATCGACCTTGACGACCATGACAAGATCAATCTCGCCTTTGAGGAAGTTCCCAACGCCCCGGCGGTTCCGTCGCCGATCGGTTGAATTCAACTCTCTGTTGCCAACCCGGGCCATGGGCCCGGTTTTTTTTGGATACCTGAAGCCATGAGCCTGCTCACCACCGACCTGTGCGACGCCAATGAAGACAAGGTGCGAGTTGTCGAACCGATGTTCAGCAGCTTTGGCGGACGCGATGCCTGCCACGGACAAATCGCCACCCTGAAGTTGTTCGAGGACAACTCCCTTGTGAGGACCACGCTGGCGACACCCGGCGAAGGCCGTGTGCTGGTCATCGACGGCGGTGGCAGCCTGCGGCGCGCCCTGGTGGGCGACCAGCTCGCCGCACTTGCCGTCAAGAACGGCTGGGCCGGTATCGTTGTTTATGGATGCATTCGCGATTCCCGGGCGATCAGCGGCATGGACATCGGTGTATTCGCTATCGACACGCACCCGATGAAGACCATCAAGCGGAATGTCGGGGAGGCTGACATTCCGGTAAGTTTTGGCGGTGTGACCTTCACTCCCGGCGAATGGCTATATGCCGATGAGGATGGCGTAATTGTCAGTGCCACAGCCTTGCATTGAAAACTCTTGTATAAGACATATGTCAGGCAAACTTTCTAATTCGTATCGCGAAATGAGTTTCATGATGTGAATCATAAATTGCAGTTAATTGTTTTAATTGAACTAAATTTTCCAACGAGTCTTATATAAGACTGTTGCTGCAACGCAAAATCCTCTTTATACTGTCGCTGCTGCTCCCTAGGGAAGCACTACTTTCGACAACCCCTGCAAGAGGATTCAAAATGACTGATCGCAAAGCACAAGCGGCCGCGCTGGCCAAGGACTGGGCTGAAAACCCCCGTTGGAAGGGCGTCAAGCGTGGCTACAGTGCGGAAGACGTGGTCCGCCTGCGTGGCACCTTCCCCATTGAACATACCCTGGCCAAGCGTGGCGCGGAAAAGCTCTGGACGCTGGTCAACGGCTCGGCCAAGAAAGGCTATGTAAATGCCTTCGGCGCCATCACCGCCGGTCAGGCCATGCAACAGGCGAAAGCCGGCCTTGAGGCGGTTTACCTGTCCGGCTGGCAGGTCGCCGCTGACGGCAATACCTCTGAAACCATGTACCCGGATCAGTCGCTTTACGCCTACGACTCCGTGCCGACCATGGTTCGCCGCATCAACAACACCTTCAAGCGCGCCGACGAAATCCAGTGGTCGCGCGACATCAATCCGGGCGACAAGGAATACATCGATTACTTCCTGCCCATCGTCGCGGATGCCGAAGCCGGCTTCGGTGGTGTGCTGAACGCCTTCGAACTAATGAAGAACATGATTACCGCCGGTGCCGCCGGTGTGCATTTTGAGGACCAGCTCGCCGCCGTGAAGAAGTGCGGTCACATGGGCGGCAAGGTTCTGGTGCCTACCAACGAGGCTGTTGAAAAGCTGATCGCCGCGCGCTTCGCCGCCGATACCATGGGCGTGCCGACGCTGATCCTCGCCCGTACCGATGCCGAAGCCGCCAACCTGCTGACCTCGGACCACGATGCCAACGACAAGCCCTTCGTCACCGGCGAGCGCACACCGGAAGGCTTCTACCGCGTCAAGAACGGTCTGGAGCAATCGATCAGCCGTGGCGTCGCCTACGCACCCTATGCGGACCTGGTGTGGTGCGAAACCGGCAAACCCGACCTCGGTTTCGCCCGCGAGTTCGCCCAGGCGGTCCAGGCTGCCGCGCCGGGCAAGCTCCTTGCCTACAACTGCTCGCCCTCCTTCAACTGGAAGAAGAACCTCGACGACAAGACCATCGCCGCCTTCCAGGACGAGATCGCCGCGATGGGCTACAAGTACCAGTTCATCACCCTGGCCGGCATCCACATCAACTGGTTCCAGACCTTCCAGTTTGCCCACGCCTATGCCCGCGGCGAAGGCATGAAGCACTATGTCGACATGGTCCAGGAGCCCGAGTTCGCTGCGCGCGAGCGGGGCTACACCTTCGTCTCGCACCAGCAGGAAGTCGGCGTCGGTTACTTCGACGACGTCACGACGGTGATTCAGGGTGGCAGCTCGTCCGTAACGGCGCTGCACGGTTCGACCGAGGAAGAACAGTTCCACTGATCCTTTCCGGATCCAACCCCGTGAAAGCCGTGCCGGGCAACCGGCACGGCTTTTTCTTTCACGCTACAGTCAGCGGATACCCTATCGAATCCCGACAGGTGCCATGAGCACTCGCCACATCGACCGGAACCGTCGCATGCTGATCTCCCTGCTGCAGATCGCCTTGCTGAGCTACCTGGGACTCGCCGCGCTGATCTACTTCCTGCAGGACCGGCTGATTTTCCAGCCATCCCGGGAAATCCTGGCCACGCCGGCGGCGATCGGCCTTCACTTCGACGCCGTAAAGCTGGACACCGATGACGGCGAACGCCTTGACGCCTGGCATGTCCCGTCGCGTGCGCCCGGACCAGCGCAGGCGCTGGTATTGATCTTCCATGGCAACGCCGGCAACATCAGCCACCGGCTCGATTACCTGCGGATGTTTCATGACCTCGGCTACGCCAGCCTGATCCTCGACTACCGCGGCTACGGTCGCAGCACCGGCAGCCCATCGGAAGCGGGAACCCGTCTGGATGCGGCAACGGCCTTTCGTTACGCAACCACCACCCTTGCCTACCCGCGGGAGCGCATCATCCTATTCGGCGAATCGCTCGGCGGGGCGGTTGCAGCACAACTGGCAACCGTGCACCGTCCGGCGGCACTGGTGCTGGCTTCCACCTTCACTTCAATTCCAGACCTCGGCGCAGAGATCTATCCCTGGCTGCCGGTACGAATCCTGACCCGCACGCGGTACGACAGCCTGGAACACGTCAAGACCCTGGCCACCCCGGTGCTGATTTCCCACAGCCGCGACGACGATATCGTTCCCTTTGCACATGGCGAACGACTTTTCGCTGCGGCAGCCGCGCCGAAGCGCTTCATCGAACTCCAGGGCGGACACAACGACGGCTTCATCTTCAGCCGCAGCGAGTGGGTGGGCGAACTGGGTGCGTTCCTGCGCGACAGTCTCCCGCCTCACAATGCGCCGGCAGCGGTCCAGTAGTCCGAATCGCGCCAGTGTGCCTTGAGCAGGTCGATGAACAGGCGCACCCGCAAGGGTAGATGCCGGCGCTGCGGCACCACGGCGTGTATGCCAACGGGCGGGGCAGCGTACTCGTCGAGCACGGGCACCAGCCGTCCCGCCGTGATGTCAGCGCCGACTTCCCACAGCGATCGCCACGCCAGGCCCTTGCCGGCCAGCGCCCAGTCGTGCAGCACGGCACCGTCATTGCATTCGAAACCGCCAGCCACCTTGATGACGCGGATCTCGCCTTCGACACGCAATGTCCAGCCCCGCTGCTGGCGCAGCGACAGGCAGTTATGCTCGGCAAGGAAAGTCGGCGCTGGCGGTACGCCGAAACGGGCAAGGTAGCCCGGACTGCCCACCACTACGCGCCGCATTTCGCCCAGGCGGATGCTGATCAGAGTGGAGTCGGCCAGTTCGCCGATGCGGATCGCGCAATCGACGTTCTCCTCGACCAGATCGACCACCCGATCGGAGAGATCGAGGCTGACGGTGACTTCCGGGTTCGCCGCCATGTAGTCCACCAGCAAGGGGGCGACATGGCGCCGCCCGAAACCGGCCGGGGCGGAAATCTTGAGGTGCCCACCGGGACGAATTCCGCCCAGGCTCACCGCACCCTCGGCATCCGCCAGTTCGCGCAGGATGCGCTGGCAGTCTTCAAGGAAGGCCGCCCCCTCAAAGGTCAGCGAGATGCGGCGGGTGGTGCGCAACAGCAGCTTGGCCCCAAGGCGCTCTTCCAAGGCATCCAGGCGACGCCCGATGATGGCCGGCGTCACCCCCTCAACGCGGGCAGCGGCAGACAGGCTGCCACGACTTGCGACGTTAACAAACGCAGAAATCTGCTTGAATTGATCCATTCGATACTACCGGTAACTAATCATTTGATCGCATGGTAGCTTCTCTATCCTATTTTGCAAGAATAGAATTTGACCATCCCTGCAACCCCATTCAAGGAGCTTTCCATGACCCTGCCCGCCGGCGTCCAGATCAATGCCCCCGTTTCTGCCGAATACGCCACCATCCTGACGCCCGAGGCGCTTGAACTGGTCGCCAAGCTGCACCGCGCCTTCGAACCGCGCCGCAAGGAACTGCTGGCCGCCCGCGTCACGCGCCAGGCCCGCATCGACGCCGGTGAAATGCCGGATTTCCTGCCCGAAACCAGACACATTCGCGAAGGCGACTGGAAGGTCGCCCCGCTGCCCAAGGCGCTCGAGTGCCGCCGCGTCGAGATCACCGGCCCGGTGGAAGCCAAAATGATCATCAACGCCTACAACTCGGGCGCTGATTCCTACATGACCGACTTCGAGGATTCCAACAGCCCGAAGTGGGATAACCAGATCCAGGGCCAGGTCAACCTCTACAAGGCCATCCGTCGCCAGCTCAGTTTCAAGAACGAGGCCGGCAAGGAGTACAGGCTCAATGACAAGGTTGCCACCCTGCAGATTCGCCCGCGCGGCTGGCATCTTGACGAGAAGCATGTCACGGTCGATGGTCAGCGCGTCTCGGGCGGTATTTTCGATTTTGCGCTGGTGTTCTTCCACAACGCCAAGGAACAGGTGGCCCGCGGCGCCGGCCCCTTCTTCTACCTGCCGAAGATGGAATCGCACCTCGAAGCCCGCCTGTGGAACGACATCTTCTGCATGGCCCAGGACCACATCGGCATGCCGCGCGGCACCATCAAGGCCACCGTCCTGGTCGAAACCATCCTCGCCACCTTTGAGATGGAAGAGATCCTGTATGAACTGCGCGAGCACAGCGCCGGGCTCAACGCCGGGCGCTGGGATTACATCTTCAGCTGCATCAAGAAGTTCAAGAAGAACAAGGACTTTTGCATGGCCAACCGTGGCGCCATCACCATGGAAGTGCCCTTCATGCGCAGCTACGCGCTGGCATTGGTCAAGGCCTGCCACAAGCGCGGCGCCCCCGCTATGGGTGGCATGAGCGCGCTGATTCCGATCAAGGGTGACCCGGTTGCCAACGAGAAGGCGCTGGCCGGCATCCGCCACGACAAGACCCGCGACGCCAATGACGGCTTTGACGGCGGCTGGGTCGCCCATCCGGGCCTGGTTTCGATCGCCATGGAAGAATTCGTCAAGGTGCTCGGTGACAAGCCGAACCAGTGGAGCAAACAGCGCGACGAAAGCTTCGGCCCCAAGGACTGGCTCAACTTCCAGCCCGAGCAGCCCATCACCGAAGCCGGCGTGCGCAACAACATCAATGTCGGCATCCACTATCTCGGCAGCTGGCTCGCCGGCAACGGCTGCGTGCCGATCCACAACCTGATGGAAGATGCGGCCACGGCCGAAATCTCGCGTTCGCAGGTCTGGCAGTGGGTGGTGTCGCCCAAGGGCACGCTTGACGATGGGCGCAAGGTAACCGCCGTGATGGTTAAGGAGATGATTCCCGAGGAGCTGGCCAAGGTAAAGGCTACCGTCACCGCCGCCGGCGAGAAGACCGAAACCTATGACCAGGCGGCGAAGATCTTCGAAGACATGAGCCTATCGGCCAACTACCCTGAGTTCCTCACCCTGCCTCTGTACGAGGCGATGGAGTAAGCAAGAGTCGGCGCCGGCGGGACGGCGACAAACCGAACAGGGACGGCGGACCGGGCAACCGGTTCGCCGTTTTCATTGCAGCGCCCGGAAGAGACAGCTACTTGGGCCGGATGGGTTGCCACAAGGACATCCGCTGGACTGCAAACTGACCTCCCGGCAGCTATTCAAGCCTAAAGCTATTAGCCGGAACTGTTAGAAGTCCGGTTGATCCCCTAATCACAACAATCTCTTTTACGGAACCCCCTACCCCTGCAATAATCGCCACAAAATCATGCCCACTGTAGGGTAATCGGGGAGGGGAATTCCAGCAGCAATCGAATAGCAGCGGGGTCCCGCACAAGCGGGGCCAGCGAACGGCTGGGCCGCCAAAGCGAGTCTTCTAAAAGACACATCTGCCTTGGCGGGCCGGTCGTCACGAACCCACACCTAATCATTCGGAAAGCGCAAATGGCAGACAATTCGCCCCAGGATTCTCAAGTCGAATCCAGAAAAGGTCTCTTCGGCTGGCTCAAGCGGCCACCGCAATGTTCGATGGCAAGGATGATCGTCATCGGCGTGCTGGGCGGCATCGTCATCTGGGGTGGCCTGAATACCGGCATGGAGTACACCAACCGGACAGAGTTCTGCCTGTCGTGCCATACCATGCGCACCCCCTATGAAGAACTGAAGAAGACCGTGCATTACAGCAATCGCACGGGCACCAGCGTCGGCTGCTCAGATTGCCACGTCGCCAGCAGCAAGGAACCCTTCGACTACGCGCGCAAGCTGACGCAGAAGGTATTCGCGTCCAAGGACATTGTCGGCGAGATCCTCGGCACCATCGATACTCCCGAGAAATTCGAAGCACACCGCCTGACCATGGCCAAGCGGGTCTGGGCGCAGATGAAGGCGGCAGACTCCAAGGAATGCCGCAACTGCCACAAGTTCGAAAAGATGGACACCACCAAGCAGAAGGACCGCTCGGTGGTCAAGCACGAGGGCGCCCGCGAGGACGGCAAGACCTGTATCGATTGCCACAAGGGCATCGCCCACAAGCCGGTACACCACCTGCTTGAAGGGGACGGCAAGGCCGCGGAAGCGCCAGCCACCGCCACAACAAACGTTCCGGCGGCGCCCGCCCCCGCCGAACCGCCGAAGGCGGAGCAGAAAGTCGCCGCCGTACCGGTTCCGGCACCCGTTGCTTCCCCCGCCACAGCACCGGAAAAGCCGGCCGCCGATAAGCCGGCGAAAGCTGAAAAGGTGAAGGCTGACGAACCGAAAGCCGAGGGTGGCGCCAGTGCATCGTCGGGCGGCTCCGTCACGGCCATGGACTGGAGCAAGGCACAGGCACACACCGTCAAGGTCTTCTATCCCGGGCAGGCAGCCATCGAATGGGTACTGAACAAGCCTGACCATTCATCGGCCAGCGACATCATGGACAAGAAGCGCGCCTGCGCAAAATGCCACATGGGTGATGCCAATGAAATCGGCACCGCGATCGTCGCTGGCAAGGGAGTCGGTGTCTCCAAGACAGTGATGGAACCCAGCCCACCGCCGGGCAAGGTGGGCTTCATTCCCGTCACGGTCCAAGCTCTGCATGACGGCAAGAAGATCTTCTTCCGCTTCGAGTGGGTGCCGCCAAAAATCGGCAACACCAAGCTGGATCCCAAGAATGAAGTCAAGCTGACCATGATGTTCGACGGCGGCGGTACGGTCGAGGGCAGCGACCTGTGGGGCTGCTGGGGCACCTGTCACGCCGATCTGCGTACCATGAAGGATGTCAAGGATGACAAGAAGACCAAATACATCACGGGTGCCGACCTTGGCAGCGGCAAGTTCATGGACCTGATTCAGTACCGCAGCGGCAAGGGCCAGGCGCCGGTAGACGGATGGATCGACAGCGAGCGCCATATGTCCGGCGGGAAAGCCCTGCTCAAGGCCGAGGGCAAGAAGGAAGGCAACAAGTGGGTTGTCATTTTCGAACGCACGCTGGCCGGTGGCGGCAAGGGAGACCATGCCATTACCGCGGATAAGGTGTATAACTTTGGTTTTGCCCTCCACGAGGACTTCACCAACGCCCGCTACCATTTCGTGTCGCTGGGCTACCAGTTCGGGCTGGACAAGGACGTAGAGCGGCAGAAGAACTACATCAACGTTCAGAAGCAGTAAGGCATTCAACAAGCGGCTTTTCGAGCAACAGCTTTTTCACGCAGTACCTTTCAACACCATGGAGGACACAATAATGACGATGAAGTGGAAAGGATGGGCGCTGGCCACTGGCGTCCTGACGATATCGGCGATGGCGCAAGCCGCCCCGCCCTCGGCGGCGATGCTGTCGAACGCCTGTGCCGGTTGCCACGGCACAAACGGAGGCAGCGCGGGGCCGAGCATGCCCAGCCTTGCCATGCAGTCGAAGGAAGCCATCGTCGAAGCGATGAAGAAGTTCAAGAGCGGGGAGCGTCCTTCCTCCATCATGGGCCGACTCGCCAAGGGATACAGCGACGCCGACTTCGCCGCCATGGGCGAGTACTTCTCCAAGCAGAAGCTCCATGTGACGTCGCAGAAGCTCGATCCCGCCAAGGTCAAGAAGGGTGCCTCGCTGGCAGAGAACAACTGCGGGCGCTGCCACCTTGAGGACGGACGTGAGGGCAAGGATGATTCCCCGGTGATGGCCAGTCAATGGCTGCCCTACATGCAGATGCAGATGGACCTCTATCTCGACGGATCGCGCAAGATGCCGGAGAAGATGGCCGAAAAGGTCAAGCCGATGTCCAAGGAAGATCTGGATGCGCTGCTCCACTTCTACGCCAGCGTGAAATAAGGGGGAAAGAGAAATGACACTGGATCGCAGAAGTTTTCTCAAACTGGTCGGCGCCGGCGCCGGCGCCGCGGGTCTGCCGCTGATCGGACATGCCGCTGAATTGATGCCCAAGGCGGGCAAGCGCGTGGTCGTTGTCGGTGGCGGTTACGGCGGCACCATTGCTGCCAAGTA
>Ga0172373_10000601_pt1 | contig 59035 bp, 42 predicted proteins | sample Lak10m_2_FD_114546 | JGI IMG/M metagenome (GOLD analysis project Ga0172373, IMG submission 114546) | Freshwater microbial communities from Kabuno Bay, South-Kivu, Congo - kab_092012_10m | ecosystem: Environmental > Aquatic > Freshwater > Lake | place: Democratic Republic of the Congo... | reverse complement strand
CGCACCCCGGGAGATTCGCCGGCCCTTCGTTGCGGAACGACCCCGAGTTGCGCCTACCGAGCCCGATGAACTCGACGTGCGGCAGCACGTGTCGGGCTCGTGGCGCGACTCGGGGTCGTTCCGCAACGCGCCACGGGTCCGGCGATCAAGCTCCCGGGCACCGTGCGCGGGCCCCCGGCGACCGTCCGTAGCGACCAAGCTTTCGTCCTCCGCCTCCACCGCTCACCTCCGCCTGCGCGCCGAGCCGCGCAGGCGCCGAGACTCTCGGGCCCACGCTCTTCGCTCCGCCCGCGCCCCGAGCGGCGCGGGCGCCGAGAACGGAACCTGCGGACCCCTCGTTCTCCGTCGTGCGAACACCGCTCCCGGCCTGCGCGCCCCGAGGCCCGGCCTCAGGGCTTGTACTTCGCGCGGTCCTTGATGCGGTCCTTGTTGAGCGCATACGTCAAGGACAGCTTGTAGTCCTCCTTGAGGCGCTCGTAGAGCTTCGCGGCCTCGACCTTCTGGTCCTTGCTCCACAGCTCGTCGGCGCGCTTCAGCAGCGTGTCGGGGTCCTCGGCCTCGGCTCCCTTCCCGCCGCCCAGGCCGAGCTTCTGCTCGAGCGCTCGCTTCGCGGCCTTCGTGGCCAGATCCTTCAGCAGCTCGCCCGTGTCCAGGCGCGGCGCCAGGGCCGTGCCGCGGATGGGCACGCTGATGCGCTCGCCCTGCAGCACCCGCAGGAAGTCGTGCTTCGCCACCAGCTCGGGCGTGATCGGCAGGTTCCAGTCGAGCGCGAGCGTCTGGTCCAGGCCGACCGAGCCCGTGAAGCTCGTCTCCGCGCCGCCGAGCGTCCAGGTCCACGGCCGTGCGTAGGACAGGCGGCCCTTCTTGATCGTGAACTCGATCGGTTTCAGCTCGAGGCTCTTCTTCGTGTCGAGCCCGAACTCGGCCAGGGCCGCGAGCAGCGGCGAGCCGGCCAGACTCGCGCCGCTCAGGGAGAGCGTGCCCGTGCCGTTGATCGGCTCCTTGGGCAGCGTGGCCCAGCCGCCCTCGAGCTGGTCGAGGGCGAGCGGCCCGTCGTAGGTCACGTCGAGCGTGAGCCCGATCAGGCCTTCGAGCGTGCCCTGCGTCAGCGAGCTCGCCGCGAAGGCGGGATGCGCCAGCGCGAGCAGCGGCGCCAGGCCCGAGTTCGCCTTCACGTCGCGCGCGTTCACCGTCAGCCGCGAGCGCGGCTTCGTTGCTGCGAGGTCGAGCGTGCCATCGACCACGAGCGTGCCCCCGTTGGCGCCGAGGTCGCCGCGCAAGAGGGCCTTCTCCTCGCGCGTCTCGAGCGTCAGGGTCCCGTCCAGCGCCACCTCCGGACGCACGAAGTGACCGAGGCCGAGGTCGACGCGTCCACTCGACGTTCGCAGCACCTCCTCGAGCGTGAAGTCCCGCGCGCGCCCGTCGAGCCGGAACGTCGCGCGCTCTTCCTTCTCGCCGCTCCACTGTCCCGGCAGGAGCTTCCCGAGCACGGCGCCCAGGCTCTCCGGCACGTAGGCGAGCTCGCCGGTCAGGCCCTCGAAGCGCACCTCGTCGGCGCCGAAGCCGGCCAGGTTCAGGATCTTCCCGCGCACGCCGCCGCGCGCCAGACGCGAATCCAGCGTCAGCTTCTCGAGCTCGACGTCGAGCGCCGCCAGCGAGATGCGCGCGTCGAGCGCGAGCCCGATGCGCGGCTCCTCGACCACGAGCGGCGCGGCGCCCTCGCCTTCCTGGGCCAGCTCCAGGCGGAAATCCTCCAGCGCGCCGTTGCCCGCGGCGTGGAACGCGCCCTGGTCGCCATCCAGCTGGAAGCGCCCGCTCAGCTTGCCGGTCGTGTGCCGACCGCTCTCCGCGCTCTCGAGTCCGAGCTCGGCCAGCATGCGTCCGAGGTCGCTCGAGAGATCTAGCGTCACGGCCCCGCGCGCGCGCGCCGGGTCGGTGAGGTCGTTGAGCGTGCCCGCCAGGGTCACCGTGCTCGCCCCGGCCTTGAGCTGCGCCGTGCGCACGTGCAGCGAGCCGAGCTCGAGATCGAGTCCGAGGTCGAACTGACCGTTGAGCGGCGCGAGCTCGAGCGGCGCGCCTTCGGCGGGCGCGTAGCGCAGGCGCGTCGTCGCCAGACGCCCGCGCGCCTCGGCGCGCCCGGCTCGGGCCGCGAGGTCGAGCTCGAGCGCCAGCGGCGTGCCGCCGAGGGTCGCGCCCCCGAGGTCGACGATCTGTGCCAGCTCGGGTCCGAGGCGCGCGAGGTCGAGCTCGAGCGTGAGCTTGCCGTCGTGGACCTCGAGCGCCTCCGCGCGCAGCGCGCCGGTGGGATCGACTCCGAGCAGCGTGGCGCGGCTGGTCAGCGCGAACCCGCCCGCGGTGAGCGCCAGGTTCGTGACGTCGGCGCGCCGCTCGGCGCCGTCGAAGCGCGCCGCCAGGGAGAGGCGCGTGTCGGCCAGGGCCGGCAGCGCGAGCGGCGCGCCCGCCGCGTCGGCCACGGTCAGCGCCTTCAGCGCGAAATCGAGCTCGGCACCGGCCCGCACCAGCGTTCCGCCGGCCAGCTCGGCCGTCAGCGTGCCGCGCCCGCCGAGCTGGCCCGCGAGCCCCGGCGGCAGGGCCGCGGCCTCGCCCGCCAGGCGCGCCAGGCCTGCCAGCGCGCCCGCGAGCTCGAGCTCGGCCGTCACCCCGAGGCGCTCGGCCTGGCGCGTGGTGTGCGCCGCGAGGTCCAGCGTGAGCTCGCTGCCGGCGCTCTTCAGCGCGAGCCGATGGGTGCCCTTCCCGGCCGCGTCCTCGGCCACCTGCAGCGTCAGGCCGAGGCCCGGCAGGGCGAGCGGCGCCGCGCCACCCGCCAGGGCGCCCGGACCCAGAGTGAACTCTCCCGAGCCGCCCAGGGCGCCGTCCGCCCCGCGGCGGGCCTGGAAGCGCCCCCGCGCGCTCTCGAGCGTCGACCCGGCGAAGGCCAGGCTCTCGGCCGCCAGCTCGAGCTCGAGCGCGAGCCCGTCGGCCGCCGAGCCCGCCAGCGTGCCGCGCGCGTCGAGCCGCCCGCCGAAGCTCTCCTCGCCCAGCGTCACCAGGGCCGCGAGTGTCCCGCGCAGGGCCTCGAGGTCGGCCACCAGGTGGAAGTCGCCGCGCTCGATCACGAGCGCCTCCGCGGCGGCCTCCGGGCCGATCCCGCGTGCCATCAGGTGCCCGTCGAAGCGCACCGGGCCCGCGCCGAGGGTCGCCTCGGTCACGTCCAGCGTTCCCGCCGCGAGGTCGGCGCGCGCCTCGAGCGCGAGCGTCACGGCGGACAGCTCGCCGAGCTCGAGCGTGCGTCCGGCCGCATCGCGCGCGCCGAGCCCGCTGAGTCCGCCCCCGAGGCTGACGCGCACCTCGGTCGGGGCGCGGTCGGCCAGGGTCGCGGCGAGCTCGAGGCGCTGGTCCAGGCGCCCGCCGAGCTCGACCCCTTCCTGCAGCGGCACCCAGCCGCGCGCGACCTCGGCCAGGCGCGCCAGGTCGCCCTTCAGCGAGAGCTCGCCCTCGAGCGCGCCCGCGCCGGCGGCCGGGATGTTCGAGCGGCCCTCGTAGACCAGCGCCAGGAAGTCGTCCGCGGCGAGTTCCAGGCGCTGCGTGCCCTCACCCTCGCCTTGCTGGCTGGCGCTGCCCGCCAGGCGCACGCTCTCGAGGCGCGTGGCGCGTCCGCCGGCGCGGGGGCCGACGAGCTCGAGCCCGCGCACGGTCAGGTCGCTCGTGCCGCTCAGCGCGAGCCCGGCCCGGAGTTCGCAGGAGAGGCTGCCCTCGGCCGTGCCGCGCAGGCCGGTGACGGGCGCGACCAGCCCGGCGGCGGGCTCGAGGGCCGCGAGATCGAGGCTTTCCAGCACGAGGCGCGCCTGCCCGGCCAGCCCGGCCGGCTCGAGCTTGCCTTCCGCCGCGGCGGTGAACTCGCCCTCGAGGCGCACGCGCCCGGCCGGACCGGCGGGCCCGCGCAGGCCGAAGGCGAGGCGGTAGGGGGCCGGGCGATCCAGGCCGTCGAGCTCGAGCCCGAGAGCGATGTCCGCCAGGGTCGTGTCGCCCGCGGGACCGTGCACGAGCACGTGCCCGTCGGCGAGCTCGAGCCGCAGGGCGACGCGCGGAAGCTCCTCACCGGCGGGTTCCTCGCGGGGCGCCGTTGCGGGGCTCGCGAGCGCCTTCTCCAGCGCCGCTTCCCAGTTCCAGCGTCCGTCGGGCCGACGCGCGAGGTGCAGCTCGGGGTACTGGATGGTGAGCGCGGCGCGCAGCTCACCGCCCAGCAGCGGAGCGAGCTCGAGCGCGGCGTCCAGGGCATCCAGCGAGGCGAGGGGCGCGCCCTCGGCGTCGCTCAGGTCGAGGCCGGTCAGGTGCAGACGGGCCGGCCAGGAGAAGGAAAGTCCAGCCAGGGTGCAGTGCGCGTCGAGCTCGCGCTCCAGCGCGTCGACCACGAACGGACGGGCCAGAGCGCCGAGATAGAGCGGAGCGGCCGCGAAGAGCACACCCAGCGCGGCCAGGGTCCACAGCAGGCGCCGCGGCCAACGGCGCGGAGCGGGAGGAGCGACGGGGGCGGGCTCGGGCGGCGGGGAGGCGCTCATCGGTGGCGTCATGAGAACTCCCCTGTGCGCGCACCGGCAAGGCTTTCCCGAGCCGCGCGCGTCCCAGAAGTCCCGTCCAGAGGGAAGTTCACGCGCGCCAGGACGTCGGAGGGGCGCCCGGGAGCGGTTTGACACCACCCCGGGCGCCTCCTAGCCTCTCCGCGCCCGGAGACCTGACGACCTAACTCTCTGGCTCGCAACGGGATAGACCTTCGATCCGCCACCCGATGAAAGCACTCCTCGGCGCCCTGCTGGCCCTTGGCCTCGCCTCCCCGACGTTCGCCCAGGGCGTCCCGCCGATCCAGGAGCAGGGCGACTACTACATCCTGAACTTCGCCGAGGAGGGCAACGAGAAGCTCTCGCTCCTGAAGTTCGCGGGCCTGGCGCAGGAGGCGACCGGCTACCACTTCACGTGGGACCAGGACACGGAGAACCAGCTCAAGGCGAAGTTCGTCTTCCTGCTGGGCCAGAAGCGGATCCCGAAGGTCGACTTCTACAACTTCTTCCAGATCCAGCTCTTCATCAACGACTTCGTCTGCATCGAGGTCGGCCCGCCGCAGATCCGCGTCATCCTGATCCAGAGCGTCCAGGGGGCCGCCGGCAACCGCCAGGGCAGCGCCAGCGCGCTCGGCAAGAACCCGATCTTCGTCAGCCCGAGCGATCTGGACGAGTACCTGACGCAGCCCGCCACGCTGATCATGACGGTGCTGTCGTTCCAGAACATCGACACGCGCCAGCTGCAGACGCAGCTGCGCCAGCTCCTGGTCGATCCGACCGGCTCGCAGAACGTGGTGCCGGCCGGCGAGCGCTCGCTGATCATGCAGGGCTTCGGCAGCTACGTGGCCTCGCTGGCGAAGCTCCTGAAGCTCGTCGACGAGTATTCGGCCCAGGACGCGCTCGAGACACCGGTCTTCGACCTCATTCCGCTCGAGTTCGCGGCCGCCGAGGACGTGGCCGATCTGCTCGAGCAGCTGCTCGAGGCCCAGCAGGAACAGCTGCGCAACCGTCCGCGCCAGCAGGTCGAGGGCCAGGGCGTCTCCGGTGCTTTGCGGACCAACGAAGTCGAGTCGAAGATCCTCGTCTACGCGCGCAACAATTCCTTGCTCGTGATGGCGATGCCGGACGACATGCCGCGCATCAAGGATCTGATCGCGCGCCTCGACGTCGACGTGATCGAGCCCGAGCGCAACTTCCACGTCTACAGCCTCCAGAACGTCAAGGCCAAGGAACTGGCCGAGGTCATGGACGAGTTCCTGTCGGGCGCCGAGCGCCTGTCGGGCAACACGGCCGGCGGGACCGGTGGTCGGCCGGGCGGCGGCGGCGGCGGCGGCGACGGCGGCACCGCCAGCGCGCGCACCAGCAACGAGGTCATCGTCGTGCCCGACGAGGCCTCGAACTCGCTGCTGATCGCGGCCAACAAGACGCGCTACGAGGAGGTGCTCGAGCTCCTGCGCCAGCTCGACAAGCGCCAGGACCAGGTGCTGATCGAGAGCGCGCTGATCGAGCTCTCGGGCACGGATTTCCGCGACATCGGCTTCGAGTGGGCCCTGGCGGACACGAATGGCGACGGTGGCTTCGGGGTGACCGGCCTCGGGCTCTCGACGCTCACGGACACGAACGGCGACGGCGCGCCCGACACGCGCGTGCCGACCAACCCGACCGGGGGGCTCGTGGCCGGCATCCTCTCGGGCGACGAGGTCAACCTGCCGCTCCTTCTGTCGGCCGCGGCACGCACGACGGGCGCGAACGTGCTCAACGTGCCGAGCGTGCTGGTCAACAACAACGGCAAGGCGACCGTCACGACCAAGGACGAGTTCCCCACCACCACGGTCACGAACCAGGGCGCGGGCGGGACGACGCAGGAGAACTTCAACGGCTTCCAGGAGGCCGGCATCACGCTCGAGATCTCGCCCTCGATCTCGGCCAGCCGCTACCTGCGCCTGGACATCTCGCTGACCGTGTCGAACTTCGCCGGCTCGTTCTCGTCCGCGACCACCGTGCCCCCGCCGCGGGTCACGCGCGAGATGACGACCACGGTCAACATCCCCGACGGCGACACGATGGTGATCGGCGGCGTGATCTCCGACCAGGTCCAGAAGACGCGCGAGGGCGTGCCCTGGCTGATGGACCTGCCGCTGGTCGGCGCCCTGTTCCGCCAGGACTCGGACACGAACTCGCGCACGACGCTCTACTTCTTCGTCACGCCGCACATCCTGCGCGACCCAGACTTCGCCGACCTCTCCGAGATCAGCTACCAGCGCAAGCTGTCGGCCGCGGAGATCATGGGCAAGGAGCGCGTGCGCATGATCGACCCCGACTTCGGGGTCAAGGACAGCGCGATCGACTTCGGCAGCTTCCAGGTCCCGCTCTACCGCGCGGCCGAGGGTGGCGAGGTCAATCCCGAGTCGGTCGGCCTGGATCCGATCCGGCGCGAGGAGCTGCTGCGCGAGGCGCGCGAGGCCGAGGAACAAGGCCAGGTCAAGCCGCAGTAGCGCCGGGGCCCGTTTCCGGGCCCGCGCGGCGCGATTGACGCGGAAGCCAGCGCTTCTTGACGGATTCTTGATCCGCTCCTGGTGTGCTGTACGGGTGGGTCGGAAGATCCACGAGCGCATGCGCAAGCCGACCCTGCTGGTGATCGAGGACGACTCGGACATCGTCGAACTCCTCCGCTACAACCTCGAACGCGAGGGCTATCGCGTTCTGGTCGCGACCGATGGCGAGCGCGGACTCGGCGACGCGGCCCGGCACCAGCCGGATCTCGTCCTGCTCGACCTGATGCTGCCCGGCATGGATGGGCTCGAGGTGTGCAAGCGCCTGCGCGCCCTGGACGGCACGCGCGGGATCCCGGTCCTGATGCTGACCGCGAAGAGCGAGGAGACGGACGTCGTGATCGGGCTCGAGATGGGGGCCGACGACTACCTCACCAAGCCCTTCAGCCCGCGCGAGCTGGTGGCCCGCGTGCGGGCCCTGCTGCGGCGCGTGGCGCGGGGCAGCGAGGAGGTCGGCAAGACGCGCATCGAGCTCGGCGAACTCGTGCTCGATCTGGCCCGTTACGAGGTCACGAGCCACGACACGCTGGTGCCCCTCACGCGGGCCGAGTTCCGGCTGCTGTGGACCCTGGTCCAGCGCCCCGGGCGCGTCTACACGCGCAACGAGCTGGTCGACGAGATCACGGCCGGCGAGGCGGTCATCGTGGATCGCAACGTGGACGTCCACGTGAGCGCGATCCGCAAGAAGCTGGGTGATTCCGGCAAGCGCATCGCGACCGTGCGGGGCGTCGGCTACAAGTGCGCTGATTAGCGGACCTCCGCTCCGCTCCTCCGCATGCCCGCGCAAGCCACCCGTCGCACGGGGATCCTGCATTCCCCCTTCTTCTGGCGGCTCGCCGCGGCCTTCGGCGCGGTCGTGGTGCTGACCGGCGTGCTGGTCGGCTGGCTGGTCGAGCTGCGCCTCGAGCGCAGCCTCCTGGCCGATCTCGAGCGCAAGCTCGCCACTGATTGCCGCATCCTGGCGCCGCGCGCGACCGACGACCTCCTGGCCGGGGAAGGGGAGCGGCTGGCGCGCGAGTTCGCCGGCATGGGCGCGGCCGGGGTGCGTCTGACCCTGATCGCCGCCGACGGCCACGTGTGGGCCGACACGCACGAAGAACCCGCGCGCATGGACGACCACTCCAGCCGCCCGGAGGTGTTGCAGGCGCGCGCCACGGGCCAGGGCTCCGCGCGGCGGCGCTCGCACACCATCGGCGAGGAGATGCTGTTCGTGGCCATGCGCCTCGACGGGCCGCTCGGCGTGCTGGGCTTCGTGCGCGCGTCCCTGCCGATCGACGAGGTCGAGCAGGCCCTCGGGGCGGCGCGCCGCTCGGTCCTGACCGGCACGATCGCCGGAGTGCTGGTGGCGCTCGCGCTCGGTCTCGTGCTCGCGCGCCGCCTGACGCGCCCGATCGCCGTCCTGACGGGCGTTGCGGCCGAGCTCACCGCCGGGAACTACCAGAGCCGCGTGCGCATCGACCGCCAGGACGAGCTGGGCGAGCTCGGCTCGGCCCTGAACCTGCTCGGGGCCGAGATCACGCGCCGCATCGCGGCCCTCTCGCAGGAGGACGCGCAGCTCAAGGCCATGCTCGCCAGCATGATCGAGGGCGTCGTCGCGATCGACGACGGGGATCGCATCGCCTTCATCAACCAGGCCGCGCGCGAGCTGGTCGATGCCGGCTCGGACGAGGCGCGCGGACGCAGCCTGTGGGAGCTCGTGCCCGTGCGCGAGCTGGAGGGCCTGATCGCCCGCGCACGGGACAGCGGCGGACACGTCGAGGACGAGCTCGACCTGTTCCGCGGCACGCGCGAGCGCATCCTGCAGGTGCACGCCAGCCCCTTCCAGGGCGGCGGCGCGGGCGGGGTCGTGCTGGTGCTGCACGACATCAGCGAGCTGCGGCGCCTCGAGCGCGTGCGCCGCGACTTCGTGGCCAACGTCTCGCACGAGCTCAAGACGCCCCTGACCTCGATCCAGGGCTTCGTCGAGACGCTGCTCTCCGGGGCGATCCACGACCAGGACAACAACGTGCGCTTCCTGCAGCGCATCGAGGTCAACGTGCGCCGCCTGACGAGCCTGGTCTCGGACCTGCTCAGCCTGGCCAAGATCGAGTCGGGGCAGCTCGTGGTCGAGCGCGGTCCGGTCGACTGGCGCGACGTGCTCGAGGGCGTGCTGCGCCTGCGCGAGTCGGCCCTGACGAAGAAGGGACTGACCCTGGAGATCGTCGGGCGCGAGCGCGCCGTGCTCGTGCGCGGCGACCGCGAGGCGATGACGCAGGTGCTCGACAACCTGCTCGACAACGCGATCCAGTACTCCAACGCTCCGGGGCGGATCGTGGTGCGCTTCTGGAGCGAGAAGAAGCGCGGTTTCGTGAGCGTGACCGACCCCGGCATCGGCATCCCGCCGGCCGACCTGGACCGCATCTTCGAGCGCTTCTACCGCGTCGACAAGGCGCGCTCGCGCGCCGTGGGCGGCACCGGGCTCGGGCTCTCGATCGTGAAGAACCTCGTGCTGCGCATGGAGGGCGAGGTGAAGGTCGAGAGCGTCGAAGGCAAGGGCTCGACCTTCACGGTCGAGCTCCCGGTGGCGTAGCGCCGCGCCTCGTCCGGGAGCCGCGCGCCCGGAACGGAACGGGCCGCCGCTCCGTTGCCGGAGGGGCGGCCCGTGGGGATCCCGGAGTCTCTTCCGGAGATTCGGTCAGCGCGCGCTCACCAGTCGACCTGGAAGCGCACGACCAGCGCGTCGAGCTCGTCGTCGACACCGCTCTCCTCGTACTCGGAGTGCACGAGGTTCAGCATCACGCGCGAGTTCGGGTTCAGGTACCAGTTCGCGCCCAGGGTGATGTCGTTCATCTCGCCCGTGGCGGGACCGTCGTCGAGGTCGAGGCTCGAGTAGCGCGCCAGGAGCTCGACCGCGCCGCGGCCGGCGCCGAAGTTCTCGGCCGGCTTCACGCGGTCGAAGGCTCCGGTCGACTTCTTGTAGTTGCGGTGCTCGCCGGTCAGGAACCAGCTCACGAAGGCGTAGTAGCCCGCGAAGTCACCGTCGGTGCCGCCCGAAGAGGCGCTGACCGAGGCCATCTGGTACTCGGCCTGGGCCGAGAAGCGGCCCTTGATCCAGGCCGATTCCAGCCCGATCAGGGTCGTGTCGTCGGCCGCGAGCGCGCCCGTGTCGGCCGGACGGTTCAGGCCGAGCTTGACCTCGGGACGGCTGCGGAAGCGCGTCTCGTTGTCCTTGCGGTAGCTGACGGCGCCGCCGAAGTGCAGCACGTCGGCGCCTTCGTCCTCGTTCCAGGCCGTGCCCGTGACGCGCGCCGTGGCGCTCATCTCGCTGTCACCGAAGCCCTTGGCCTGGTCGTCGGTGGTCTTGAACAGGCCGGCGGCCCAGGTCATCGACTGCGAGCCGTTCGTGTCGCTGAGCTGGAAGCCCGAGTTGCGGCCCGGCGCGAAGGCGTCGGCCACGCTGCGCTCGACGAACGAGATGAAGCGCGCGCTGGTGAGCTGCTCGAGGCTGAAGGGCTCCTTGAAGTGCCCGATGCGCAGCTCGCCCGCGGGCGTGTCCTTCAGCGTCACGAACACGTCCTTCGCCTCGGTCGTGCCGTTGGCGAAGTCGAACTCGACCTTGTAGCCGGTCTTCTCGTACAGCGTGCCCTCGACGCCCATGCGGGCGGCGCGGAACTCGGTGCCGGCTTCCAGGGAAGGCGTCGTGCCGGTCGTGTCGTTGTTGTAGGAGGCCTCGTCGCCATCGAACCAGCCCCAGTCGATGAAGAGGCGGCCGAAGAACTTCATGGTGACCTCGTCGGCGAGCTTCAGGCTGATGAGCCCGGAGCCCGACTCCTCGCCGCTGGCGGCGGCGGGGAGCTTCTCGTCCCCGCCGGTGCCGGCGAGGCCGGCCAGGGCGAGGGTGCTGGCGGTGAACCAGTGCGCGTTCATGATCTTGTCCGATTGCTTGTAAAGGGGATGGACGGAACGCGGCGGAGGGTACAGGGGGTTGCGCCCCTCCGGGAAGACAGACCTCGATCAAGGAGCGGTCAAGGCTTCTTGATCTTCCGGGACGCGCCTGCCCGAGGCCGGATTAACGCTCCCTTGATCTTCGGCTGAGGTGGGGTTGACCCCTTCTTGGCGAACTGGAGCCAGAGAAAAGGACCACTCGACCGCCAAGCCCGCTCTCCGCGGGATCCCATATGAATGCGATTACCTTACTGGCCCTCCTCGGGCTCGCCCTCCTGCCCGCGGCCCAGACCGTCCAGGTCGATCCGAAGCTCCCGAGCTACGCGCCGGTGCAGGGCGTGTCCGGCACGCTGAAGAGCATCGGCTCGGACACGATGAACAACGAGATGGCCCTGTGGGCCGAGGGCTTCAAGAAGCACTACCCGAGCGTGCAGATCGAGATCGAGGGCAAGGGCTCCTCGACCGCGCCGCCCGCGCTGATCGCCGGCACGGCCCAGTTCGGCCCGATGTCGCGCGACATGAAGCCGACCGAGATCGACGACTTCGAGAAGAAGTACGGCTACAAGCCGGTCGGCCTGCCGACCAGCATCGACATGCTGGCCGTCTACGTGCACAAGGACAATCCGCTCAAGGGCCTGACGCTGCAGCAGGTCGACGCGATCTTCTCGAAGACGCGCAAGGGCGGCCTCGACAAGGAGCTCCGGACCTGGGGCGACCTCGGCCTGACGGGCGAGTGGGCCGCGAAGCCGATCAGCCTCTACGGCCGCAACTCGGCCTCGGGCACCTACGGCTACTTCAAGGAGCACGCGCTCTTCAAGGGCGACTACCGCGACGACGTCAAGGAGCAGCCGGGCAGCTCGTCGGTCGTGCAGGCGATCGCCAGCGACCGCTACGCGATGGGCTACTCGGGCATCGGCTACAAGACGGCCGACGTGCGCGCCGTGCCGCTGGCGAGCGAGGCGGGCGAGGCCTTCGTCGAGGCCGTGCCGGCCCACGCCTACACCGGAGACTACCCCCTGGCGCGCTTCCTGAAGCTCTACGTCAACCACAAGCCGGGCACCGAGATGGACCCGCTGCGCCGCGAGTTCATCCGCTACCTCTTCAGCCAGCAGGGGCAGAGCGACGTGGTCAAGGACGGGTACTATCCCGTGACCTACGAGATCGCCCGCAAGGCCCTCGAGCCGCTCGGGATCAAGTAGGCGGCCGAGGCCTCGGCCGCGAAGTGATCCCCTAGGATCACGGGCGGACGGTGCGTTTTGCGCCGCCCGCCCGTGGTCGTGGAGTGTCCGCATGACCCAGAGCCCCGAGAAGCCTCGCCGCACGCGTCGCCCGCGCCGCACGACGCGCTCCGTGCGCATCACGGACCGGATCGCACGCACGCTGATCACGGCCGGCGGGATCGGCACGATCCTGGCCGTCGCGACCCTGTGCGTGTTCCTCGTGTCGGTGGTCGTGCCGCTGTTCCTCGCGCCGGAGACGGGCGCGGCGCGCCCGGCCGGAGCGCGGGGCGTCGCCGGCGTGCCGCTCGCGGCCGGCACCGACGAGTACCTGACCCTGGGCTGGAGCGCGGATTCGGGCGCGCGCTTCACGAGCTTCGTGCTCGAGGACGGTGCGCGGCTCGACGAGCTGCGCCCCTTCGAGGAGCGCGCTCCCAGCGCACTCTCGCTGCACGCGGCCGAGGGCACCTTCGTGGCCGGCTTCGGGGACGGCACGCTGCAGCGTGGGCGCATCGCGGTCGCCACGCGCGAGGCCGCGGACGACGAGCGTGCCACGCTCGCCGAGCTCGCTCCCGGGACCCTGCGGCCGGTCGGGCGCGAGCTCGCCGCGCGCCTTCCGGACGGGACGCTGCGCATCTCGAGCCTGGAGCTCGCGCTCGAGGCGCCCGTGCCGCTCACCGACGCGCCGCTGGTGGGCGTGGACGTGGTCGAGGCCACCGGGGGCCCGGTCTATGCGGCGCTGGCGGGTGACGGGCGGCTCTTCATCGCGCGCACGAGCACCAAGACGAACCTCTTGACCGGTGAGGAGACGGTGCGCGTCGTGCGGGGCGAGCTCGCGCTCGAGTTCCCGCCCGGCGCCGGCGCGCCGCGCTGGCTCCTGCTCGCGGGGCGCGGCGACAACGTCTTCCTGCTGTGGGAGGACGGCACGCTCTGGCGCTGCGACACGCGCGACTTCCGGGCGATGCAGGTGGCCGAGAAGACGGACCTGCTCGCGGACGACGGGCTGCGCGTGAGCTCGGCGTCCTTCCTGATCGGGCGCAACTCGCTGGCAGTGGGGGACTCGAGCGGCGGCCTGACGGTGTGGTTCCGCGTCAAGCCGCCCCAGGCCGGCACGGCCGACGGGACGCTGATCGCGCCGGCCCACGTGCTCGCGGCCGAGGGCTCGCCCGTGCTCGCGCTGGCCCCGTCCGGCCGCGGACGGATGCTCGCTGCGGGCTACGCCGACGGTTCCGCGCGCCTCTTCCACGTGACGAGCGGGCGCCTGCTCGCGCACCTCGAGCCGCCCGCGGGCAGCGGCGCCGCGCGCGCGGTGCGCATCGCTCCCAAGGACGACGCACTGCTGGTGCTGGGTGAGGCGGGCGGGCATCTGCGCAGCCTGGCGGTGCCGCACCCCGAGACCAGCCTGGCGGCGATCTTCCGTCCGGTCTGGTACGAGGGCTACGCGGCGCCCGAGCACGTCTGGCAGTCCTCCAGCGGCACCGACGACTTCGAGCCGAAGTACGGGCTCTTCCCGCTCGTCTTCGGGACGATCAAGGCCACGCTCTACTCGCTGCTCTTCGGCGTGCCGATCGCCCTCCTGGCCGCGGTCTACACGAGCGAGTTCCTGCACCCGCGCCACAAGGCGCGCGTGAAGCCGACGATCGAGATGATGGCGAGTCTGCCGAGCGTCGTGCTGGGCTTCCTGTCGGCGCTCGTGATCGCGCCGCTGATCGAGGACATCGTGCCCTCGGTGCTGCTGACGATCGGGCTCCTGCCGATCCTGGTGGCCTTCGGCGGCTACCTGTGGCGCACGCTGCCGGCCGAGCAGCGCGCGCGCCTGGAGCGTCTGCGGCTCGCCTTCGTGTTCCTGTGCCTGGTCGTGGCCGTCGTGCTCGGTGGCCTGCTCGGGCCGCTCTTCGAGCGGCTGTGCTTCGCGGGCGACTTCCGCCAGTGGCTGACGGGCACGGTCGGGACGGGCACGGGCGGCTGGATGATCCTCCTCCTGCCCCTCGTCGCGCTGCTGCTCGGTTTCGTGCTGGTGCAGTGGGTGAATCCGCTGCTCGCGGCGCGCGGACGCGCGCTGCCGCGCGAGCACTTCGCGCGGCGCGAGGTGCTGAAGTTCGGTCTCGTGCTCGTGACCGGAGCCCTGCTGCTCTACGGCCTGGCCAGCGTGCTGGCCGCGCTGGGCCTCGATCCGCGCGGCGGTCTGCTCGACACCTACGTGCAGCGCAACGCGCTCGTGGTGGGCTTCGTGATGGGCTTCGCGATCATCCCGATCGTCTACACGATCTCCGAGGACGCGCTCGCGGCCGTGCCGGACCATCTGCGCGCGGCCTCGCTCGGCGCCGGCGCGACCACCTGGCAGACCGCGGTCCGCGTGGTGGTTCCGACCGCGATGAGCGGCATCTTCTCGGCCATCATGATCGGCTTCGGGCGCGCGGTCGGCGAGACCATGATCGTGCTGATGGCGGCTGGCAACACGCCGATCATGGACTGGAACGTCTTCAACGGCTTCCGCACGCTCTCGGCCAACATCGCGGTCGAGCTGCCCGAGGCGGTGCAGGGCAGCACGCACTACCGCATGCTGTTCCTGGCGGCGCTGGTCCTGTTCGGCATGACCTTCGTGCTGAACACGGTGGCCGAGGCGGTGCGCTTGCGCTACCGCAAGCGGAGGGTGCAGCTGTGACGCTCGAGCTCGATCCCTCGGCCGCGCCGGTTCCGCCGACGCGCGCGCGGCGCGTGCGGCGTCCGCGCCAGAGCGGCGGGCCCGTCTCGTTGCTGGCCCAGGGTACGCCGTTCGTCTGGCTGACGGGCGGCGGGCTGGTCCTGTGCCTGTGCATGGTGCTCGGACTGCTCGGGCTCGTGCTGTACCAGGGCTTCGGCACGTTCTGGCCGGGGCGACTGGTCGAGGTGCAGCTGCACGATGGGCGCGTGCTCCTGGGCGAGGTCACGCGCACCGAGGAGTTCCGCCCCGGGCCCGACGTCCTGGCCGCGCTCTCCGCGGAGCGGCGCGCCGAGGTCGAAGTGGCGCTCGCGCGGCGCGAGGGGCTGGCCACTCGACGCCTGCTGCGCACGGGCAACTTCGAGGTCAGTGGCGAGCACTTCTTCTGGGTCAGCGACTTCGAGATCGTCTCGGAGTCACGACCGCCGGAGGCCGTCCTGCTCGAGCGCCTCTCGTGGGGCCGCTTCCAGGGCACGCCCGGCGGCTACTGGCTGGACGGGGTCGAGGTCGCCAGCGAGGCGACCAGCGCGCGCGCGCGCTTCGAGGCGGAGCACCCGGGCGTGCGCGAGCGCTGGGAGGAGCGGCGTGAGCTGGAGATGCACGCCATGGGCCGGCTCAACGCGCACCTCGAGCACGCGCGCCTCGCGCTGCGCGAGGTCGAGCTCGCACACGGTGTCGGGTCGCCCGAGCACGCGGCCGAGGCCGCGCGCGTGGCCGAGCTCGAGCGCGAGAGCACGCTCGAGTTCGAGGCTCTGCAGGCGCGCATCGAGGCCCTGCGCGACGCGAACGCGCGCCATGAGCTCGAGGTCGTGACCGCCGACGGCGTGGCAAAGCGCCTGCCGCTCGAGGAGATCGTGCGCCTCGTGCCCGCCAACGAGCTCGGCCTGGCGGGCCGGATCGAGGTGTACCTGGGACGCTGGAAGGAGTTCCTGCTGGACGAGCCGCGCGAGGCCAACAGCGAGGGCGGCGTCTTCCCCGCGATCTTCGGCACGGTGGTGATGACGCTGCTGATGACCCTCGTGGTCGTGCCGATCGGCGTGCTGGCCGCGCTGTACCTGCGCGAGTACGCGAAGAGCGGCTGGATCGTCAGCGCGGTGCGCATCGCCATCAACAACCTGGCCGGCGTGCCCTCGATCGTGTTCGGGGTCTTCGGCCTCGGCTTCTTCTGCTACTTCATCGGCGGCGGGGTCGACGGGCTCTTCTACCGCGCGAAGCTGCCGACGCCGACCTTCGGCACGGGCGGCATCCTGTGGGCCGCGCTGACGCTCGCACTTCTGACCCTGCCGGTCGTGATCGTGGCCACCGAGGAGGCCCTGGCCGCGGTGCCGAACTCGATGCGCGAGGGCAGCTACGGCTGCGGCGCCTCGAAGTGGCAGACGATCCGTCGGATCGTCCTGCCGCGCGCGCTACCCGGCATCACGACCGGGATGATCCTGGCCATGGCGCGTGGCGCCGGCGAGGTCGCGCCGCTCATGCTGGTCGGCGCCGTCAAGCTCGCACCGGAGCTGCCGCTCGATTCCGCCTGGCCCTTCGTGCACGCGGAACGCAGCTTCATGCACCTCGGCTTCCACATCTACGACCTCGGCTTCCAGAGCCAGAACAGCGAGGCGGCGAAGCCGATGGTTTTCACGACGACGCTCCTGCTCATCGCGATCATCGTCACCCTGAACCTGGCGGCGATCGCCGCACGGGCGCGGCTGCACCGACGCTTCAAGGGCTCGCACATCTGAGCCCACCGGATTCATGCAACCTTCGGCCACGACTTCTCGACGGACCTCCTCGGCGCTGCTCTCCGCTCCGCGCGCCGCGGAGGATTCCGCCTCCGTCGCCTTCCAAGACGTTCCGCTCGAGGCTTTCTCGGAGCCGCAGGGCTGAGCAAGGACAGAGAGAGATGCGTACCATGGAGATCCGCCCGACACCGGCCACCGGCCGCCGAACCCCCGCGGGAATGAGCCAGCAAGACGCCCATCCGGCCCCGCAGGGCCTGCCCCAGAGCAACGCCCGCACGAGCGGCCTGTTCGAGACGATCAAGAAGGGTGAGCCCTTCACCTCGGCCGTGCACGATTCCGTGCGGCGCGAGAAGGGCATCGTCGAGATCGAGCAGTTCAACCTGTGGTACGGCAAGGCGCAGGCGCTGCACGACGTCTCGATGCTCTGTCCGGCCGGCAAGGTCACGGCACTCATCGGTCCTTCCGGCTGCGGCAAGTCGACCCTGCTGCGCTGCGTGAACCGCATGAACGACCTGATCGACTCGGTGCGGGTCGGCGGGCACATGCGCCTGGCGGGGCAGGACATCTACGACCGCAAGGTCGACGTGATCGAGCTCCGCAAGCGCATCGGCATGGTCTTCCAGAAGCCGAATCCGTTCCCGATGAGCATCTTCGAGAACGTGATCTATCCGCTGCGCATCGACGGCGAGCGCGACAAGCACGTGCTGGCCGAGACCTGCGAGTCGAGCCTGCGCGGCGCCGGGCTGTGGGAAGAGGTCAAGGACCGTCTCGACTCCTCCGCGCTGGCGCTCTCGGGCGGTCAGCAGCAGCGCCTGTGCATCGCGCGCGCGATCTCGGCCGATCCGGAGGTCCTGCTGCTCGACGAGCCCTGCTCGGCCCTCGATCCGATCGCCACCGCCCGCATCGAGGAGCTGATCCACGAGTTCAAGGGCGAGTACTCGATCCTGATCGTGACGCACAACATGCAGCAGGCCTCGCGCGTCAGCGACTTCACGGCCTTCATGTACCTCGGCCGCCTGGTCGAGTTCGGTGCGACCGAGGAGATCTTCCTGCAGCCGCGCCTCAAGGAGACCGAGGACTACGTCACCGGCCGCTTCGGCTGAGCCATCCATGACCAAGCACCTGCAACGCGATCTGGAGGGCCTCGAGCGGCGCATGCTGTTCCTGGCCGGCGAGGTGGAAGAGGCCGTGCGGCGCTCGATCCGCGCGCTGCTCGACCGCCGCATCGAACTGGCCGAGCGCGTGATCGACGGCGACGACGAGATCGACCGGCGCGAGGTCGAGCTCGAGGAGGAGTGCCTCAAGGTGCTCGCCCTGCACCATCCCGTGGCCAGCGACCTGCGCTTCATCGTCGCCAGCCTCAAGATCGAGAACGATCTCGAGCGCATCGCCGATCTCGCCGCCAACATCGCCGAGCGCGCGGTCTCGCTCTCGACCCGTAACGAGCTCGTCGTGCCGGCACGCATCCGCGACATGGTCGAGCACTGCGCGCGCATGCTGCGCCATTCGATCGACGCCTTCGTGCGCGGCGACGCGGCCCTGGCGCGCCGGATCTGCGCCGAGGATGCCGAGGTCGATCGGGCGAACCGCCTGATCATCCAGGAGCTCCTCGAGGCGATGCACCGCGATCCCTCCTGCATCGACCAGGCGGTCGAGCTGATCTCGGTCTCGAAGAACCTCGAGCGCATCGGCGACCACGCCACGAACATCGCCGAGGACGTCGTCTATCTGGTCGAGGGCGACATCATCCGACACCGCTCCAAGGGGCCAGCCCGGGCCGATTTGCGTACCTGACGGACGTATAACGTCTTTTTTATTTGATATCCGGATTCCGCTGATATGGGATCTCGGATGGCGACGCATTCTTATCCCCCCGGTCGCCGCCTTTCTTATTCCACCGTCCGCCTTCATTGATCGAAGGAACATGACCACGAAATCCACCGACGAGATCCGTGCCCGGATCGAGAAGTTCGCGCAGGAGCTCGACCTGCTCGTTCGCCGCCAGACCCTGGATGCCCTGAAGGCCGTGCTGTCCGGCGAGGGCCCCGCTCCGCGCGCCGCCGCCGCGCCCGCTCCCGCGCGTGGCCGCCGCCGTGGCCGGCGTGGCGCGGCCGTCTCGCCCGAGACGACCGCCAAGCTGCTCGAGATCATCCAGGGCGGCCAGGGCGTCTCCGTCTCCGAGCTTGCCTCCAGCCTGGGCGCGTCCTCCAAGGACCTGCGCAAGCCGCTCCTCGCGCTGATCGCCGACAAGCAGATCCACACGACCGGCCAGCGACGCGGCATGCGCTACCACGGTGGGGCCGGCGGTGGCTCCGGCAAGGGCCGCCGCAAGGCCTGAGCTTCCTTCTTCCAGCCGAGCGGGCCGCGCGGATCGTCGATCCACGCGGCCCGCTCGCATTATCGGCCCGCGCCGACCCCTCAGTCGAGCTTGACGATTCCGTCGAGCGTGGTGGTCGCCACCGAGTGGTAGCGCGCGCGGTTTGCGCGATAGAGCTGCGCCGCGCGCGCCGGATCGACCTCCGCCAGCGCGCTGTAGAGCGGTTTCAGGAACTTGCGCCGACCGACCGTGCCGAGGAATTCCTCGAGGCGCGGATTGGCGGGGGAATAGCCGCGCCGGATGGCGATCTCGAGCCACTGGCACTGGATCTCGCTGTTGCCCGTGCTCGTGAAGCCGAAGGCCACGTCGAGCGCGCCCATCTTCTCGGGCGAGAGCTCGGAGGGCAGCCCGCGCAGGAAGCGCAGCCATTGCTGGGTCGTCCAGCCCGTCGTGGCGAGCTCGCCCGGCACCTTGCCGGCCGCGTAGCCGGCGAGCTCCGCATCGACGACCGCCAGGGCCTGCGTGGTCGGGCGCGGGGCGTCCGCGGGCAGGCCGGGCGTCTCGGTCCAGGCCACGAGGTCGATGGCGAGCTCGGCCTCCGGCAGCTCGCGTCGCAGGCGCCGCAGGAAGTCGTCGGTGGTGATGCTCCTGAAGGCGTTGGCGTCGAAGTAGCCGCGCAGGAAGCGGTCGAAGGCCTCGCGCCCGACCACCTCCTCGATGCGCGTCAGGAGCAGCGCACCCTTCGTGTAGGGCACGTTCGAGAAGCCGTCGTCGGGATGCCGGCCCGCGAGGGGCGTGCGCAGGATCTCCTGCCAGTCCTCCAGGCCCTCCATCTCCTCCTCGAGCTCGCCGATCTCGAGCACGCGCTCGGTGGCGGCGCGCTCGCTGCCGTAGAGCGCCTCCATGATCCGGTTCTCGCAGTAGACCGTGAAGCCTTCATTGAGCCAGAAGTCGCTCCAGGTGGCGTTCGTGACGAGGTTGCCCGACCAGGAGTGGGCGAGCTCGTGCGCGACCAGCGCGACCAGCGACTTGTCGCCGGCCAGGATCGTCGGCGTGGCGAAGGTCAGGGTCGGGTTCTCCATGCCGCCGAAGGGGAACGAGGGCGGCAGCACGAGCAGGTCGTAGCGGCCCCAGCGATAGGGGCCGAAGAGCGTCTCGGCCTTCTGGATCATGGCCTCGGTGTCCTCGAACTCGGCCCGCGCGCGCTCGATCAGCGCCGGCTCGGCCCACACGCCGGCGCGCGCGGAGATCGGCCGGAACTCGAGCTCGCCGCAGCCCAGGGCGATCAGGTACGGGGGCACGGCCTGCGCCAGCCGGAAGCGCCAGGCGCCGGTCGAGTCCCGGCCGAGCCGCTCGGCGCTCATCACCGCCGTCAAGGCCGCCGGGCAGCGGATGCGCGCCTCGTAGGTCACGCGCACACCGGGCGAATCCTGCAGCGGGATCCACGAGCGCGTCAGGATCGACTGGCCCTGCGTGAACAGGAACGGCTGGCGGCCACCGGCGGTCTGCTCGGGGCCGAGCCACTGCATCGCCTCGGAGCCCGGCTGCGTGCGGTAGCGGACGCGCACGCGCTCGTCGCCCGGGGCGAGCCGCACCGAGAGCGGGCGCCCCAGGCGCTCGACCTCGCGTCCGAAGGACCACTCACGGCGCGTTCCGTTGACGCCGGTCACTTCCTCGATCGAGAGCAGGTTCGTGTCGAGCACCAGCGGCGCGGCCGGATCGAGGCGCGTGAAGCTGAGCTCGGCCGTTCCGAAGGCGACCTTGGCCGCGAAGTCGAGCTCGAGGTCCAGGGCGACGTGCGTCACGCGCACCCGGTTGGGCTCCGCGAAGCTGTGCGGATCGCGTACCAGCGAAGGGCTGACGCGGGAGCCGAGGGTGCCGCAGCCGGTCAGGGCGAGGCTCGAGACGAGGATCGCGAGGAGTTGGCGCATCCCCGCATGCTACGGTCCGGCCGCGGGGCCGCGCAAAGCGCGCTTCAGTCGCGTCTGCCCGCGCGCTCGGCCAGGGCGCGGCGCGCGCCGTCCACCGTCTTGTTTCGGCAGTGCTCGCAGGCGTGCACCGCCCCGTCGGGACCGCAGGGCTCGCCCGGACGGTCGTGGCACACACCGACCAGCGTTGCCGAGCGCAGCAGCTTGGCGCGCACCAGGAGCTCGCGCGCCTCGGCCTCGGCTTCGGGCCCGACCATGTCGAGCACCACGAGGTCGGGGATGAACACGTCGAACAGCGTGTGCAGGAGCTTCTTGCGCAGGCGGCGGATGCGTTCACGCTCCAGCGGACGCCGCGCGGCGTCGTGCTCGAGGCCGGGCAGCTTGACGATGTCGAGCCCCTCGCCGACCGGGAAGCGCGTCAGGCCGTCCGAGCCGGTCGCGAGCACGAGGGTCGCCCCCTCCAGCTCGGCGAGCAGCTGCCGGGCCAGGGCCAGGTCGCGCGCGGCGAGCTCCGCGAGGTCGCTCGAGTACAGCAGGATCCGGGGCGACGAGAGCTGTGTCCCGCGCGGAAAGGACAGGTACGGACGCGGGTTCTGGCGCGGCATGGAGCGGGAGAGCTGGATCACGGGAGCACCTCGGGGGCCGCGCGAAGGGCCGGACGGGCGGGGGAAGCGTGGAGTTTCTTCACGGGTGTGTGGTCCTTCGAAACGGCGCGGCCTTGCGGGAAGGTCAGGAGCGGCGTGTTGCCGGTCCGTCATGCGAACGGGGTGCCACGGCCGGAGAGCTCTGCCCGCGCGCTATGCTCTCGCGCCATGGCGACCCTCCTGACGGCCCTCGGAATCCTCTTCCCCCTGCTGCCCACGGCCTCCGCGCAGTCCCCCGGTGAGGGGCGCTTCACGCCCGAGCTCGTGGCGCGCCTGCGCGGCGTCGGCAGCGCCGCGGTCTCGCCCGACGGCACGCGCGCGGCCTACACCCTGGCCGTCCCGCGCGTGCCGAACGTCGACGCGGACGGGGGCCCCTGGGTCGAGCTGCACGTGGCCGACCTCGCGCGCGGCACGACGCGCGGCTACGTGACCGGCAAGGTCAACGTCTCGCAGCTCGGCTGGACGACCGACGGACGCGCGCTCACCTTCCTGGCGAAGCGTGGCAGCGACAAGGACACCGCGCTCTACGCGCTGCCGGTCGACGGCGGCGAGGCGCGCCGGGCCCTGGCGCTGGCCAGCGCGATCGAGAGCTACGAGCTCGCGGCCGACGGCAAGACCGTCGTGTGCATCGCCGCGCCGCCGAAGGACAAGGCGCGCGAGGCCGCGCGCGAGAAGGGCTTCACGCAGGAGGTCTACGAGGAGGACGGACGGCCGAGCGGGCTCTGGCTCGCGACGCTCGACGGTTCCCGCGCGCCGGTCCAGGTGCCCTTCGAGGGCCAGCCGCGCGAGGTGCACCTTTCGCCGGTCGACGGCCGCATCCTGGTGTCCTTCACGCCGACGGTGCAGGTCGATGACGAGTACATGCAGAAGCGCGTGCTCGTGCTCGAGGGCGCGAGCGGCAAGGTCCTGGCGCGCATCGAGAACCCCGGAAAGCTCGGCAAGATCGGCTGGAGTCCGGATGGCCAGCACGTGGCGCTGATCGCGGCCGCGGACCTCAATGATCCGAGCGCCGGGCGCCTGTGCGTCGCGCCCGCGGGCGGCGGTGTGCCGCTCGAGCTCGCGCCCGGGATCGAGGCCGACACCGTCGACTTCGCCTGGCAGGGCCCCGACGCGCTGCTCGCCGTCAACGCCGTCGGTTGCGAGAGCCGCTTCGACCGCTACGCGCTCTCCGGCGGCAAGCCGGCCGGCGCGCCGCTTACGCTCGTGCCCGCCGGCGGGCCGGTCGTCACGGCGCTTTCGCTGGCGAAGGACGGCCTCTCGAGCGTGTTCGTGGCGAGCTCGGCCGCGCACCCGCCCGAGCTCTTCCGCATGCGCCATGGCGAGCAGGTTCCGGCGCGCGTCACCGACTCGAACCCCGAGCTCTCCGGCCTCGCCTTCGCGAAGCAGGAGGTCATCCGCCACGCGGCCCGCGACGGGCTCGCGCTCGAGGGCGTCCTGATCCATCCGCTCGAGCGTGCCGAGGGCCAGCGCGTGCCCCTGATCCTGAACGTCCACGGCGGCCCCGAGGCGCACATCTCGAACGGCTGGCTGACCGGCTACAGCACCCAGGGCCAGCTCGCCGCCACGCGCGGCTTCGCGGTCTTCTACCCGAACTACCGCGGCTCGACCGGGCGCGGCGTCGCCTTCAGCAAGCTCGGCCAGGGCGATCCGGCCGGCAAGGAGTTCGACGACCTGGTCGATGCCGTCGACCACCTCGTTTCGCTCGGCCTCATCGACACGCAGAAGGTCGGCGTCACGGGTGGTTCCTACGGCGGCTACGCGACGGCCTGGTGCTCGACGCGCTACAGCGAGCGCTTCGCGGCCGGGGTCATGTTCGTGGGCATCTCGAACAAGGTCTCGAAGGTCGGCACGACCGACATCCCCGACGAGGAGTTCCACGTGCACGCCCTCCAGCGCCCGTGGGAGGACTGGACGAAGATGCTCGAGCGCAGCCCGATCTACCACGCGGGCAACTGCAAGACGCCGCTCCTGATCCTGCACGGCAAGGAAGACCCGCGCGTCTCGCCGACGCAGTCGCGCGAGCTCTACCGGCACCTGAAGCTGCGCAGCCAGGCGCCCGTGCGCCTCGTGATGTACCCGGGCGAGGGCCACGGCAACCGCCGCGCGGCCTCGCGCTACGACTACTCGCTGCGCGCCCTGGAGTGGTTCGAGCACTACCTGATGGGCCCGGGCGGTGAGATGCCCGCCGCCGTCCTGGACTACGCCGGCGAGGCCAGCGCCACGCCGATCGAGGCCGGCACGCGCTGAAACCCAGAAAAAAGGGGAGAATCCCGAGGTCTCGCGCCCCGTCCGTCGGTTTGCCGGGGCGGACCTCTGGACCGAACACCTCTCCCCATGCGCTCACTGACCTTGCTCCTCGCCGCCGCGGGCCTCGCCGCCGGCACCGAACTCACGACCGACTACGGCCGCCCGCGGACCCTCGAGACGAGTTCCGAGTTCGAGCTCGACCTCGAGACCACGCTGTTCGAGATGACCGTCAATGGCGAGCCCGTCGAGGGCCGCGGCGGGCCCGGCGGGGGCGGCTCGAGCCTGGTGCGCAAGGCCGTGATCGTGGACGAGATCGCGGCCGGCAGCGCGGGTCGCGCGACGAAATCGAAGCGCACCTTCGTGACGCTGCACGACGAAAGCACCTTCTCGTTCGGCGAGGAAGAGCGCACGGACGAGCGCGATTTCCCGCTGGCGGGGGTCACTCTGGCGCTGGTGCGCAACGAGGAGGGCGAGGTCGAGGCCGAACTCGTCGAGGGCACGCAACCGGATGATTCAGCGCTGCTGGCCGGACACCTGCCCGAGTCGCCGCTCGATGCCCTGCTGCCGGAAGGCGCGGTCGAGGTCGAGGGCGAATGGACGCTCGAGCACGACGCCCTGCGCGCGGCTCTGGCGACGGCGCTCGACGCGCGCCTTTTCGCCGAGGCACCGCGCGAGGAGGGCGGCGCAGGCCGCGGCGAGCGTGGCGAGCGCGGCTCCGGCCGGGGTCGGGGCGGCATGCGCGGCGGCCCGGCGCGCTCGCTGGCTGCACTGACCTGGAAGGGCGAGGCCAAGCTGGTCACGCTCGATGACGAGCACGCGGGCGTCGCCTGCGCCAAGATCGAGCTCACGCTGGAAGGCGAAGGCGAGCTGCCGGAGTTCGGCCGCGGCGGGCCGCCGCGCGACTTCGCCCTGCTGCCCGTGGCCGCGCCGGCCCTGGCCGGCACGATCACCGCGCGCCTCGAGGGTGCGCTCTACGTTTCCCGCAGCGAGGCGCGCCCGGTGGCCCTCGTGCTCGACGGCGAGCTCGCGATCGACAGCTCCTCCGAGCGTGAGCGGGAAGGCGAGGTCTTCACGACCCGCTCACGCCAGGAGGGCAAGCTCACCCTGAACGTCTCCGTGTCTTCCCGCTGATCTGCCCATCCCATGAAAACCTCCGAGATCCTGCTCGCCTCCGCCGTCCTCTCGATCGTCGCCGGGGGCGGCGCGGCCCTGGCGGCCGGTGCCTTCCTGGGGACGCGCGCCACGCGCGCCGAGGGTGCCGTTTCCGCGCGCCCCGTCGCGAGCGAGAGCCGCGCCTCCGACGGTTCCGCCCTCGACGTGGCCCACGAGCTCGACCAGCTGCGGCTCGAGAACTCCGGCCTGCGCTTGAAGCTCGACGAGCTCGAGCGGCGCCTCTCCGACTCGCTCAGCGCGCGCATGCCGCTGGAGAGCGTGCCGCTCGCGGCCGGCGCGGCCGGCGACTCGCCCGAGCTCGCCGCGCTGCTCGCGGGTGACGTCACGCCCGACTTCGTGGCGCGCGTCGACCAGGCCATGGCGACGATCAAGGCCCGCGAGGACGCCGAGCGCGAGGTGAAGCGCAAGGAGCTGCAGGCTCAGCGCATCGAGCAGCGCATCACCGATCTGCAGACGAAGCTCGGGCTGAACAGCCGCCAGGCGAGCGACCTGCGCACGGTCCTGATCGACGAGGACGACCGGCGCGAGAAGCTCTTCGCGTCCATGCGCGACAGCCAGGAACCGCGCGACATGCGCGAGGGGTTCCGCACGATCCGCGACGAGACCTACGCCGCGCTCGAGCGCGTGTTGACGCCCGAGCAATTCGAGGGCTACAAGCAGAGCGAAGAGCGCGAGTGGGGTCGTGGTCCGGGACGCGGCGGTGAACGCGGTTCCGCGACGGGTGCGGGCGGGCCCGGTGGCGGCTTCGGCGGTGGCGGCGAGGGCCGTCCGCAGCGTCCGTAGCACAGCGCGTGGGCGAGTTGCCTTCCATGCCGCGCGGTGAGGAGCTCGCGACCCACGGGCGCTTCCTGCGCTCGCTGGCGCGCTCGCTGGTCGCACCGGCCGAGCAAGAAGACCTCGTCCAGGAGACGTGGACGCGCGCCCTGGCCCGTCCGGCGCGCGCGGACAGCGGTCTCGGCGCCTGGCTCGCGCGCATCCTGCGCCACACGGCCCGCTCGCGCGGCGCGCGCGAGGGCGAGCGCAGCGTGCGCGAGGAGACGGCCTTCCTCGCGCGTCCGGAGCGCACGAGCGACGACCCGGCCGAGATCGCGGCCGAGCTCGAGCTCTCGCGGCGCGTGCTGGAGAGCGTCGAGCGTCTGCGCGAGCCCTACCGCGCGACGCTGTACCTGCGCTACTACCGCGGCCTCGCGCCCGAGGAGATCGCCGCCGAGACCGCCACGCCGGTCAAGACCGTGAAGACGCGCCTCGCGCGCGGGCTCGAGGAACTGCGCCTCGAGCTCGATCGGCTGCATGGCGGCGACCGGCGCGCGTGGGTCGCGCTGCTCTTGCCGCTGGCGCGCCCGGAACCGGCCTTGCCCGCGCCCGCGCCGGCCGCTCCGGTCGCCAGCGGCGGACTCGTGCTGGCCGGTGCGCTGACCCTGGCCGGGGCTGCCGCGCTCGCGCTCGTGTTCCTGGAGCCAGACGAGGGGCCGCGCGGTCAGGTCGCGCCCGCCGATCCGGCCCGGCCCCTGGCCGAGGCGCAGGCCGACGCGCCGCGCACGACGCAGGCGACCCGCGAGCGCCTGCCCACCGCGGCCTCCGTGCCCGCGCCCGCGCGCGACACGCGCATCCGCCTGCGCGGACGCACGCTCGACCTCGACGGGGCGCCCCTGGCCGGCGTCGAGGTCGTGGCCACCAGCCTGGCGCGCGAGTTCGGTCCGTGGCGCGCTCCCGAGCTCGAGCGCAGCGCGCTGCTCGCACACACCCTGACCGCGCACGATGGCCGCTTCGAGCTCGTGCTGGCCGAACCCGGTGCGGTGCGCGTCGCGCTCGCGCACGACGGCTTCGCGCCGCGCGCCCAGCGCCTGCTCGTGTTCGCGGAGCAGGAGCTCGATCTCGGTGTCGAGGTGCTCGAACCGGGCCTCGCGCTGGCGGGCGACGTGCGCGACGAGCTCGGGCGTCCGCTCGGCGGAGTCGAGCTGTGGCAGCCGCTGCGCGACCTCGGCCTGTCCCACGGTCCGCTCGAGAACTGGGTCCTGGCCGGCAGCAGCGCGGAGGATGGCACGTTCCGGCTCACACGTGTCCCCGCCGGTGTCTGGCGCCTCGAGGCCCGCTCGCCGCTACACGGCGGCGTGCAGCTCGAGGGCGAGGCGCCGGCCGGCGCGCAGCTCGAGGGGCTCACCTTCGCGCTGGCCTCCGGCGAGCGCGTGGCGGGCGTCGTGCAGGGCCTCACGCCCGACGAACTCGCCGCCGCGCGTGTCCTCGCCTTCGAGGCCGGCGAGCGCGCGGGGCCGCGCAGCGCCGCGCGTCGCGCCGTGCTGACGGCCGACGGCCGCTTCGAGCTCGGTGGCCTTGCCGCGGAGAGCGAGATCGAGCTCGTGCTCGCGCACGGAGCCGCACGCCGCGTGTCAGGTGGAACGCGCGTGCGCGCGGGAACCCTCGACATCACGCTGCACGCGGACCAGCCCGAGCGCGCGGCCCTGCGCGCACCGCCGCCGCCGGCGACGGAGGGCGGCGGGGGCACGCTGGTCGTGCACGTGCGGGCGGCCGACGGCAGCGGCGCCGCGGGTGCGCTCGTGCGCGCCGCGCCGCGCGAGCGGCCACGCGACGGCGAGGTGCGCGCGGCCGATGCCGCAGGTCGGGCCTGGTTCGAGGGGCTCGAGCCCGGTGCCCACGTCCTCTCGGTCGTGGCCGGCGTGTTCGAGTCCGAGTCCGTATCCGCGGCGGGTGCTCCCGTCGTTTCCGTGGCATCCGGCGAGACCACGCACGCCGAGCTCCCCGCGCTCTTGCTCGGGCGACTCGAGGGAACGGTGCGCGTGCAGGGGTTACCCCTGGCCGGTGCCGAGGTCCGGGTCCGTCCGATCGGGGACGACGACGCCCGCCGCGGTCCTTCTCCCAGCCTGTGTGCGCGCAGCGACGCGGCCGGCGCGTTCCGCTTCGAGGCCCTGCCACCCGGTGAGTACGCGCTGGCGCTCGCTCACGAGCTCTCGCCGCTGCCCGTCGAGCGCCGGCTCGCGCTGGGCGTGGGCGAGAACCGGCTGGTGCTGGAGCTCGCGCCGCAGGTGCTCGCGGGGCGCGTGCTCGACGGCGAGGGCCGCCCGCTGGCCGACGTGCGCGTGTTCGCGCGCGAGAGCGCGGGCCGCGCAGGGCCGCGCACGCCGCTCGCGCACACCGATCCGTCCGGAGAGTTCCGCCTGGAGGGGCTCGAGCTCGAGGCCCTCACGGCGCTCGAGTTCGAGGCCGACGGCTTCGCGCAGCGCGTCGTGGCGGGTCCGTTCGCGACGCCGTGCCTCGCGCGCCTGGAGCGTGAGGTCACGCTGCAGCTCGAGTTCGAAGGCGCGCGTCCGCCCTTCCTGCGTCTGCGGGCGGTCGGCCCGGCGGACGAGCGGGTGCAGGTCCAGATGCGCGTGCCGGACGAAGGGCCGCTCGCGCTGCACGGCCTCGGCCCCGGACGCTGGACGCTGCACCTCGAATGCGGTCCCGGGCGTCCCGCGCGCGGCGCGGAGCCCGTCGTGCGCGAGCTGGAACTCGTCGCGGGCACGCCCTTCGAGCTGCGCCTGGCGCTCGACTGACGGCGTTCACTCCTCGCGTCGGGACTCCGGGGCAGGAGCAGTGCCCGACTCGAGGCGCGCGAGGTCGAGCTCGGCCTGGGCGGTGCGGCTCAGCGCGAGGCCCTCGCGCAGGAGCGTCACGCCTTCCGCGCGCCGTCCGCTGCGCGCCAGCAGCTCGGCCAGCCCGAGGCGTGCCTGGTAATGCTGCGCGTTCCCGGCCAGGCCGGCGCGGTACTGCTCCTCGGCCTCCGCGAGCTTGCCCTGGCGCTCGAGCTGGCGCGCGAACTTCGTGCGCGCGCGCGCCCCGGCGGGGGCGAGGTTCGGTGAGGCGAAGGGATCGTCGCGGCGGCTGGACTGCGGCAGCGTGCGCGAGACCTCGGAGTGCCGTCGTGCGAGCTCCTCTTCCCCGAGTGCCAGGTACACCTGCGCCAGTCCCACGTGCGTCTCGACGCGCTGGTCCTCGCGCGCCAGCGCGCGCTCGAGGTGCACCAGCGCGCGCTCGAACTCGCCCAGACTCACGTGGTACAGGCCGAGCACCGTGTCGGCGTGGCCCGAGCGCGGATCGAGCTCGCTGGCGCGCTCGAGGTGCGCCACCGCCTCCGCGCCGCGCCCCACGCGCACCAGGACCTCACCGTAGGCCTCGTGCGCCTGCGCGTAGCGCTCGAGCTTGGCGAGCGCGCGCTCGAACGGACCGATGGCCTCCTCGGGGCGGTCGTCGATCAGGCTCCAGCCGCGCCGGTAGGGCCACACGTAGCTCTCGGGATCGAGCTCTTCCGCGCGCGCGTAGCACTGCGCGGCTTCCGCCATGAAATCGTGCACGAGGTAGCGGTCCGCCAGGCGGCCCCAGGCCTTGGCGCTGGTGGGGTCCGCGGCCAGCTCGGCGCGCGCGGCCTCGATCGCGGCCACCACGTCGAGGTCCACGTGCGCGAGCGCGGGCAGCGGAATCGAGTCGTGCGCCGCCGCCAGGGCCGGTGCGGAACTCCCGTGGCATGACGCACACAATGCGAGCAGCAGGGCGAGGTGCTTCACCGGCGCTCCCCTTCGCCCTGCACGAGACGCACCTCGCGGTCGGCCGCACCGCCGGCGAAGCGTTCGCGCGTGCCGTCGGGCCACAGCACCTCGAGCGCCTCGTAGCTCGCGCTCGCGCCGAGTCCGAAGTGCACGCGCGGATCGTTCGACGAGCAGTAGGAGCTGCCCGCCAGCGCCAGCGCCAGGCGCGCCGTGCCGCCCGCCTGCACGCTGACCTGTGCGCCGAGCGCGTCGCGCCCGTGCGTCAGGACGCGCACGAGGAGCCAGTGCGTGCCGGCGGCCGGAAGCCGGTTCTCGTAGAGCTGCAGCGAGTTGTCGAGGTTGGCCACGACGAGATCGACGTCGCCGTCGCCATCCACGTCACCCAGCGCGAGGCCGCGACTCGCGGCCAGGTCGCGCGCGAAGTCGCCGGCCGTCGCCTCGACGAGCTCGAAGCGCGCGCCGCCCAGGTTCTCGAAGAGCTGGTTCGGCTCGACGTACTCGCGCCAGAACGTGTCGGGCGCCCCTGGCACGGGCGGACGCCGGCGCACGGCGCCGTTCACGACCGCCAGGTCCTGGTCGCCGTCGTGGTCGAAGTCGAGGAAGCCGCAGCCGAAACCGGTGCGTTCGAGGTCGTGCTTCGCCAGGCCCGACTCGACCGTGAAGTCGCGGAAGACCGGGCTCTTCGTCGCGAGGAAGAGGCGGTTGTGCTCCTCCCAGAGGTGCGTCACGAGCAGATCCGGAGCGAGGTCGCCGTCCACGTCGCCGACGGCGACGCCCATGTTGGCCTCGGTCTGTCCGTGGCGGTTCAGGCCGACGCCGCGCGCCACGCCCTCGTCCTCGAAGCGCCCCTCACCCTGGTTGACCCACAGCTGGTTCGCCTGCGCGTCGTTGGCCACGAAGATGTCGGCGCGTCCATCGCGCGTGAGGTCGGTGATCACCACCCCGAGGCCGTGGCCGCGCGCGTCGTCCTGGGGCAGCACGACGCCGGCCTGCTGCGTCACGTTGCGGAAGGTGCCGTCGCCCTCGTTGCGCCACAGCTGGTCGGGCGCACCGTGGAACGAGCGCGGACCGCAGTACTCGCTGCGCTCGCTGGGATCCGTACAGCGCTTCTCCGGGTCGTAGCGCACGTAGTTCGCGACGTAGAGATCGAGGAAGCCGTCGCCGTCGACGTCGCCGAAGGCGGCCGACGTGCCCCACCAGGAGTCCTCGAGGCCGGCCGTCGCGGTGGCGTTCGTGAACCGGCCGCGGCCGTCGTTCGTGTAGAAGACGTCGGGCCCGTAGTTCGTGAGGTACAGGTCGTTGTCGCCGTCGTTGTCCGTGTCGCCGATGGCGAGCCCTTGCCCGAAGCCTTCCTCGAGCAGTCCGCCCTCGGGGCCCGCATCGCGGAAGCTCCCGTCGGCCTGCTGCAGGTAGAGCACGTGCCGGATGCGACCCGGCGGCAGGGCCGGCGGCGGGATGCGCACGTGCACGAGGTCGAGATCGCCGTCGCCGTCGGCCTCGAACAGGCCCACGCCGCCCTGCATGATCTCGGGCATGAAGTAGGTGCCTGCCGGCCACGCGGGGTCGGGGCGCGGCAGACCGCGGCTCGCTCCGACCTCCACGAACTGTCCCTCCCGCGGTTCCTCCGGCGCGCACGCGCCCAGCACGACGAAGAGGAGCGCGGCAGGGGGCGCACTCACACGTACGGACATGGCTTTACCATGCTCGCACAGTTCGCCCGATCCGGCCAAGCCCGATCGGGCGCGTTCAGAGGATTTCAGCGCCGCGTGCGGCGCTTCTGGCTCGGGCGCTTTTCACCGCGGTAATGCCGCTCGCTCAGGGCCGCCCGGCGCGCGACCGAGCCCAGGGCGTCGAGCTCGACGTCCTTCTTCTTGCCGTGCAGCTGGTCGAGCAGGCGCGTGCGTTCGGCCGAGCCGTACTCGACCGAGGAGCGTTCCGGGAGCGGCTTCTGCCGCACCGAGCCCCCCTGGGCGGCGGCCGAGGGCGCAAGGAGCAGGAGCAGCGAGGCGAGCGCGAGCGTGGTGGTGGCCTTCATGCCTGAAAGCTACCCGCGCCTCGCGGGCGTCGCGGTGGAGCTTTTTTCCGCTGGCTAGGGGATCGTGCGACCGGCCGTACCGGTCGGGGTGCTCGAGGCGGAAGGACCGTTGACGACCACGAAGCCGGTGCGCGCCTCGAGGTCCGTTCCGCCCGGGCCCGTGACCGTCAGGGTCACGGTGTAGACGCCCGGCCGGCGATAGATGTGGACCGGATTCTGCCCGCTCGAGCCCGTGCCGTCGCCGAAGTTCCAGCTCCAGCTCGCGATCGGGCCGCTGGAGAGGTCGGTGAAGCGCACCGGCAACCAGCCCTTGCCGCGCCGCACGTCGGCCGAGAAGTCCGCCACGGGCGCGGGGTGGGCGACGACGATGTAGTCGGTGCGGGTGCGGGTGCTCGCGCCGCCGGGCCCGGTCTCGGTGAGCGCGACGGTGTAGGTGCCGGGGGTGGTGTAGGTGTGGCTCGGGCTGAGGTCGCTCGAGGTGGCGCCGTCGCCGAAGCTCCAGAGGTGCGCGCTGATCGTGCCGCTGGACTGGTTGGCGAAGGCGACGACGAGGGGCGCGGTGCCGCTCAGCGGCGCGCCGAGGAACTCGGCGACGGGCGCGGGGTGGGCGACGACGATGTAGTCTGTGCGGGTGCGGGTGCTCGCGCCGCCGGGCCCGGTCTCGGTGAGGGCGACGGTGTAGGTGCCGGGAGTGGTGTAGGGGTGGCTCGGGCTGAGGTCGCTCGAGGTAGCGCCGTCGCCGAAGCTCCAGAGGTGCGCGCTGATCGTGCCGCTGGACTGGTTGGCGAAGGCGACGACGAGGGGCGCGGTGCCGCTCAGCGGCGCGCCGATGAACTCGGCCACGGGCGCGGCGAGGCCGACCGACACGAAGGCGGGCTCGGTGCGCGTGTGCGCTCCACCGGTGCCGTCGACGGTCAGGCTGACGGTGTAGTTGCCGTCGAGCGCGTAGGTGTGGCTCGGGCTGGCGTCGGTCGAGGTGGCGCCGTCGCCGAAGTTCCAGAGCCAGCTCGTCACCACGCCGGTGGAGAGATCGGCGAACTGCACCGCCAGCGGGGCCGGACCGGAGAGCGGCGCGCCGGCGAAGAGCGCGGTCGGCGCCGGCAGGACGCCGTCGAGCACGGTGTCCCCGGCGACGACGAAGCCCGCGTGCAGGTCGGCCGCGCTCGTGCCGTGTCGACCCGGGAAGGCGAAGCTCACGTCGAGGGTTCCGGCCGGGACGATCACCGCGTAGTTCCCGGTCGCGTTCGTGTCGTCGTTGCAGGTCAGGATCGACGCGCCGGTGGAGGACAGGTCCACGGCCAGATCGACTCCGGGCCGGGGCGTTCCGCTCGCGTCGAACACGCGGCCGCTGAGCTGCACACCCGGGGCCAGCGCGACCGCGCCCGTGTTCATGCTGGCGCCCACGACCTGGTCCTTGAACTCGCGTGCGACGAGGCGCGTGGCGAGACTCGGGCAGAACTGCACGTCGTAGGTGCCGGGCGGCACGCGCAGCGTGAAGGCTCCCAGCCCGCTGGTGCGATCACCGGGCGTCCACAGCTTCTCGCCGGTCGCGCTGACGAGCACGTCGAGGTCGACGCCGTTGATCGGCACGCCCGAGAGGTTCGTGACCGATCCGCTCAGGACGAAGCCGTCGAGCAGGGTCAGGTTGCCGAGGTTCGTGGCGCCGCTCGGCGTCGCGCTCGTGCGCGCCGGCACCAGCGTACGCAGCACGATCGCGGTCGGATCGAGCTCGATCGTCAGCGCGGTCGTGGGCACGGCCACGGCGAAGTTGCCGAAGGCGTTCGAGGTCGCGTTCTTCATCGGCACGATCGCGCCGGTGTCGTCGCGCTTCACGACGACCTTGACGCCCGCGAGCGGCAACCCCGCCGAATCGAGCGTGCGCCCGGACAGGCTGACGCCCGGCTGCAGCACGATCGTGCCGACGTTCTTGACCCCGCTCACGACCACGTTGTCGAGTACCCCCGCCAGCAGGGTCGTCGCCGGCGGCGGCGCCGCGTAGAAGGTCAGCCGGTACAGCCCCGGGTCGATCGTCGCGCTGAAGTTGCCGTTCGCATCCGTGCCGTCGTTCGTGAGGTGCGGGTTGCCACCGCCCGAGACCGAGACCGCGTCGATGTCGATGCCGGCCAGGCCGACTCCGTTCACGTCCACGACCCTTCCGGTGAGCGTGTCGGCGGAGAGGGTCGAGCCAAGGAGGATCAGGGACAGCGCGGCGAGGCGCGCTCGGAGGTGGGGGTGCATGTTGCGCTCCGCCTGGGGGGAAGGCGGGGGAGGTGGGTAGGACCTATCAGCGCAAGCCTGGTGCCAGCTGCCATCTCGGTGCTTTCCGTGGGGGTGCTCGGCACTTCTTTCCAGTTCGCGCACCCGGACTTCCAGGGGCTGGATGCGGAGATCGGCGGCGGAATCTGCCGTGGAGCCGAGCCGTCTTTTTCGTTTCTGGTGCTGAAGCCCGACCTCCAACCCACCTGCGACACGGATGCACTCCAAGCTCGGATTCCTGATCGTCTCCTCGCTCCTCCTGGGCGCTTGCCACGACTCCAGCAGTGGCTCGAAGCCGCCCGGCACGGGCGATTTTGCCGCGGACCCGGCGCGCCAGTGGTTCGATCAGATCCTGGTCGCGATCGATACCGAGAACCTGAACCCGCCGGAGGCCTCGCGCCGGCTGGGCTACGCCGGTGTGACGCTCTACGAGGCCGTGGTCGGGGGCATGGACGGCAAGCGCTCGCTCGTCGGTCAGCTGAACGAGCTCGACGCGCTGCCGGCCCTGCCCGCCGGGCGCATCCACTGGCCTTCGGTGGCGAACGCGGCCCTGGCGGACGTTCTGGCCGGCGTGTTCTCGACGGCCACGCCCGGCACGCTGCAGGCCTTCGCCGACCTCGAGACGGCCCAGGCCGACGCCTTCGAGGCCGACGCCAGCGCGGACGTGTTGACGCGCTCGATCACCTACGGCGAGGACCTGGCCGTGGCCATCCTCGACTGGGTCGCGGGGGACGAGTACGACCAGTGGAACGATTGCGCCTTCACGGTGCCGGTCGGCGAGGGGCTGTGGGAGCCGACGCCGCCGGCCTTCGTGGCGAATCCGCTCGAGCCCTGCTGGGGCAACCTGCGCCCGTTCGTGCTGCTGTTCGGCGCCGAGTGCGCGCCGCTCGGTCACCCGGCCTTCTCGAAGAACGTCGGCTCGGCCTTCGAGCTCGAGGGGCGCGAGGTCTACGACGTCGGCAACTCGCTCACGACCGAGCAGCAAGACATCGCGCTCTTCTGGGCCGATGGCGGCGGGACGATCACGCCTCCGGGCCACTGGGTCAGCATCACGGGCCAGATCCTCGAGCAGGAGGGCGAGACGCTCGACGTCGCGGCCGAGGCCTACGCCAAGGTCGGCCTCGCCGTGGCGGACGCCTTCATCGCCTGCTGGGAGATCAAGTTCACCTACAACCTGCTGCGCCCGATCACCTACATCCAGGACGCGGCCGGACCGATCAACGATCCGGCCTGGACGAGCTTCATCGCGACGCCGCCCTTCGCCGAGTTCACCTCGGGCCACTCGACCCAGTCCGGCGCCGCGGCCGGCGTCCTGACCGACCTCTTCGGCACGGTGGCCTTCACCGACCACACCTGGGACGGCACCTTCACCGCGCGCTCCTTCGCGAGCTTCGACGAGGCGGCCGACGAGGCCGCGGTGTCGCGTCTCTACGGTGGCATCCACTTCCGCTCCGCGATCGAGCGCGGCCTCGAGCAGGGCGCCTGCATCGCGCAGACGATCCTCGACGAGGTCCAGTTCGACGAGTAAGTCCGGGAGTCGCACCCGGCAGGTGTCGCGCGGGGGGGACGTCGAGAGTCGTCTCCTCCGCGCGCGCCATTTCCGGGCCGGCGCGGCTACTCGACGAGCGGAAGTCCCGTCGCGTCGATCGTCAGCTCGCCCGCCCAGGGCACGTCGAGCTCGAGCCGGCGGCGCGTGCCGTCCGTGGCGGTGAGCACGCCGGAGTAGCGCCCGGAGTGAGGGAACTCGCGCGCGAAGTGGCCGTCGTCGTCAAGCTGGAGTTCGACCCGTCCGTGCGCGCCGGAGAGGCCCACGCTGCTCTGCAGCGTGCTTTCGATGCGGCCGCGCACGAGCACCGGCTGGGTCGCCTCCATGCGGACCGTGAGCACGGCGCGGCGCGTGGGAGAGAGTTCCATCTCGTGCCGTTCGAGCGCGCCGCTGCGCGGGTCGTGCACGACCACGGTCTGCGGCCCCGCGGGCAGCGCCTCGAGCAGGAACTCTCCGCGCAAGTTCGTGGCGGTGGAAGGGCCAGAATCGAGCTGGATGCGCGCGCCTTCCAGCGGCCGACCGTGGGCGTCGAGCACGCGTCCGGCGAGCTCGCAGTGCTCCTCGGTAGACTCCGTGGCAACCACGACCTCCGAGCCGAAGACCATCCCGGTCAGCCCGGCGCGATCGAGCAAGAAATCGAGCTCGCTCTTCGCCCGGTACTCGGGGTCCTCGGCCAGCACGATGCGCAGCGGTTCTGCGCTCGCCACGACGCCCTCGGCCCGCGCCACGAGCGAGTCGTCGGGAAATCCGCGCACCTCGAGGTCGAGCGGCCCGTCGAAACCGGCCAGGCGGAAGCGTCCGTGCTCGATCCGGCGCAGATACTCGACTGGCGGCGTCGTGATCACTTGCGCGTGGTGCGGCTCTCCGTCCGGCCCGAGGACCTCGACGATCCGCTCGGGCACGCGCGGGTAAACGACGACGAGCTCGTGCGCATCGGTCGTGCGCGTGTCGATCTGCTGCGGCGCGGGCGCACGCGGCGCATCCTCGAGCTGCAGGCGCCACTCACCGCGCGCGAGGCGCGCGAAGCGGAAGCGCCCGTCCGCCGCGGTGCGCGTGCGCTGCGTGCGCCCGGTGAGCTCGCTGCGCTCGAGCGACGTGAGGTCCGAGGGCGAGAGATCGTCGAGGGCCAGGTCCACGTCGGCCAGCGGACGCCCGAGCTCGTCCTGCACGACGCCCTCGAGCTCGGCCCCGAGGTCGAGCTCGAACTCGAGCCGACGCACCTCGCCGGGTGCGAGCGGCTCCACGGCGAGCTTCTGCTCGGGCGCGTAGGCCGGCACCACGCCGAGTTCGAGGGCGCGCCCCGGCGGGATCTCGTCGAGCTCGAAGCGCCCCTCGTCGTCGGGAAAGTCGAGCAGGCGCTGCGGGGGGCTGTCGTCCGCCGCGGTGATCGTCCAGAAGAGCTTCGTCGTGCCGAGGTACGTTCCCGGAGCGACCAGGATCCGTCCGCGGATGCGCGCGCCCGTGCCCGCATCCGGCGTCAACGCCTCCAGCGTCTCGCGCGCGAGCTCCGGCGCGGGCGAACCCGCCGCGGTGGCTGCGCGCTCTTCCGCGCCGGCCGAGGCGTCTGCGAGCACGGCTTCCGGGCGCGGCGCGGAGCGCGTGTCGCGCTCGTGTGCCGCCGGATCCGCCCGCGGCGCGCGTCGTCCCGGGTTCGCCCGCAGCCCGATCGCCAGGACTGCGAATCCGACCAGTCCGAGGACGAGCGCTGCTCTGCTCCTGCCCATGCGGCCCCAGGGTAGCCTGCCGCGCTCCAGGCGCCCCAGGGGACCCGGGGGTCGGGACAGGCACAGCGTGCGGGACTCCGCCGTTCCTCTCGGGTGCCCTAAAGCGTGACCGAGCGGTAACCCGAAAGCTCCTGACGGCCGTCCCCACATGGCGTTCACCGAGCTTTCCCGGATCGTCGAGCGTCTGCAGAGCGGACGCAGCGCGCCGCACGAGCGCGCCGGCCTGGCGCGGGAGCTCGCGACGGTGCGCGACGTGCTGCTGCGCCTCGGGGCGAGCGAATCCGCCGCGCAGCTCGACCTTGCCGCCGACCTGCTTGCGGGCGGCAGCGCCGAGGCCGAGCTCGAGCGCATGGTGCTGACGCTGGTGGAGCCGCTCGAGCGCGCCTTCCGCTGCGAGACTCCGGCGCCGCTGCCGGCGCCCGCAGGACGCGAGCGGAGCGCGCCGCTGCGCGCAAAGCTCGGGATCGCGCGCGACATGCTGCTGGGCGAGATGCTCGTCCACTTCGGCGTGGTCGCGCCCGAGCAGCTCGCGCGCGCGCTGGAGGAGCGCCGCACTTCGCGCCAGCGCCTGGGCGAGATCCTGGTCGCGCAGGGCGCGACCACGGCCGAGGAGATCGAGCGCGCGCTGGCCTATCAGGCGCGTCTGCGCGGCGAGTCGAAGCCGGCCGCGACCGCCCCCGAACCGTCGCCCTCCGCGCCCGCGCGACGCCCCGAGCGGCGACCCGCTCCCGCGCGCGTGGCGAAGGCCGCGCCGGCCGCCGCGCAGCCGCCGCCGGCCGCACCCGCGCGCTTCCGCATGGCGCGCGACCTCCTGCTCGGCGAGGTGCTCGTGCTGCAAGGCGTGCTCTCGCGACCGAACCTCGCGCGGGCCCTCGAGCTGCAGCGCAGACGCGGCTGTCTGCTGGGCGAGACGCTGCTCGAGCTCAAGCTCGTCACGCGCCGCCAGCTCGAGGCCGCGCTGACCTTCCAGGGCCGCTCTCAGGGCACGGGCGCCGCGCGCCGCGCGGCCTGAGCGGCGCGACGGGCCGGCAGAAAGCACGACGGGCACCGCAACACTCGCGCGTGCGGTGCCCGCCGGAGAGAGCAACGGTCAGTTCCCGAGCGTCAGGCGCAGTCCGTTCGAGATCTCCGCGAACAGCGGCGGACGGGTCGGGTTGTAGACGAAGGCCTGCAGGATGAGCTGCTCGCCGCAGTCGTGCGTGTTGCGCACGAGCATGCTGACCTCGTGGTCGCCGTTGAAATCGGTCACGAACATGCCGGCCAGGTTGCTCGGGCGACGCAGGAAGATCGGGCAGCCGTTGAAGATGAACGAGGTGCCGGCCGTGCGGCTCCAGCGCAGCATCATCACGGCCATGGGCGTGTCGCCCTCGTAGCGGATCGTCGTGTAACCGCCCGGGAAGACCGGCGTCGCGCTCAGCAGGCCGCCGCAGCCCGCGCCGAGCGTCTCGACCGCTCCGGCTGACGGGCAGGGGTCGCCCTCGTTGATGTAGGCGCTTGCGCCGGCCACGCCGCCGGCCTGGAACTTCGCGACCGCGATCGAGGGGCGCGAGCCCGGCGGGATGTGCGAGAACTCGGTCAGGATGTCGGAAGCGGTCAGACCCGTGAGCGTGCCCGTCAGGCTGAAGCTGAAGGTCACCGGGCTGATCGAGAGCTGCGCGGCCGGCACGGTGTAGGTGTCGGCATCGGGGTTCGCGATCGTGCCCTCGATGTTGCCCGTGTCGGAGAGCTCGACGCTGAACGCGCCGAAGCCGTCCGCGCGCAGGTTGCCGACTCCGTCGGTGCGATCGGCATCGAAGGTGAAGGCGTAGACGGGCGGCACGCCGGCGATGGCCGACTGGCTGGTCAATGTGACGCCGGTGATCGCGGCGGGCAGGTTGAAGTAGACGTCGGTGAGCAGCGGGTTCTGCACGCCCGGTACGACCGGCGAGGTGTTGGTCACCTCGAGCTCGAGCGTCGCCGCGCCCACGTCGAGCGTGAACACGTAGACGGCCGAGGCCTCGGTCAGGCCGTCACCGAGCAGGCCGGGATCGTCGAAGAGCTCGCTGCTTTGCGAGCCGGGACCGCCGATGACGATCGAATCGGTGGTGACCTGCGCGGCGGCGAGGGAGCCGAGCAGAGGAGTGGCAAGGAGGATGCGGAGAAGCGAAGGCATGTGGTGGTGTCGATCTCGGCGCGGTGGTGCTGAGGCTCCCCTCCCTTCCCCCGACAGCGGCTCCGAACGATTCGGAAGACCTGCAGCCCTGGTGACCCGGGTGGCGCTCGCTCCCCGCGCTCGCGCCGACACTCTAGGGGCGCGGAATTGGCCCGTGGGGTGACGAGATTGCAATCGCCTGGCCGCGAGGGTGCGAGGCTTCAGCGCTGCAGGTCGCGCGCCCGCCGCTCCGCCAGCAGGAGGTCGACCATGCGCCCGTAGCTCCGCGTCCCTTCGCTCTGGCCCTGGCTCCTCAGGTAGGTGTCGTTGACGCGCTCGGAGACGACGCGCGCCGCGCGCACGACGGGCGTGCGCGGCTGCCAGAAGGCGTCGATCGCCTGCCAGTCGCGCGCCACGGCGGGGGCGAGGTTCGCGTGCAGCTCGGCGCGCGCGGCGATGGAGGCCGTCGTCAGCGCGCCGGCCACGTGGCGCAGCGCGCCGAGGTGCGCGGAGTAGGCGAGCTCGGGCTCCTCCGCGCGCGAGGCCACGCGCCAGGCCAGGTAGTTGGCCTCGTCCTCGCGCGCGAAGCCGCGTGCGTGGGCCGCCTCGTGGCAGGCGTTGAAGCCGAGCTGCGCGTCCTCCTGCTGGCGATTGACGTGGGCTTCGCCTGTGAAGGGCGCATAAATGCCCGAGATGCCTAGCGCGGTGAGGAGCGGCGAGGCGAGCGGGAAGCGCAGGAGCGGTGCGGGGCCGGCGAGGCGCGCGTCCGCCTCGGCTGCGCGCGCGTAGGCGCTGGCCAGGGCGGTGGCGAGGCCGGCGCGGTCGAGGCGCGCGCGGAACACGCCGCGCTCGTCCTCAGCGAGGCCGGCCCGCAGCTCGGCTGCGCGTGCGGCGAGCTCGCGCGCAGCCGCCACGAGCTCCCCGGTTGCGGCCGGTCGCGGGTCGAGCTCGGTCCCGGTCGCGTAGGGCTGGCGTGCGTGGTTCAGGCCCCAGACCAGCAGGAACACGAGGTAGCCGCCGCTCGCCAGCACGACCACGCGCCGCACGAGCCGCGCGAGAAGCGAGGGCGCCGTGCGCGGTGCGCGCACGAGCTCGTGCAGCCCGCGCGCGAATCCGAGCACGGCCCCCGCGACGAGCACGAGCAGCGCGGCCTCGGCCAGCGAGAAGGGCAGCACGCGCGCGACGCCGGACAGGGCCTGCACGAGCGGCGGAAACAGGCCGCGCGCGTACAGCCGCTCGACCGCCCCGGCCGGCAGCGCACCGAGCTGCAGGAGCAGCGCGCACGCGCCGGCGAGCGCGAGCAGCGTCAGCGGGCCGCGCCAGGAGCGGCGCGGGGCCTCGGTTCCTTCCGCGCTCACCGGCGCGGAGCGTCGGGCGTGGTCGGCGCGCCGGCCGGCGGCAGGTTCTGGCGCGGCGGCAGCGGCCGATCGCCGGCGCGCGCAGCCTCGTTCGGCACGCCGCGCTCGCGGTCGGGCGCGTCGAGCAGCTCCTTGCCGAGCGCGGCGAGGCGCGTCTGCAGGCGCTCGTACAGCGCCGTCTCGCCGCGCTCCTCGAGGCGCGCGAGCAGGATGCGCGCGCTGTCGATCGGCGTGCGTCCGAGGCCGTCGAAGGCCGCCGCGGCGCGGGGCGCGCGCTCGAAGGCGAGCACGAGGCCGTCGGTCGCGCGCGCCAGATCCTCGAGCTCGAAGAAGACGTGCGCGCGGCCCGCCAGGGCCAGGGCCGAGTAGTGGTCCACGCTGGCCGCGTGCTCGGGGTTCCGTGCGAGGTCCCGCTCGTACAGCGCGAGCGCGCGCTCGTAGGCCGCCAGCGCGCGGTCGCGCGCGCCGCCGCGGCGATGCGTCTCGGCCGCGACCAGCGAGGCGTAGGCCGCGAACCAGCCGAGTTCCGGCACTGCTTCCGCGCGCGCGAGGCGCGCCGCGTAATCGGCCTCGAGGCCGTCGGGACCGCGCTCGACCAGCAGCGCACCGCGCAGGCGCTCGTGCAGCCGCCAGGAGGCGGGGAAGCGCGCCAGGCCGCGCTCGAGCACCTCGCGCGCACGCGCGCTCGCGCCCAGCCAGCGCAGGAAGTCGAAGCCGTCCGCGGCGTGGGTCTCGGTTCCGCGCGGATGCGTGACCAGTACCGCGTAGGCTGCGTGCACGTCGGCCAGCCACTCGCCGGGCCAGGGTTTGCGCTCGCGGTAGGCCTGCGCGATCGCCTTCTGGCGCGCCTCGGCGAACAGCGCGAGCAACGCCACCGAGCTCACGTCGTCGAGCGCCAGGCCCTCCTCGCCGGGGCGCGGCATGCCGCCCTCGAAGGCCGCCAGCGCGCGCCGCACGGCCTCTTCACGCTGTCCGCGCGCGAGGCTCGTCACCGCCAGCACCGCGTCGAGGCGCCAGCCGCGCACGCCGCTCGCCTCGGCCTCGCGCGCGGCGCGATCGGCGTCCAGCTCGAACAGCGGCGTGAACGCGCCGGGAATCTCGGCATCGTGGGCGCGCGCGAGCAGCGACTCGGCGAAGGCGAGGCGCGCCGCGCCGTCGGCCGGAGTGGCCTCGCTCGTGCGCGCGACCGACTCCAGCGCCTCGCTGGCCAGCGCGCCGGCGCGGTACTCGCCCTCGGCCGTGCGCCGCCAGGCCTCGACGTCGACGCGCGCGGAGCGGCTGACCAGCCCGCGCTGCACCGCGACCAGCGTGCGCCCGCGCGGGAACTTCTCGGACAGGCGCTCGGCCGCGGCCACGAGCAGCTCGCGCTCCGCCTCGTCCATCGGCACCTTGAGGGCCTCGGCGATCAGGTCGAGCGCCTCCTCGCTCTCGCACTGCGCGAGCGCGCGCCGCGCCAGGCGCGCGAGCTCGAGGTCGAGCCCGAAGAGCGCGAGCCGCAGCAGCTCGAGCTGGTCGACGACGCGCGCCTTCAGGGTCGTCTCGAGCAGCGTGCGCCGCTCGACGTGCGAGCCCGCGAGGTAGGCCTGCTCGAGGGCGAGGCGCTCGGCGACGTCGGCCGTCTGCAGGCGCGCCTCGAGCGAGCGCTCGCCGGGCTCGAGCGGCTTCGGCCGGTCCTTCACGCCCTCGGCGAAGGCGTTCGCGACCGAGGCCGTGTCCCACGAGTAGAAGACGTCGTAGCCCTTCGTGCCGTCGCGCTCGAGCAGGATGTGGCGCGGCGCGATGCGCTGGCCGTCGAAGTACTTCTCGTACAGGATCGGCTCCAGCGTGATGTGCTCGCCGCAGGTCACGCCGCCGAAGCGCGGGCAGGGGATGCGCCGGCCCTCCTCGTCGTGGTCGCGCGGCGAGTGGCGGTAGACCGAGGCCACCAGGCACACGTAGGGCTCGAGCAGCTTCGCCGTCTCGCTCGTGCGGTACTTGATTCCGGCCCAGTGCTCGCTCGCCGGCTCGCCGTCCATGTTCACGCACACGAGCACGGGCTTCCCGAGCTCGGCCGCGACCTTGAAGGCGTCCTCGAAGGTGCGCTGCCAGGTGACGAGCACCGGTTTCTCCCAGTCGTCGGCGCTCGGAGCGGGCCACATCGACTCGACCGTCTGGCCCGGCGCGAGCGCCGCGGGCGAGCCCATCTTGCGCGCGTCCTGCGAGGGGTCGGAACCCTGCGCGCGCGGGGCGGAGACGAGGAGCAGCGCGGCGAGGGCGAGCGGGAGAGCGGTGTGTTGCATCGTTCGCGGCACGGGTGGGCTCGTCACGCTATCAGGAAGCCCCGCAGGCCGCTCGGAGACGCGTGGTTCGAGCCGCGCAAGGGACACGGGACTCCGTTTTCGCGGGCGAGTACCCTGGGCGCACGATGCTCAGCGCGCTCGCTCTCCTCGTCGCCCAGTCCGCTCCTCCGCTCCACTGGCCGCACTGGCGCGGCCCGACGCACGACGGCGTCGTGGCCGGCGCGCTCGCGCGCGAGTTCGGCGACGGGAAGAACGTGCGCTGGACGATCGCGCTCCCCGGGCGCGGCGTCTCGACGCCGATCGTCGTCGGTGAGCGGCTCTACCTGACGACCGCCGTGCCGACCGACGGCTCGCAACCGCCCGCGTCCGAGGACGGCGGCGGACGCGGTGGTTTCGGCGACCTCGCGCCCGAGGAGCAGAGCTTCGAGGTGCACGCCTACGCGCGCGCCGACGGGAAGCTCCTGTGGAAGCACGTCGCGCGCGTCGCGACGCCGCACGAGGGCTACCACAGGAGCTACGGCAGCTTCGCCTCGGCCCCGCCGATCACCGACGGCGAGCGGCTGTATGTTTCCTTCGGCTCGCAGGGGCTCTACGCCTACGACTTCGACGGGAAGCTCCTGTGGAGCCACGACCTCGGCACGAAGCTCGTCATGCGCAACGGCTTCGGCGAGGGGCTGGCGCCGGTGCTGGCGGGCGAGGCGCTCGTGCAGGTGTGCGACCAGGAGCAGGGCTCGTTCGTGCTCGCGCTCGACCGCAAGACGGGCAAGGAGCTGTGGCGCGCGGCGCGCGAGGAGCCCTCGACCTGGGCCACGCCGCTCGTGACCACGGTCGGGGACGCGCTGCAGGTCGTGACCGGCGGCACCACGAAGGTGCGCGCCTACGCGCCGGCCGACGGGAAGCTCCTGTGGGAATGCGCCGGGCTCGGCCTCAACGTGATCCCGGCCCTCGTGCGCCACGAGGACCTCGTGCTGGCCATGTCGGGCTACCGCGATCCGAAGCTGATGGCGATCCGCCTCGGGAAGACGGGCGACCTCTCCGGCACGGACGCGGTCGCGTGGAGCGCGACCAAGGGCTGTGCCTACACGGCCTCGGCCGTGCTGCACGACGGCCTTTATTACACCGTCACCGACCGCGGCCTGATCTCGTGCTTCGACGCGGCGAGCGGCGAGGCGCACTACCTCGAGGAGCGTCTGCCGCGCGGCAGCCAGCTCAAGGCCTCGCCGATCGCCGCGGGCGAGTTCCTGTACGTGCCGACCGAGGCGGGCGAGGTGCATCTCGTGCGCCTCGGGCCGAAGCTCGAGGTCGCGGCCACGAACGTCTTCGCCGAGCAGAGCTTCATCGCCTCGCCTGCCGCAGCCGAGGGCGTGCTGTACCTGCGCAGCCTCACGCACCTGATCGCGGTCGGACCGTAGCGTCGGCGCGCGTCCGGAGCGTGGACGCGTCGCGTCCAGGAACGTGACTTCGATGGCGCATTCGTCCGGCGCGTGCGCCGTTTCAAGTGCCGCGTGCGCTCACTAGGCTTCGGGCGCGCGCGTCACGTGACGCGCGCTCCGTTTCGGCCACCCGACGACCACCGATGCTCACCACCCGTTCGTTCCTCCTCCGTGTCGTTCCCGCACTCGCCACGCTGCTGTTCGCGCTCGGCACCGCGCCCGCCGCGCAGTCGGCGCGCACCACGGCCGGCTCGCGCAGCGCGTTCCATCCGCAGGCGATCGAGTCGCTCGCGCCCGCCGCGCCGGCGCTCCTCGTGCAGCGCCACTCGGTCTGGCTCGAGGTCCCGCGCGACGCCGCCGGTCCGCTCGAGATCGAGCTCGTCGCCTCGGCGCGTCCGGCGCTGCTCGCGATCGACGTCCAGCCGCCGCTCGTCCAGGCCCAGCCCGGCTCGCTGGCGCGCTTCACCGTGACCTTCAGCGGCCGTCCGGCCTTCCGCGCCGCCGCGTTCACGCTGGCTTTCCGCGAGCGCGCGGGCGGGACGACGCTGGGCGAGATCCCGGTCGACCTGCAGCGCGGCGTCGGCGGCGCACGCAGCACGAAGGAAGCGGCCTACGCCACGCTCGAGGCGCTGCTCGGCGAGGTGCGTGGCGGCGCCTACGTGCTCGGTGACCGCGAGGAAGGCATCGCCAAGCTCGAGCACGCGCTCGAGGAGCTCGGCGAGAGCCTCGAGGCCGAGCTGTGGGCCCGGGACGAGTTCGGCGTGATCGACCAGAACCGCCTCGACGTCGAGAAGGGCGCCGAGGTCTTCCACGAGGAGCGCGAGTGCGCGCAGAAGACCTTCGACGCGATCCGCCAGGGCGAGATCTCCGACGAGGGGCTGCGCGCCGAGCTGCTCGGCCTGATCGACACGCTCGTCTTCGCCGACCGCCTGCTGGCCGAGACGGCGATCCTCGACGCGCTCGCCGCCGGTGGCGACGCCGAGGAGATCGCGGAAGCCGAGGAGCACCTTGCCGAGGGCGACGCGCTGGTCGCCGCCGCCGCTGCCGAGAGCGATCTGCGCACGGTCGCCGCGCTGCTCTACGCGGCGATGGACGGCGAGTACCGCCACGCCTGGAAGGAAGCGGTCGACAGCCACTGAGGCGGAACCCCGCCCCCCCGGCGCGTGACCCGCGCGTCGGGGGCCCCGGGCGTGGAGCGGGCGAAGGGGTTCGAACCCTCGACATTCAGCTTGGAAGGCTGACGCTCTACCACTGAGCTACACCCGCAGTCGCCCTACACAGTACCGGAATCAAAGGCTTCCGTCCGGTGCGTCACGGCGTGTTTTTTTTCGGCGCAGCCGGCGAGGCTACCCGGAACGGGGGCGCGCGGTCAGGGCAAGAGGCGCAACGCGCGGACAGGGCTGGTGTCGTAGGGCAGGGTCGTGCCGAGCGCGACGCTCTGCGCGCGGAAGAGCATTCCCGTCGCGGACGGCACGGGCAGCGCGGCGGTCGGGTAGTGCAGCTCGACGAAGCCCGCGGGGGGGGATCACGAAGCGTCCGCCGTCCAGGAGCTCGGTGAACGGGTTGCCGAGCTCCAGCCAGACGTAGCGCGCGACGCTGGGGGACTCGGACAGGGCAGTGGCGGGAAATCGAGCTGGTGGTAGTTGTTGTCGCCGCCCCCGAACAGCGTGCCGCCGTTCAGGCGCGCCAGACTGAACTCGCTTCCGGCCGCGAGCTCGAGCGCGAAGGTCCCGGGCGGGAACTGCACGGGCGTGATCTGGCCGCGGTAGTTCGCGCCCCAGCCGAGCAGCGAGCCGTCGTGGAAGCGCACGATGCTGTGGCCGAAGCTCGCGTCGAGCTCGACCACCTGCAGTCCCGGAGGACAGCGACGCGGCCGCCGGAGTGCGTAGAGGCACGGAGACGTTGGCCACCTCGAATCGGCGGCCAGGGCCGTGGCCGCTAGCGACGCGCCAGGTAGGCCCGCGCCAGGCGCTCGCCGAGCGCGACCACGCCGGCGGTCGAGAGCACGAGCTTCTCCTCCTGGCCGGGCAGGTCGAAGGCGCGCACGTGGATCAGGTGCTCGTCCTCTTCGGCGAGCGCGGCGAGCTCCGCCGTGACGTCGAGCGCGCGCACGCTCTCGTCGTCGGCGGGCGGCTGCTGGCTGACGTACCAGTCGAGCTCCGGCAGGCCGAGGTCTGCGCGGCTCTGGCGCACGAAGGAGGCGAGCCAGCGCACGGCCTGCGACCGGAAGGGCCCGAAAGCCAGGTCGTTCTCGCCCAGGTGATAGAAGATCCCGGCCAGCTCGACCGTGTGCCCCCGGTCGGTGAGGTCCTGCACGGCCGCGCGCACGAAGGCGAGGAAGCTCGGGTAGAGGTTGCGCGAGGCGGCCTCGCTGCCCTCCGGCGTCCAGTCGACGATCTGCGAGCCGCTGTGGGTGAACTTCGCGAGCGCGAAGGCCTCCGCGCGCGCCTTCTCGAGGGTCGCGCCGAAGCTCAGCTCGGGGCCGAACGTGTCGTAGAAACCCGCCGGTCCGAGCGGCTCCCAGCCGTCGGAGACCTTGTAGCCGCCGCCGAGGCTGTAGCGGAAGGCGATCGCGGGGCTCTCCTCTCGCAGGGCCGACTTCTTGAGCGTCTTCAGCTCCGGCACGAAGGCGCGCTCGCCCTCCATGTTGCGATGGCCCGCCAGCACGAAGAGCTTGACCTTGCTGCGCGGCGCGTAGGGCCACTTCGCCAGCGGACGCTCGTCGCGCGGCAGCTTACCGATGTTCCGCAGGTACGCATCGGCATGGTTCACGCCGTGCTCGAGCTGACCGAGCGTGCCGTAGTGGTAGTGCAGCCCCGCGCCGTCGCCGATCTCCACGCCGACATGCGAGGTCGGCACGTAGTCGGCCAGCGGATCGGCCGCGGCCACCGCGCGCTGGCCCACGCTGATCGCGTGCATGTGCGGGCGCAGGTCCATGCCCCAGATCGTCTTCGTGCACAGCTCGCCCAGATAGAAACGCAGGTCCGGCGTGCCGAGGTCGCGCCGCCAGCACGCGAGGAAGCGCGCCAGGTTCTGGCCATAGTTCGCCTCGAAGTCCGCGTCGAACATGTCGTTCTCGCCCTGGTGCCACACGAAGCCCTCCAGGCGATAGGCGATCTTCTTGCGCTCGAGCTCCGCGAGCGCCGCGCGCACGCGGGCCAGGGCCAGCGGATAGAGCTCGAAGCCGGACGGCGCGTCGGGGTTCCAGTCCGCGCCGAGGCTCGTGCCGCCCGCGGCGACCTTGAGGATCGCGAGCGGGGCGCGCACGTGCGCGCGCACGCGGCGCGCGAAGCTGAGCTCCGGGCCGACCATGCCGTCCACGGGCGCGAGCGCGACCCAGCCGTCCGACTCGCGCTTCTCCTCGCGTCCGATGCAGTAGGAGAACTTCACGTCGCGCTGCGGCTCGCCGAGCCCCGCGAAGGGCGGGAACAAGTCGATGTCCTCGACCCTTGAATCCGCGCCAACCATGTTCGACTGCCCGGCGAAGACGAACACGCGCAGCGTCGTGTCGTCCTCCTGGGCCCGCGGAGCCGCGGCCACCAGCACGAGCACCAGACCACGCGCAAAGGCGCGCAAGCCGTGGAGAAAGGCCGCGGGCACGCCGGGTGTCATGGGCCCCAGGGTAGCGCGGTCCTCCCTCGCCGCCACGCTCCTTGGCCGACGCGCCCTTCCGCCGGTTCAGTTGCTGCGCGTCAGCTGGCCCGAGCCGTCGATCGTGCCGTGGCTCGTGGCCGTGCCCGAGTAGGCGATGCTGCCGCTGCCTTCGATCGAGTAGTGCAGGGCGTTCGTCACTGCGGCCTCGATCGCGCCGCTGCCGTCGATCTCGAGCTCGGCCAGCTCGCTCTTCAGGCCCGCGAGATCGAACGCGCCCGATCCCTCGATGGTGGCGCGCAGCTTGCGAGCGCTGCCGCGGGCCTGCAGCGCGCCCGAACCCTCGATGGCGAGTTCCAGCTCCTCGGCCGCCAGCCCGTCGATCGTCACCGCGCCGCTACCCTCGACGTGGAAGGCCGTGAGCGCGGGCGTCGAGAGCGTCACCTCGAGCTCACGCCGCATGCGCCACGAGCCCGGCAGGTCGATCACGAGCGTCCCGCCCTCGACGCGCGTGCGGACCTCGGGCACCACGTTGTCATCCCCGCTCAGAACCAGCGTCGGCCCTTCGCCGACCCGCAGGTGGACGCGCGCCGAGGTCCGGAGGCGCACCGCCTGGAATGCCTCGACCTGCCGGACCTCCTCGTGCTCGACGCCCGAGCCCCGCTTCCCGCCTCCCATCCGCACACCGTCGTCGGAAACGACGAAGACACACGAACCGAGCCCGAACCCGACGACGACACCGACGCAGCGGACGAGAAGCGACATGCAGGAACTCCAGGGAAATGGGACGCACACCATACGAGCGCCGAAGCCGGTCCGTTTCCAGCTCGTGGTAGACCGCGCGCTGAACTCGCTCCGTGGTCCAGCTTCTCTCCGTTCGCCCCTCGAGTCTCGGTCTGTCCCCTTGGGCGCAGCTGGTCGCGACCCTTGCGCTCCTCCTGCCGGGGTTCGTGCTTATCCTGTCCGGGAGTGACTGACCTGAGGATCGCACGAGCGAGCCGTCGTCGGTGGTACGCCCTCGCCGCAGGTCTGCTCCTCTACGCCCTTGCCTACTGCGACGGGCGCGTGGCGGGGGTATTCCGCTTCGTCTCGATGACGTCCCACCCGGCGGGGGCCGAGCGCTTCGAGCCGCCCCTCGAGGAGGGCGGTGCGTGGCGGATCTTCGTCGCGGAAGACCCTGCCCATCTCGGACTCACCGGCTCGCGCGGGAGCGAGGTCTGGATCGGCCGTGCGTTCGGCGTGGCGGGCTGGCTCGAGCGGACGCTCTGCCCGGGCTTCGCCCTGGCCGGAATGGAGGAGCGGGCCTTCGATCCCGAGCGCTACGCCACGCTGCGTGTGCGCGTGACGCGCGCCGCGGGGCCGGGAGAGTTGCTCGTCGAGCGGAGTGACGGGCCGTTCAAGGGGCTCGTCCTCCGCGCCGGCGAATGGAGTCCGATCTTCGACGTGCCACCGGACGAGAGTCTGCGGCTCGTCTGGTCCGGCGCAGACGCCGCGGCGTTCTCTCGCTCGATCGAGGTACCCGCGGGGCGGCACCTCGACGTCGAGCTGTGATCCGCGTCCGGCGCGCGGCCTTCAGGCCTTGCGCTTCGTCGCCGTCTTCCGCTTCGTCGTCGAGCTTCGTGCCCGGACCGCACCGAGCAGGCCGTGACTCTCGGCGATCCAGCGCTTCAGGGTCGCGCGGGAGGGGAGCGCGTCGAGCGCCAGCTTCGTCCAGCCGCCCGCACCGACCTCCGCGCCGTGCTGGCGCGCCTCGCCGATCGAGCGCTCGAGCTTCAGGCGCAGGTGTTCGCGCGAGACGAACAGGAAGGCCTTGCCCTTCACGCGGTACGTGCGGCTCTCCAGCGCGGTCCCCGCGCAGGCGATCCCGATTTCGACCTCCGGCAGCTCGCGGGCAAGGGCTTCGAGGTCGATCATGGGGCTGGAGGGACGCCGGTCCGAGTCGGTCGCGGTGAAGGAGGAGGAGTGCGTCGCGCGGCACCGTGCTAGGCCAGGATCTCGCGCACCACGCGTGCCTTCTCGACGCTGGTGAGCTTCACGTCGAGGCCACGGAAGGGGAAGGTGAAGCGCTCGTGGTCGATGCCGAGGCAGTGCAGGAGCGTCGCGTGCAGGTCGCGCACGGCGACCGGATCGGCGGCGATGTTGTAGGAAAAGTCGTCGGTCGTGCCGTACTCGATTCCGCGCTTCACGCCGCCGCCGGCGAGCCAGACGGTGAAGCAGCGCCCGTGGTGGTCGCGGCCGGAGGAGGGATCGCCGTAGGCACCCTGGCTGAAGGCCGTGCGCCCGAACTCGGTCGCGAAGAGGACGAGCGTGTCGTCGAGCAGGCCGCGCGCCTTCAGGTCGAGCAAGAGCGCGGCCGTCGGCTGGTCCACATCGCGGCACTGGTTCGGGAGCTGGCGGCGCAGCGCGATGTGCTGGTCCCAGCCCCGATGGAAGAGCTGCACGAAGCGCACGCCGCGCTCGAGCAGCCGGCGGCCGAGCAGGCAGTTCGCGGCATAGCTCCCGGGGCGGCGCACGTCGGGGCCGTAGCGCTCGAGCGTCTCGGGGCGCTCGTTCGACGTGTCGGCGAGCTCGGGCACCGAGCTCTGCATGCGGAAGGCCATCTCGTAGGCGTGGATGCGCGCGAGCGTCTCGGGGTCGCCCGTGCGCTCGGCCTGCAGGCGGTTCAGCTCGGCCAGATCATCGAGCTCGGCGCGGCGCTGCGCGCGCTCGACGCCGGGCGGATTCGCGAGGTACAGCACCGGGTTCCCTCCCGGGCGCAGGCCGACGCCCTGGTGCGAGGACGGCAGGAAGCCCGAGCCCCACAGGCGCGAGAAGATCGGCTGGCCCGGGTTCTTGCCCGAGCCCTGCGAGACGAGCACGACGAAGGCCGGCAGGTCGTCGCACTCGCTGCCGAGGCCGTAGCTCGCCCACGAGCCCATGCTCGCGTAGCCCGGCAGCGCGTTGCCCGTGCACAGGTACGTCACCGCCGGATCGTGGTTGATCGCGTCGGTATGCAGGCTCTTCACGAGGCACAGCTCGTCGGCGACGGTCTGCAGGTGGGGGAGCAGATCGCTGATCCAGAGACCACTCTCGCCGCAGCGCCTCCCGCCGGCGATCGGGGGCACGACCGGGAAGCTCGCCTGGCCGGAGGTCATGCCCGTCACGCGTTGCGTGCCCTTGACCGAGGCCGGCAGATCCTGGCCGGCGAAGTCGGTCAGGGCTTGCTTGGGATCGAAGAGGTCGATGTGCGAGAAGCCCTCGGACTGGAACAGGCACAGGACGCGCTTCGCGCGCGGCGCGAAGTGCGGCAGCGCGGCGAGGCCACCGGTGCGCGCGCCCTGCGCTCCCTGCCGCGCCGCGCCGAGGCCTTGCAGCGCCAGCGAGCCGAGCGCGAGCCGCCCGAGGCCATTCAGCCCCGCGCCGAGGAAGGCGCGGCGCGCGAGCAGGGTGCGGAGCGGATCGTGCGGGCCCATCAGTTCTTCGTGACCGTCTCGCTGAGGTTGAGGAGCAAAGCCGCGACGCGCGTCCAGGCGGCATGTTCGACCACGGGGAGCGACTCGTCGCGCAGGGATTCTCCCTGGGCGAGGAGCGCGGCCGCCGCCTCCTCGTCCGCCGCGTAGCGCGCCCGCTCGCGCGCCAGCGCCCGCGCGAGCACGGCCGCCTCGCGCGCCTCCACGCGCCGCGCGGTCGCCTCCGTGAAGGCCCACGCGAGCCGCGCGGCGTCGTTCCCCGGGCGTCGCAGGATGCGCTGCGCGAAGCCGCGCGCGGCCTCGACGAACTGCACGTCGTTCAGCAGCACCAGCGCCTGCAGCGGCGTGTTCGTGCTGGCGCGCTCGAAGCTGCACGTCTCGCGGTTCGGCGCGTCGAACAGCGCCAGACTCGGCGGCGGCAGCGTGCGCTTCCAGAAGGTGTACAGGCTGCGCCGGTAGAGCTTCTCGCCGTGGTCCTGGTGGAACGACTGGGCCGTCGCGGGGCTCGAGCCGTAGTGGCTGATCTCGCGCCAGGGATCGCCGGGCGTGTAGGGGTTCACGCTCGGGCCGCCGAGGTCCAGGACGAGCAACCCGCCGAGCTTCAGCGCCGCGTCGCGCACGAGCTCGGCCGCGAGGCGCCCGCGCGGCCCGCGCGCGAGCAGCCGGTTCTCGGGATCGCGCGCCAGCGCCTCCGCGCTTGCCGCCGAGGACTGCTGGTAGGTCTCGCTCGTCACGATCAGGCGCACGAGGTGGCGCACGTCCCAGCCCGAGTCGCGGAACTCGCACGCGAGCCAGTCTACGAGCTCCGGGTGCGACGGCCACTCGCCCTGCGTGCCGAAGTCGGCGGCGCTCTTCACCAGGCCGACGCCGAAGAAGAGCTGCCACAGGCGGTTGACGGCCACGCGCGCCGTCAGCGGGTTCTCGGGCGCCACGACCCAGCGCGCGAGCGCGAGCCGGTCGCGCGGCGCGTCGGGCGGAAGCGGCGGCAGCACCTTCGGCGTGCGCGCCTCGACCTTCGCGCGCGGGTCGGCGTAGTTCCCGCGTCCGAGCACGAACGTCTCGCGCGGCGTCGGCGCGGTGTCCATCACCATCGTCGTGAAGGCCTCGGTGCGCACGGCCAGACGCTCCTTCGCGTTGGCGAGGTCGATGCGCGCGCGCGCCTTGGCCGGCGCCTGGGCCACGAACCAGGCCTCGAGCTCGCGCTGTTCCTCGCTCGTGCGCTGCGCGGGTCCGCGCGTGACGAGCTCCGCGATGCGCGGCGCGAGCGCGCTGCCGTCGTCCGTGCCCGACACGAGGAAGAACTCCATGCGCTTCGCGGTCGGCGTGCCGTGACGCCCGAAGTTGACCTGCGCGGTCAGGTGCGTCGTCTCGGGCGCGAGCGGCTCGGCGAAGGTCAGCGTGAGGTGCACCGGCCCCTCCTCGGCGAGGTCGGGGATCCAGGCCTCCTCGGCGCGCGTGTTCAGGACGCCCTCGGGCCGGTTGTCGCCGCTCCACGACGAGGCCGTGGCCGTGCGCAGCGCCAGCAGGCGATACAGGTTCACCTGGTCCGAGGGCACGGTCCCGGCCGAGACGGAGACGTTCGTGATCGCGCAGGACTTCTTCGCGCCGCTCGCGCCGACCTCCTCGCCGCCCCAGCCCCAGCCGGCCTCGGGCGCGGCCGGATCGGCGTGTAGCACGATGCGTAGCCCCGTCACGGGCGCGGAGGGAGGCTCGAACTGCATCGAGACGTCGAAGGCCACGAAGCCCATCGGCTGCTCGATGCGCGCGAAGCGCCCGTCCTCGAGCGAGAAGCCGCTGCCCGTGTTGGGCGTGCTCATCTCGACGAGGCGCACGGGATGGAGCGCGAAATTCGCGCCGCGTCGCGCCTCGGCTGCGCGCGCGTCCGCCTCCCAGGCCGCGAGCTCCGCCGGATCGACCGCGGCGAGCTCGGCCTCGAGCCGCGCGATGCGCGCGCGCAGCGCCTCCTCCTCGCCCGTGACGAGCACCGAGCGCAGCGGCACGACCGGATCGGGATTGACTCCGCCGTCGCCGCCGAGGGCCGGCTCGCTCGTCTGGTTGAAGTAGGCGAAGAGCGAGTAGTAGTCCTCCTGCGTGAACGGGTCGTACTTGTGGTCGTGGCACTGCGCGCAGGCCAGCGTCAGCCCGAGCACGGCCTCGCCGAAGGTCTTCACGCGGTCGACGCCGTAGTTCACGAGGTTCTCCTCGGGAATCGTGCCGCCCTCGTGCGTGATCATCGAGTTGCGCTGGAAGCCGGTGGCGACCAGCGTCTCGTCGCTCTTGTCCGGCAAGAGGTCACCCGCGAGCTGCTCCAGCAGGAAACGGTCGTAGGGCTTGTTCGTCTGGAAGGCGTGGATCACCCAGTCGCGCCAGGGCCAGGCGTGGCGCCCGCCATCGATCGAAAAACCGTTCGTGTCGGCGTAGCGCGCCGCGTCGAGCCACGGCAACGCCAGACGCTCGCCGTGGTGCGGATCGGCGAGCAGGCGCTCGATCAGCGCCGCGGTGGCCGCGGGCGAGGGCTCGGCCGCGAAGGCCTCGACCTCCTCGGCGCTCGGCGGGACGCCGACGAGGTCGAGGTAGAGCCGGCGCGCGAGCGTGCGCGGCTCGGCCGGCGGCGCGGGCGCGAGTCCCTCGGCCGCGAGCCGCGCGCGCACGAAGGCGTCGATCGGATGGGTCGCGCCGCTCGGCGGCGTGGGCCGCACGGGAGCCACGAAGGCCCAGTGCTCGGCGTAGGGCGCGCCCTCTTCGATCCACGTGCGCAGGGTCGCCTTCTCCGCGTCGCTCAGCGTGCGGTGCGACTCCGGCGGCGGCATGCGCTCCTCGGGATCCTCTGCGTCGATGCGGCGCCACACCTCGCTCGCCGCCGGATCCCCGGGCACGATCGGCCGCACGCCCTTGCGCTCCGCCGTCGCGAACTCGGCCCGATCGAGCCGCAGCTTCGCCTTGCGCGTCCCCTCGTCGAACCCGTGGCACGGAAAGCAGCTCCGCGCCAGCACCGGCCGCACGTCACGGTTGAAGTCGACCGCCCCGTCACCGACCGACGGCCCGATCAGAAGCCAGAGCGCGCTCCACATGCGCCGAGGAGCTTACTCCCTGCGGGGCGAACGGGAACGGACCGTCCTGCCCGGCCTTCGCCCCGGCCGACTCCGCGCGGCTCCCCGGGCGGAGCGTGCGTGCGCTGTGGGTGGGGGAGCCCGAAGTCGCTCACGGAGCGAGGGGTAGGTTGCGAAGCACGCTCAGCGCCCAGCCTGTGACTTTTCCGGTCCCTGGGCCCGAGGCGCGACCCTGCGGGGATGAACTCGCTCCCCCTGCGCCGTCACTGCCCGCACAACGACTGCCCTTCGAGGGGCACCCAGGCCCGCGCGCGCGTCACTCCATCGGCACCTTCGTCGCGCGGAGGACGTGGGCGCGTCCAGTGCGCTTGGTGAGCTCCTGAGTCGCAGTCTCGGCCGCAGCCTTGTCCGGGTACGCGAAGACCTTGAGCGGGGAGCCGGTCGGGCTGCAGACCTCCCAGACGATCTTCATGCGAACCGGACTCGCCGCTCGCTTTGGTCGCGCGTTCGTCGTGGCCTTGGCCGCCCTCTTCGCTACCTTCTCGGCATCGGCAAGCCGAGCTTCCTCGGCCGCCCGGGCGATACGATCACGGTTGGACATTCGTCCCATCCCTCGCTGGATAGTCAATCCCCGGCGTGGGAACAAGGGCGGAGACCCGGGTGTGCGCGGCTCTGCTCGGGTTCGTCCGCCAGCCCCTGCCACGCGCTGCCTTCAGCCCGAGCGAGTGCCGGACGGCCTCGATCTTCACGCGCCACCAGAAAGCGCAGGCACTTCAATTCCACGAACGGGCGTACCTTGCGGCGGACCTGGCGCGGCATCAGCAGGCTCGCCCGACCCGACGCCCCGGTCGGTCACGCCGTCACGGCCCGCCACTCGTGCGCGATGACGTTCCCGAGGACACGCCTGGCCTCGACCTCGAGGTCCCCGTACTGGTCCGAGCTGAGGTCCTCCTGGTCTCCCTTGTAGTAGAGAGCGAGCAGCGCAACGTAGCAGGACTCGTCCACGATCGCCGTCGAATAGATGAGGCGGTAGCCGCCGCTCTTCCCGGTCGTCAGGCCGGGAGCTTTCACCCGCATCTTCCGCAGGCTGGAGTGCCCCTTCACGACAACTCCGTACTCCGGGTTGAGGGCCAGCACCGCGCAGACCCTGTCGCAGGCATCCGCGACGCGGTGCCTGGACTTGCGCGCGACCCTCTGCATCCCGGAGGCGCAGTGGACCAGGACCGTGCCCACTACAGGTCCTCGGGATCCTCGGCTCGGCCGTAGTGCATCAGCTCCTCGTCGAGCTTGTCGAGGTCATGAGCCAGCACCCAGGCCGGCTCCTCGTGGCTGATGTCCGAGAGCTTCTTTGCGCTCATGCCGCCCAGTTCCCGGCAGACGTCGGTGACGATCGCCCGCTCGCCCTTCGTGAACAGCGAGAGATCCGGCGCATCCAGCGCGGTGATGCTCGTCTGCGTGTAGCCGCCAACCGCCTTCTGCTCGGTCTCGATCCGACCCTGGCGGAGGAGCAACTTGAGGGATTTGTCTCCCCGGCTCGGCACCGGGCCGTGCGGGTACTTGATGAACTCCGACCCGGTGATGGAGGCCCCCTCTTCGCGCAGGGCGCGCACGTCGCAGAAGTAGATCAGCTTCCAGAGCTTCGTCAGCCCGAGCTTCTTCACGTCCGGATTCCCGGCGATCAGGAGCATCAGGCTCTGGAGCTTCGCGCCATTCACCATGGCGCTCATTCTAGCGCCCCGTAACGGCCCTGGCACGGACACGGCACCGGGGCCGCAGGACATGATTCGCCGGCACAAGGCGTGCGCGCCTTCGTGCTGACCTCGGGCAACCTGATCGGACCCGAGATGGCCGAGGTCCCGGCCGGGCACCTCCCGCGCGGCAATCCTGGCCCGTTCGTCGCGGGTCAGCCGCCTCAGGATCACGCTGTCCCGGATCGGGGAGCGCTGATCGGTAGGGAGACCGCCGAGCGCCCGAGTGGATGGCGCTCGCGCGCGGTGGGGCGCACGGCGGATCGGTTGCTCAGGCCGCCCCGTCCTCGAGCAGGTTCAGCACGAGGCGGATCATCAGTTCCTTCTGCTTCGGCTCGCTCTCCGCGACGAGCAGGGCCAGGGCGACCATCGCGTTGTCCGCCAGTCGCGGGCTCTTGTCCGCGCGCACCAGCAGTCCGCTCAGGCGCAGGTACTCCAGAAACAGGAGCGTCCCGATGCGCTTGTTGCCGTCCGAGAACGGATGGTCCTTGATGACGAAGTACAGGACGTGGGCCGCGCGGACCTGCGCCGTGGGATAGAGCGGCTTCTTGCCGAAGGTCTGCTCGATCGCGGCGAGGATCGTCCCGAGCTGCTCGCCGCGCTCCTGCCCAAGAGCGCGGTCGCCTCGCCGCGCGTCGCCAGGTCCTTGCGCAGGCTCGCGATCGCGGCGCGAGCCGAGTCGAGGGTCAGGCGGGCGATGGGGACCTTCGGTCGGGTCGGCGTCTCGGCCAGCCGCTCCTCGTCGTACTCGAGCAGCCAGCGCCAGGCGCGCGCGTAGCCCTGCACGACGTCCAGCACGGCCCGTCCCTCGCCGGTGACGAGCGCGTGCTGCGTGAGCGTCTTCGCCAGGAGTCCGACCGCCTGCTCCATATCGCCCAGGCCCTTCTCGCGCAGCCGCCGCTCGTTCAGCGTGTAGCCGCGCAGGAGGTGCTCGCGCAGGGTGCGCGTGGCCCAGATGCGGAACTGCGTGCCGCGCTTCGAGCTGACGCGGTAGCCGACCGAGAGGATCGCGTCGAGGTTGTAAAGGCGTACCTTGCGGCGGACCTTCCTTCGACCCTCGACCTGAACCACCGAGGAATCCTCGGTAGTTGCCGGCTCCTCGAGTTCACCCTCGGTGTAGATGTTCTTGAGGTGCAGGCCGACGTTGTCCGTCGAAGTGTCGAGGAGTTCCGCAATGTGGCGCTGAGAGAGCCAAACCGAGTCGCGATCGACGCGCACCTCCAGGCGGACTGAGCCGTCCGGCGCCTCGTAGACGACGACCTCCCCCCTGTCCGGCGTGGGGCGGCTCATGGCGAGGAGTGCAAGCGAACGACGAGCATGGGAAGGAAGGTAGTGGACGGGTGCGGCGATGTCCTGGCCCGAGCCGGGCCACGCTGCGAGATCCGCCACAGACCCAGGACGCGCGAGAGCCGCAGACGTATCGCTCCGTCTCCAGAACTCCTTCCGCCGCCGCTTCCCCCGAACGCCGCACCGCGCGTCGCGGGCCCGTCCCGAGGGGTACCCCGGTCGCAGGCGGAGCGTGCGTTCGCTGTGGGTGGGGGAGCCCGAAGTCGCTCCAGGAGCCGGAGTTAGGCGCGAAAGTACACGCCTCGCCCACCCTGCGACTTTCCCGGGCCCCGCGTCCGAGGCGCGACACTGCGGGGATGAACTCCCTCCCCCTGCGCCGTCATTGCCCGCACTCCGATTGCCCCTCGAAGAGCACCCCGGACCGCGCGCGCGTCATCCGTCACGGGCGCTTCACGACCCGGCGCGGTGTCCGGACGCGCTACCTCTGCCGCGCGTGCGGGCGCACGTTTGTCCCGTCGCTCGGCACGCCGTACCATCGCCTGCGTCGTCCGAGGAGGGATTTCGACCAGGCCGTGAAGCTCATCGTCGAAGGCAACACAGCGACCGCCGTGGCGCGGGTCAGCGCGGTGGCACCGAGCACGGTGCTGCGCTGGTACGAGCGCGCGGCGCGTCACGCGCGGCGCTTCGACGAGCAGCATCTGAAGCTGGACGAGCCGGTCGAGCTCCAGATCGACGAGCTGAACACGCACGGCGCGGGCGAGCGCGATCCCGACTGGGTCTTCGGTGCGATCGAGGTCTGGTCGCGCGTCTGGCTGGCAACGAGCGTGACCCGGCGGACGCGCCGCGCGACGCTGCTCTTCGTGCGGAAAGTGCGCGAGACGCTGCGCACGGTCCCCGCACAGATGCTCGTGACTTCCGACGGCTTCAAGTATTACCCGCTGGTCCTGAAGCGCGTCCTCGGCCCGCTGTGCGTCTACGTGCAGCTCGACAACCACTACCGCCGCGACCGGATCCTCTCGAGCACGCCCCGCCTCGTGCTGGGGTCGCCGGCCGAGCTCGAGCGCGCCCTCGAGCGCAGCGAGGACTCGAACAAGCCGAACACCGCCTTCATCGAGCGCCTGAACCTCTACCTGCGCCGCGCGATCTCCTACCTGCACCGCCGCACGACCGGCAAGGTGCGCCGCGCCGCCCGCCTGGAAAACGCCCTCGAGATCCTGCGGCTCTACTACAATTTCATCCGTCCCCACTCCTCCCTCCGCTTCGGCCAGGTCACCCGCACCCCCGCCATGCAAGCCGGCCTCTTCGACCGCCCGCTCACCTTCCGGGAGATCTTCTCCTGGGTGCCGCCACCGCCGGTCGTCCGACCCCGCCACGTGGAGTACCGATGACGTCCGCAGCCCTCCACCACCCACAGTTAACGCAACATGCGCCAGGACGGGACCGTCTCGTACGAGAAGGCGAAGGACGGGACGCTCGCCTACCGGCTCTACACGGACGGGCAGGTGACGACGAGCATCGAGGACGCCGACACGGGCGTCTTGACCGACGAGCCGGCAGGGCTCTCGAGCACGGCGGGGGCGTTCCACCGGGTGACGACCTATGCCTACGACAACCAGGG
>Ga0172373_10000600_pt1 | contig 59083 bp, 44 predicted proteins | sample Lak10m_2_FD_114546 | JGI IMG/M metagenome (GOLD analysis project Ga0172373, IMG submission 114546) | Freshwater microbial communities from Kabuno Bay, South-Kivu, Congo - kab_092012_10m | ecosystem: Environmental > Aquatic > Freshwater > Lake | place: Democratic Republic of the Congo... | reverse complement strand
CTTACACGCCAGCGGATTTCAGTATTACACCTGCGTCACTGTCGATTAACGCTACCGCCCAGACGAAAATTTACGGCGATTCCGATCCTGAACTGATTTTTTCTGCTACAGGTTTCAAACGCAGTGACAGTGCCAATGTTTTGACTGGCGGCTTAACCCGCATTGAAGGGGAAAATGTCGGAACGTATGCGATTAACAGTGACTTAGCAAATGACAATTATCTCATTACTTACACGCCTGCGGATTTCAGTATTACACCCGCTTTACTCACAATTAACGCCACCGCACAGACGAAAATTTACGGCGACCCAGATCCTGAACTAACTTTTTCTGCCACAGGTTTCAAACGCAGTGATAACGCTAGTGTGTTGACTGGCGGTTTAACTCGTACCAAAGGGGAAAATGTCGGCAATTATTCGATCATGCAAGGTGATTTAAATGCTAGTAATTATTTGATTGATTATTTAGGGGCGATGTTGACTATCACCTCGCCCGTAGTTCCAGAACCCATTGCTCAAGCAGCATCTGTTGCAATTGTTCAAAATATTACCACTACAATTTTGACAAGTGTTCTTCCTCCTGCGGCGCAATCTGTCAGTAATGGCAGTTCAATTATCAACATTAGCGTTTCAAATGGAGCATCTCCAGTCGGTTCTGCAACGATTGCAATGGCAAGCAACGGCACTTTGTCTGTTGAAAATGTCGTTGATGCCTCTACAACTACGAGTAGCAGTGCAAATACAACGGCTGATAATACAAATACCAGTGCAGAAGGTTCCACAGACACAGAAAAATCAGCTTCATCTGCTGAAACGAAAAATACTACTGAATCAACAACGGCTGCATCAGCTTCTGAAGTGGCTAACAGTGGTGCGACTCCAGCAACACCAGTATCTACTGTCGCAAGTAATCCTACAACGCCTGTAGCTGCTATGAGTGCATCGCCTAAAGTTCAATCTGCAAGTCCAGCGACGACACCCGCATCAAAAAATACGCCAGCATCTTCATCAACAACAACTTCAGCGACTGCTAAAACAGATGCCGCTGAATCGACACCAGCCAGTAATACTGAAAGTAAAAGCACAACAACATCTGCGGAGACAAAAGCTACTGAGAGTGTTGCAGCCGCAAAAGCCTCGCTCAGTGACAACATTACGAGTGTCAAAGCAGGCGCAAATGGTGTCGAATCTTTGAAAAATTCTTTAGCTGATGCAGCTGTCAAAATGGGCATACCTGTTTCACAAGCGACAAAAGCGAGTGATTCTTTCGCACAAATTCTGGTTGCAAAACTGGCAACAGGTGTACCAATGAGTGTTGCAACTACGCAAGCACAAAATGCGTTTAATAACGCGATTAGTATGCCCCAACCAACTACGCCTCAAGCCATTGCGGCAACATCACTTTCGGGAAGTGGCGCAGTAAACAGTTTGAGTTCACTTTCAGGTGCAACTTCAAACGCAGGTTCAGCAGCATTTGATAAGTCATTAGCAGCAAATCTTGCGATGGGCATGAATATGGAACAAGCCATTAAAGCCGCGCAAAACACAACGCAACAAATTGAAGCAGGTGTAAAAATCGACAGTACACCACGCGGTGGTTTGGTTAATGGTTCTGCAAATGCACTCTCTGATACGTCACCAGCCTTCCAAAATACGTTAGGTTCGGCACTTGCGAAAGGTTTAACGCCTGAACAGGCCTTGCAACGCGCTGAAGCGAATGCGAAAGAATTAGCCAATGCAAAAAGTATTGATGCGAAAAATCCAAATTCTGCAATTTCTTCGGGCAATAGTGAATTTATGAAAACTTTGCCCGCAGGAGATTTCAGTAAAACATTAAGCAGTGCGCTTAATCGTGGTATTTCAATGAATCAAGCCCTTAAAAACGCGGCTCAAACTCAGGAAATTTTAAAAAAAGGAATCGAAGCTGATGCGAAAAATCCATTAGCTGGACTCTCAAATGGCAAGCTGCCTACGTTAGAATATTCAAAAGAATTTGATAGTGCGGTATCCAACGCAATTGCAAAAGGTGTTACACCTACAAAAGCAATTGAAATGGCAACCCAAACGGTGAAAAATTTGCCTAAAGCCGCGCAAACACCTGTCAATTCATTTGCAACAGGTAAAAATGTAAAAACGTTACTCTCTTCAAGTAACGTCTTTAATAGGGTGTTAAGTAACGCGCTCAATCAAGGTATGACACTTGATCAAGCAATGATAAAAGCGCAACGTGCTGAGGCTGCAAATGCCGCGTTACCGCCTGCAAAAAATAATCTTGAACTCATTCCCCATAAATAAAAACTAAAACAATATGAAACAAATTATTGCAGCAGCACAAGGCGAAAATAGATGGAAATTGTTCCTGGGTGTTTTGCTTTTAATCACGGTAATTGGCACTTTGATGTCTCTCATCGCTCATTTTACGTTTTTAAAAGACGACATTGAAACTCGTCCTCGTATTGCCATTGTCACGCCTTTGAATAGTCAAATAGGTTTGGATTTTAAGCAAGGTGCGGAATTGTTCGTTGACACGGTTAATTTTAAAGGCGGATATAACGGTCGTTTAGTAGAGTTTTTCACTGTTGATGAAACGCCTGATGCGATTGAAAAAGTGCTAGCTGATAAACGAGTTGTTGGCGTAGTAGGTTATTTCAATTATGAATTACTTAAACAAACTGCCCCAATTTATGAACAACATCATATTCCCTTGGTTACTCCCCAATTTTTACCAGAACCGATTGCTGGCGTGACTTCACTTGATATTGACCCCAAAGATCAAGCCAGTTTTGTGGCAAATTACGCTCGTAACATTCAACAGCAACGGTTAATGTATGTGATTCGTGAAGAGGGGGCAGAATTTGATTCGTTTGTAGAACCTTTTGTCGAAGTTTATAAACGTTTTGATATTCCCGTGCGTCAGGTTTGGACAATTCCTAAAAACGAAGTGGACAGAGAAACACAAATCAAAAATACGTTGAGTGATATTCAAAATATCGATATTGGTGGTATTTATTTGGCGACTAGCACTGAATTAGCAAGCCGTTTAGTAAAAGAAATTCGAGCTAATAACAATTCGCTAGAGATTTATGGTACCGCACAATTGGCATCGAATACGTTTTCTATTCCTTTGACAAAAAATATCAAAAAAGATGAAGCAGCACCAACGCACGGCATTATTGCTTCAACGCCTGCGTTATTTGATACAGCAAATGAAAAAGCCCAAAATTTTCAACGATATTACCAAGAAAAATATGGTCAATCTCCTGATTGGATTGCGACTTATGCTTATGATGCGGTGAAAATCGCACTTTCTGAAAAACCTGGTGAAATGGAAGTAGAGGGCATATTAGGGGAACTGAGTTTTGTTAATCATCAAGCGAAAATTCCCATTCAGATGGGAATATATATTGACTCGATGTTAATTTCAGCCCCCGTGCAATTACAACCCATTGCTAAAGGGGCAAATTTTAATTACATCGAAGCCCTCAAACAAGGCAGAGTGCTTTATGTAAATGATCGTTTTATGTTTAAAACAAACGTGGTTTATACTGGTATTAAGGTCAATGAACTCTCAGATTTAGATTTACAAAAAGAAACCGCTATCATTGATATGACGATTTGGTTTCGGTATCGAGGCGATTTTGCGCCGCAAGATGTACATATTTTTAACTCGGTTGAACCTGTCAAATTTGACATACCTGAAGAAAGTAAAGAAGGCGAGGATATGCAATATCGTCGTTACCGAATTAAACAAAAATTTAAACTTAACTTCACTAAGGCAAAACGTACCTATGGACAGCATATTTCGGGCATTGGCTTTCGCCATCGCCAGTTGAATTACAACAACGTCATGTATGTAGTGGACGTTCTAGGAATGCCCACAGGACATGGATTGATTGAAGATTTACATAAACGTAGTGTTTTGAAATCTAGAACTGGTTGGGAAATTGACAATGCTTGGGAATCGCAAGATGTGGTACCTGAAAATAGTGATGGTGCGCCGCAATATGTGGGGATAACAGGAGAAAAACCGTTATTTTCCAAAATTACGCTCGGTATGTTGATTAAACCTATTACGAGCGCACGCGATATTATTCCCAGCGATTATTTTATCTACATTGCAATTTTTGGGGTGCTGGGGTCTATTTTTGCATTGATTATGGATCATCACCGCTGGGGACGTTTTTGGGCAATGCAATCATGGCTGTTACGCCTTATTTTTTGGCCATTAGTGCTTTTATCATTGGGCAATTTGATTCTTGATTTTGCCTTTGCCAATTTTTCACCCGCAGTGACGATTAAATTTGTCGCAGTTTATGAAAGTTTATGGTGGATATTAGGGGCAATTTTATTTGATATAGGTGTGCGTCGATTTGTCTGGGATCCGCTAGCGTTGTATGGCAACAGTAAGGTGCCAAATGTTATTAAACTTTTTGTGTCGATTCTGATTTTTTCGTTTGCTTTTTCAGGAATTTTAGTTTTCGTATTCAATCAATCGCCAACTAGTTTGCTCGCTACTTCTGGGGTTTTAGCAATGGTTATAGGTATGGCAGTCAAAGATATTATTGCTAATGTTTTCTCAGGCATTATTTTGAATTTTGAACGTCCATTTAAAGTCGGTGACAAAATCAAAATCAATACAGTTACAGGTGTTGTAAAAGACATCACTTGGCGTACAACTCGTCTTGAATCAACGGAAGGTCACATGGTGAGTTTAGCAAATGGGAAAGTGACCGAAGCCTTTATGGAAAATTACAGTCAAACGCCTAATGGGGTAAAAGAAGAAATAAACTTTTATACAAAACCAAATATGGATCCCGTCATTATGTTGACAATCATCCATGATGGTTTGAATACTTTTTGTCGAGATATTCCAGGTGAAGAGCCGCAAGTGCGTTACAAGGGAATTGTAAATGTTAATGGTAATTGGGTGGGAAATTATGTAGCAACGTATCGCTTATCTTCAGGCGGAAGAAAAGCTGTGGTGAGAGAAAATTTATGTATGTTTGTACAAGAAAAAATAGACTATCAACCAATAAACCGAGACCTTTAATGAATCATTCTGCGAGAATTGCGTATTAACACACAAGCGAGCAGTACTGCAGGTATTTCAATAATCGAGGAATAAATAAAAAATTTGGAGTAGCCATAATGATCAACCAATATGCCTGAAAAACCGCCGACTGTTTGAGCAGGGAAAGTCATTAAAGAACTGAATAATGCGTATTGCGTAGCAGTGTATTCTTTATTGACAAGACTAGATAAATAAGCAATCAAAATCGTGGTTGCCATGCTGGCACAAAAACTGTCCGTTGTGACCACAAAAGCTAACCACGTTAGTGTAGGTTTGCTTAACGACAAAATAAGAAACAATAAATTTGTCAAAGATGCAGCTAAAGTGGCAAATAAAACAGGTTTCACCACCCCATGACGAACCACTAAACTTCCTCCAAAAGTTGCACCTAAAATAGCTGCCAAAAAACTAAACACTTTTGTAACTGTTGCAATTTCTGACTTGGTAAAACCTAAATCTATATAAAACGCGCCAGACATAACACCAAGCATAATGTCACTCATTTTATAAGTGCTGATGAACAATAAAATGATGATTGCCCACCAACCCTTTCTTTGAAAAAACTCAACCACAGGTTCGATCAGTATCTCTTTCAAAGAGAGCAATCCTTTTTGTTTTACGCTTTCAGGCTCTTTTGTTAGTATCGTTGCAACAATGCCAATCATCATGGCACAGCCCATTAAAAAATACGCGATTTGCCAATTACTGTACTCCGCGATATATAACGTTCCAGCCCCTGAAGTGAGTAAGGCAATGCGATAACCAATTACATAAGCAGCGGATAAAATCCCTTGAAAATCAATATCGATTGCTTCAACGCGATAAGCATCAACCACCACATCTTGAATCGCCGAACCAGTAATGATCAGAATGGCTAACACAGTTAATTCGGTAAGATATTTAACAGGTTCATAAAAACTCATTGCAATCACCGCTGTTGTAATGAACAGTTGCGAAAATAACATCCAACTTCGGCGTTTACCAAGCAAATGGGTTAAAAATGGAATCTTGCAACGTTCCACAGCAAACGATAAAAAGATTTTCAAGACATAAATGATGCCAATCCAACTCAAAAAACCAATTGTTGAATGATCAATTTCTACGTCACGCAGCCAAAGCGGAAAAGTAAAAAATATCAACTGATAAGGTAGTCCAGCTGCAAATCCTAGCGCGACCGTGCAAAGCACTAATGGCTGTAAGTAAATTGCAAATGCACCACGCCATGTTTTAATTCTGGCAATCATGAGTATTAAGCAAAAACTAAATTGCGAGTTATCAAATACTCAATGACCATTCCTACGCTTTCATCAACTGTTTGTGCGTCTGTGTAAATTGTTAATTCAGGCGAATCTGGGGATTCATAAGCCGAATCAATCCCTGTAAAAAATGGAATTTCTCCTGCGCGTGCTTTTTTGTACAATCCTTTCACGTCACGGCTTTCACAAACTTCGAGAGAACAACAACAATAAATTTCTATAAATTCACCTGCTTGCATTAAATTTCGCGCGGCTAATCGGTCTGATTTGAATGGAGAAATAAATGCAGTCAGTGTGACAATCCCAGCTTCTAGCATCAATTTCGCCACTTCAGAAATACGCCGAATGTTTTCTACTCTGTCAGCATCATTAAAACCCAAATCGTGACACAAGCCATGTCGAACATTGTCACCGTCTAAAACAAATGTGGAAATTCCTTTTTCGTAAAGTCGCTTTTCAACAGCATGTGCCAACGTTGATTTCCCTGAACCTGAAAGTCCCGTGAACCATAAAACAACACTTTTATGTTGATGTAATTTTTCTCTGTCTTGGCGTGTGATGGAAGCATGATGCCAAACCGTATTGGACGTTTTTTTCACGAAAGACTCCTAAAAATTATTTTGTTGAAAGCGTGGCGTTATAGTGTCGAAGATAAGTTTGCACAAACTCATCGAAAGCTGCTTTGTCTAATTCGTTAATCCCAGCAGCTATTTTGCGTCCACCCCCCGTGGGAAATTGTGAACATAACTCATCGGCGGCGACATTTTTATTTAGCAACGCTGAACGCACACTGATTTGAAAATTGCCATTTTCTTTTTCAAGCAAAAGCGCATGCGCTCGATGTGGATTTTGTTGCGCTAATTCGTTACTAAATGTGCCAATCACTCGCTTTGCCCAAGCAGTATTTGGTAAAAGATATAATGCCGCATTTTCTTGAACAATATACGGAGAAAGTTGGCGTGCGGCAGCTATATCACCATGATAACTGTCAAGTAATTGTTGATAAATTTCTTTTTCGTTTTCCATAAATAAAAACGGCGACGAATAAGCCACCATTTTTTGGTACAACCAATCGGGTGCGAAAGTGAGCGATTCTAAACGGTCGCCATAACTGTTGTAATTGACACAAACGCCGAGTATTTTTAGTTGTTCCAACTGTGCAGTTGAAATAGAAAACTGATTTGCGAGAGCAATTGCGCTTATATCTAAATTATCGCCAAATGCGCCCACAATTGCCCATAATGCAAAACGATTTTGCAAACAGGTATTCACAATTAGACTAGTACAAGTATCACTGTGAGTATCGATAAGTGCTGTTAAATTTGGATGTTGTGGAATTTCACCTGTTTGATGATGATCAACATAGAAAACCTTTGCGCCTTGCTTAAGTTGCGTCAACAAATAATCGCGGTTCGTTTTCATAGAAATATCTAACACCGTGATTTCATCCCCTGATTGTGCTGACACTTTTTTAAGTAAATCAATTTCGCGTTTAATACCTGTTACAAGTTGTGCTGATTTCGGACTGTTTAAGCGTAGTTGAATTAAGGCGCAAATGCCATCGGCATCGCCATTGAAAACATCGAAGTGCATCATTTTATTGAATTAGAGAGGACGAAGTGTTTTAGCAAATTCAAGTTCTAAATGGCACTTGAGATTGATTAACTTTGTATGAAATGAACCGTCATATTGGTTTTGAATCGGCGCGTTGTAGGCAAGTTTATAATAAGCATTTTGTTCACAGAGCGTTTGCAACTCTTGATGCAAACGTTCGACTTGTTCTTGTTCTCCCACATTGATGGAATAATGCCAAATGTTGTCACTGCTAAACAAAGCAGCCATTGCGGCTTGTTGTTTGTCAAATTCGCTAACATTGTTTGGTAATAAATTCGTAATCGGACGGGCAATATCAAATAGTTCTAGCATCAACAACTTTTCTCCAACCGACAACCATAAACACAAAATTTCTACTTTTGCATTGACACGTTGTTGAAAGGCTTGTGAGGCTGAAAAGCGCAACGACTTTTTCAAAGTGACGGATTCTTGAAACGCCAAACTAAATTTTTCTAACCAATTCGGTAAATTTGCGAACACTACATCTAATGGCTGACAACATTCAAAACCAATGTGATTTAAGCCGAGTGGATTAGCTAACAATTCTGGCATGGCTACTGCGTCAAGAAAAAAGTTTTTCAAAATTTGATTCACATCAACTGATTGAATTTCGGTCAGCGCATAAAATGCTTTTTTAAAATCAAATTCAATTGCCTGAGCAAGCATTTCTTCGACGTTAATTTCTTTGATTTGTAACACACTTTGATATTGCTGAAACAGTTTGGTTAAGTTGTGATTGCTACTTTGTGACCAATTTTGCAAGGCTTGTTGATCGGTTTTGCCGCTCGGTAAAAGTGGAAATTTATCTAAAATCACAATTTCATCAGGCACTGCATATTTTGGCAAAATGGTTTGGCAATCCTGGCGAATTTTTTCAATATCTACCGCTTGCGAAGCTGATTTAAGCACACAAAAAGCGCGTAATTTTTGTCCTTGAATATCTTGCGCTTTTGTTGCGATGACAGCCACTTGTGCTAAATAATCCAACTGCTCCATCATTCGCTCCACATCGGCAAGCAAAATTAAATAACCACTGCGATTCAAACTGTTATCGGCTCGACCTGTGACGGTCATTTCACCTTGTGAATTGCATGTTGCCATATCGCCTGTGCGTTGCCAGTCTTGCGAAGCACTCAACCAATTTCCCGTTTCATCCATATAACCCAAAAAACGAAATGGATGCTGACAATATAAATTGCCATCTTTTTCAATGCGTAATTCCACACAATTCATCGGCTGACCAATTGTTTTCACGCGCACCGCTTGCGAATCTGTCACGCTACAAGCTGCAATCGGTCCCATTTCAGAACTGCCATATTGGTTAATCAAAGTATGACCACATAAATCATCAAAAGCTAAAAATAACTCTTCACTGATACGTTGCCCTGAAACGACAATGGTTTTATAAGGTCGTGGCGTTTTTCTGCCTCGTAAAATCATTTCACATAAATTCGGTGTCACAAAAGCAACTGTCGGATTAAAACGCCGTTCGCGGTCGAGATATTTCAATAAATTCGTGTTTTCTTGCAAATCAAGCGACGCGCCCAGCAACACGGCGGGCAAGAATTCTGCGCCAAAACCATACAAATGAAAAATTGGCACTGGAATGGCGAAACGGTCTTCTGAAGTAAAGTGATATTTGGAAATCACATTTTTCGCACTGCCTAACACATGCTCATGGCTATGAACCACAATTTTTGCAGCCCCCATGCTGCCAGAAGTGCGTAAAAATAATTTGCCGCGCGTTTTTATCTGCGAAGAAGCATTGCACGATTCGATATTTAAAAATAATGCTGGATTTTCTAAGGCTTGCGGCGCATCCGTTTTTTTCACCGATTTAATTACTAAACGATATTGGCAAAACTGTGGAATAGGTTTGAGTGTTGAAATTTGCTCTTTGTTTTCCGAAGGCGGCAAAAGCATAAAACCTTGCTGCCGCTTCAATAACAAAATTAACAGCAATGCACTTGGCAGCGAATTATTACATTCCACCGCAACACAATCATCAGGCTTAATCCCTTGTTTATCCAAATAATTTTCTAAACTGTTTAACAAGGTCGGTAATTGCGTGTACAGACAACTGAATAATCCGTCGGTCAACTCATTATCGCTGAGTATTATTTCCAGAAAATTATTTTCAAAATTCATAAATCGCCAAGTTTTTGTTGGGGTTGAACAATCATAGTTTTTAAACTGCTAAGAAACAAATTCTTCATCTCTTGAGCTTGCTGCCTACTAAATAACGATTTTTTGTATTGCCAATAACCTTTAAGCACAATGCCAGCGGGCGTATTTTTTTCCCACATCCCTGGATACAAATCAGGACGCATCACATCACTGTGAACATCATCAATGTATTTAACTTGAATATCAGGTAATTGCAATTGGTTATAGGGAGATTCGGCAAAAAATGTGAATACCGTTCGAAATAACGGCGTGATGCGTGCCTCTTCAAACAATTGCGAAGAAATTGCATTAAAAGGCACATCTTGATAACTAAATGCCTCTACCACAGTTTGATGTACTTTACGAAGTAAATCCGATAATGGTGGATTCCCACTCAAATCGAAACGCAATGACACTAAAACAAGCATCGAACCAATCAGTGGTTCAATTTTCCAGTGATTTCGATTTGCAAAAGGCGTTCCCATCGTAATGTCATCATAGCCGCTATATTTATGCAGTACGACAGCATAAGCCGTCAGCAATGCACTAAATAATGTGATACCTGATTGTTGACAAAGCGTTTTCAATTGCAACGTTAATTCTGCTGGAACTTCTAGCCAAATCGTATCTCCTTCAAATTTGACTGGCGGCTGATTATGTTTTGCCAACGTTGGAAAAGGTGGCTCACCTGCTTTAAACCAATCGCGCCAATAATTTAATCGATTTGCTACATTGGTCGAAAGTGCTGCTTGTTGCCAGCGTACATAATCAGCATATTGCATTGGCAGTGCAGGTAATGGGCAAGGTTCATTTTTCAAAAAACTAGAATAATGCGTTCCCAATTCGTGCAATAAAACCTTTAATGCTCCACCTTCAAATAACACGTTATGCGTGCAAAGTATCAAAACAAATTCGGTATCAGATAAACATAGCAAACGCACTCGCAAACTCGACTCTGTTTCTAAATCAAACGGCGTGTGCCATTCGAGTTTTAATTGTTCGTCAATGTTTTTTTGGCTTGCATCACTCAATTTCACCACTTGCATGTTAATTTCAGCGGCTGGTGAAATCACTTGCATCAACTCGCCGTTGATTTCTTGCAACGTTGTGCGTAAAAAATCATGCCTTGCAATAATAGCGTTAAAACTTTTGGTTAAAACTGAAATATCAACAGCACCTTTTAATTGAAAACAACTTAACACATTGTAAAAACAATCCTTAGGATTACATTTTTGTAGCAAGCCAAAATGTTTTTGAGCAAAGGAAGGTTCAAAAGTGTATGAATGCCCTGCTCTTTTTTGCTGAATGGTTAAAAAGACTATAACTTCTGTTTTATGCGCTTGCAATTTTTCTCGTAAAGCAGGTGTCAGAGCATTTTGTGGCGCATTAAAACGCAACTTTCCTTCTTCTGTCCATAATTGAATATCGAGTTTTTCGAGTTCAACCAGCAAATTGTTTAGCGCATCGTTCATCAAATCTCCCCTTCTTCTCGCTCATTTTCAGCATTTCCTTTGTTAAATAAGTTTGGATATTCTTCTAACAATTGCACAGCAAATTCTGCAATCGTCGGTGCGGTGAAAATTGCTAAGGGGGTCAGAGAGCAATTGAACAATTTTTGCAAATTGATTGTGACTATCATCGCTTTGAGTGAATTACCGCCTAAAGCAAAAAAATTATCCTCCACACCGATATGCGGCAAATCCAAAACTTCAGCCCAAACATTGGCTAATAATTTTTCAAACGGATTATGCGCCTCTACAATTGGCTCATCGCGCACAAACTCAACAGGCAGTTCTTCTAATGATTTACGGTCAATTTTACCTGCTGGTGAAAGCGGAAAACTATCCACAAAAATAAACGCTGCTGGCACCATGTATTCAGGTAATTGTGCTTCCAATACACCACGCAATATTGGAATAAGTTGCCGATTTAATTTTGTTTGCTGAGGATTATTCGCATAATGAGTCAAAATCCGACTAGGCGTTTCTAAAACAAAAGGCGCAAATTCTTGAGACTCATTTTTAGATGTGAAAACAGCGTCAAAATAACCTTCGCTATCATTCTTGAGCCAACTTAATTCCACGCGATAACCGAATTTTTCAGCTAACTGGCAAATATCATCAGGTTCCATTCCTGTTATTTCAGAAGTTGCAAATTTTTGTCGATAATCAGCAATTAACGTTTCCGAAGTTGCAAAATTAAACCAATGCAAGGCTTTAATTTCTAAAGTCAAACGTTTGTTTGGAATATTTCTAACTGCAATCACTGTGGTTTTTTGCTGACTTAACTGCTGTTCAAGTTGCACCAAACTTTGCCATGTTTGCCAATTTAAATTTTCTAAAACAGGGACTTCCGCACCAAAATGTAAAATCACATCGTAACGAAAGCGTGTTAACTGATTATGGGCATAACCTGGTTTTGGCAAAATTTGCACATGACGCAAGCTCGGAATGTAGTGTGTTAAGGCAAGGAAAAATGCAGGGGTAAATTGCAAATCTTTTTCAGCATCCATCAATTTGCGAATTTGCTGACGCACTTGTGACACAGAATCGTTGTTTTCTGCACGATAAAGCGAAACCGATGTGTGAAAAGTTTCTCGTTGCAACAAATTTGGCACGTCGCCAACAAAAAGATGTCCACCTGTTTTAAGCAATCGTGCCGCGCCTTGCAAAACCTTGAGTAAATAAGCAACATCGGGAAAGTGTTGAATAACCGAGTTAATCACAATTGTGTCAAAACTGCCTGCATCAAAATCTGCTGTATCATCAGCGGCACGTTCTAACAATATGATGTTTTCTAATCCACCGATTGCTTTTTGAACATTGCGAATATGAGCGAGTCCTGTTGCAGAAATATCGGCACCTACATAATGTTCACAATGCGGTGCGACACGAGAAAGCAATAATCCTGTACCACAACCCAGTTCTAAAACTTTTTGCGGTTGCAAACTCAAAATGCGTTCAACAGTTTTTTCAACCCATTCGCGCATTTCTGATTCAGGAATCGGTTGCCCTGTGTAACTGCTATTCCAACCGCTGATGTTAAAAGTGAGTTCGTTTTCAGTCGTGGTCGTTTGTTTGTAAGTTTCATCATAAAGTGCTTGCCATAATGCAACATAATCTTGCGACTGTTCTGTTTCGCTTTCTAGCGCATCAGGATTTGCAATGACATAAGCGACTAGTTCTTTATCTCCGTATTTATCCTGATGAACAACGACAGCCGCCTGTTTAACGGTTGCTTGTTGCATTAACGTCGCTTCTATTTCGCCTAACTCAATCCGAAAACCACGCACTTTAACTTGATGGTCAATGCGTCCTAAATACTCAATCACGCCATCAGGTGAAAAGCGCGTTAAATCTCCAGTGCGATATAAACGCCCCGAAACAAACGGATTGGGAACAAATTTTTCTGCGGTCAACTCAGGGCGGTTGTGATAACCCCGCGCTACTTGAATGCCACCAATATGCAATTCTCCAGCTACGCCAATTGGTGCGGGTTCACCTTTTTCATCGAGAATATAGAGCTGAGTATTTGCAATAGGGCGACCAATCGGAACAATTGAAAGTGCTGAATTTTTGTCACATTCCCAATAACTTACATCAATTGCTGCTTCAGTTGGACCATATAAATTGTGTAATTTCGCCGCACTTTGCTCAAAAAAACGTTGTTGCAGTGGATAAGGCAACGCCTCGCCGCTACAAAAAACTTGTCTAATTGAAGCGCAATGTCGCAATTCGTCTGTATTCAGAAAAATTTGTAACATTGATGGTACAAAATGCAAAGTCGTTACTTTGTGTTTTTGAATCAATTGAATTAAATATTGTGGGTCTTTATGTCCTTCGGGTTTTGCGATAATTAAACTCGCCCCTGTGATTAACGTCCAAAAAAATTCCCAAACGGAAACATCAAAACTAAAGGGTGTTTTTTGCAAAACACAGTCGGAAGAATCAAGTTGATAAGCATCTTGCATCCAAAACAATCTATTACAAATACCAACATGTTCATTTAATGCACCTTTTGGTTTACCTGTCGAACCTGAGGTATAAATCATGTACGCTAAATCATGTTCCTTAACGTCAACGTTCAAGTTGTTAGTATCAAAACTTTCAAGACAGAGCCAATCACTGTCTAAACAAAATTTTTGTGCAGATGATTCAGGTAAATTTGCAAGCAAAGGTTGTTGAGTGAGCAAAATAGAAACTTGAGCATCTTCAACCATAAAAGCTAAACGTTCAGATGGATAAGTTGAATCAATCGGAACATACGCGCCTCCTGCTTTTAAAATGCCCAGCAGTCCAATTACCATTTCCAAAGAACGTTCGACGCAAATCCCCACTAACGTTTCAGCTTTTACACCTTGTGTTTGCAAATAATGAGCGAGTTGATTTGATTTTGCATTCAACTCAGCATAGGTCAATGTTTTGTCATTAAAAACTAACGCAATCGCATCAGGTGTTTTTTCAACTTGTTCTTCAACGAGTTGATGCAAACATTTTTCGCGCGGATAAGCCTTATCTGTGGCGTTCCATTCATATAACACGCGATTTCTATCCGCGTCAGTTAAAAACGTTTTTGGATACTCTGGTGCGCTAATATTCATATTCATGTGAAAAGCAATGCCTAAAAAAGTTAGTTAATTTGGTATACCCAAACTTGTAAATAAACTTCAGGATGAAGTTTGAATCTTCCGTGAAATGGGGCTGTTGTATTGATATGCGTCCAGCGTTTTTGTGCTTCTAATTCTGCCATTTTTGCTTTGAAATCGGTATTTTCATAAAACTCAGGACGCAGCGTGAAAACTAAATAACCGCCTGATTTTGTAATACGAATAAGTTCATCAAAAGAATGACTCCGTGCGTGTGCCATAACAAAAACGCCCACGATCGTAATGGCATCAAATGTATCATCGGCAAAATTTAACGTTTCTCCCAATGCACCTTGATGCAACGCACAATAACAATCTTTTTGCTTTGCTTGTTCTAACATACCTTTTGACAAATCTAAACCTTCAATATGCTGATAACTATGCGTGGAAAGTAATTCACCCACAATACCCGTGCCGCAACCCGCATCTAAAATTTTTGCATCTAACGGAACGTATTTTTTTAATTCTAATACAGCCTCTTCAGGTCCTGCTTGCCCTGTTAAATCGGTGTCATAATAGGCTGCCCATTTATCATAACTGGCAGCGAGTTCGACATTGGTTTCAGCAGAAAAAACTTCAATAGCATTGCTCATAAAAATTCCATATTTTTGATAATTTCAAATTATTCTGAAAAACGATAATTAAACAATTCGATGTCGTCTTTAAAATGTTCGGTAACAAGGTTTCGTGTGTAATCGTTGTAATAATCTCGATAATCTTTATGCTGACTGCGATTTAGATGAGGTAGCGATTCTGGAATGTTTAATTTTTGTCGCAAAAAATTAAAATCCTCCTGCAATTTTTCATAATGTCCCACAAAATCAACCAGCAAATTTCCTTCGCTGTCAGTAATCATCTCCCGTTGTAATTTGGTAATTCCTTTTGGATAAGGTTGTGGTGTTTTAACGACCCATTCAATAAACGCCTCAAATGAACCTAATTGGCTTACTTGCGGATAAGTGCTTGAAGTCGGCTCGCGCAAAATAAAGTGATACATCGAAACCTGCAAATCCCAAGGATTTCGCACAAATGCAAATTTAAAAAAATTATTGAATACGTCATAGGGCAATTCGGTTTTGGCATCACTGGCTTTAGCGTGTAACAACAAGGTTTGCCACACGTCATACATTTTATTGGGTTTACCTTCGTGCATTTTGGCAGGACGAGGGATTTTGAATTTTTCAGGCTCTTGCGTGTAAGGCTGCAAAATTTCACGCATACTCATTCCGCCTGTTTTTCCAGTGTGAAAAAAAATAAAACGATGTGAATAAGAAATTAGCATTGTGACACTCGTGTTGAAGTAGGTAAAAAGCCTGTTTTCTGCCAGTAAGCGACGTATTTACTAATCAAATCTTCATCTATTGCTGGGCAAGAAATATCACTGTTTGTCAAACCTTGCTCAACATGACTACCGTCAAATTCAGGACGTTGATGAAATAAATAGTGCATACCAGTGAATGCAATCATTAACATGGCAAAAAAACGTTTGCTAGTTTCATCGTCAGGATTATCCCAAGTTGCGTAATGCCTTAAAGATTGACTCCATTCTTCAGAACTCACTTCTTTCATCTCATAACCAAGTTTTTGCAAAATGTTAATCAAATCGCTCCAACGAATCGGTTTTGGATTAAAAAAATGAAATGCTTTGTCCAAACTTTGCGGTTGCATTGCTAAATGCACAATCGCAGCACTTAAATAATCAACGGGAACAAGCGTAATTTCAATATCCCACGCTGGATACAAACCCATTTTGATACAGCCTTTGAGCAAACGCGGTAATAATTCACTATTATCGTTTAATGCACCTGTTTTGCTGCTGCCCATAATTCGCACAGGACGATAAATGCACGCTGGCAAACCACGTTCTTGTGCGCTCGCCACTAAACGGTCAGCCACCCACTTACTTTTGCCATAATCGGCTTTCAAGCTGGAATGAAAAAGTGGCTCATCATCTTCCGTTAAAACTTGTGTCGCAGGATGAGCATCGCTATAAAATACCGCAATACTGGAAATAAAATGTAGTGGTTTTGTTTTAACCAAACTAGCCAGTAACAAACTTTGCTCAACGCCTGTCACGTTAATCGGTTTGAGTTGTGCGTAAGTAAAAAGCAAATTCGTCCAGCCTGCACTGTGGTAAATCACATCAATCACATTAGCCAATTGTTCAAACTCTGTTTCACTCAAGTCAAATAAAGGCTTAGATAAATCGCCAACCACTGCAATCACACGCTTATCAAAAGCGTTTTTCCATAAACTGTAAGAGCTTAAATGTTCAATTAAACGCTGTTTAGCAATCAGCTGATTTTCGGCACGAACTAAACAATAAATGATCGCGTTGGTTTTTCGTAGCAATTCTGCAAGCAAAAAACCACCTAATAAGCCCGTTGAACCTGTGACAAAAATCGCTTTTGGATTTTGAGTAAATTCAGACAACGGCTGATTAAATTGAATCTCTTGCGTTAAAACGGCTTCTTGTTCAAAAAATGTTTGATTTAATGTTGGTTTCATGCTTGCGTGTTTTTGTGCAAAATAAATGCTGCTAACGTTTCCAAATTAGCAAACGCTTCCATGCTTAAATCATCTTCGGAAAAAGTGAATCCAAAAGTTTTTTCTAGCAGCACAATAAATTCCACCACCATAATTGAATCTAGCCCTAGTTCATCTTCTAAAATTGATGAATTACCATCGATTTGTTCAAGCGTTAATTTGGGATTGATTTTAGAAACAAGCAGTTGTTTTAGCTGTTCAACCATATCGTGAAGATGTGGATTTGCAAGATCGTCAGTTGTTAGATGATAAGTCATGATGAATGTTAATTAGATTTAAGAATAAGGTTTTCCATGCGTTTTAATAATGGCGATGCCATTGGAATTGAAAGCATCGTGCTACCAACTGCCATGAGTAAGAGTGCCGTAAAGGCCTCACTAGTAATGATATTTTTATCAAGTAAAATATTGGCGAAAATAATCATAATGAGGGCTTTAGTTTGTAACAACCAACCAATAAGAAATGCCTCGCCAGCTTCCCACTTTAAGATTTTGCCTGCGATTTGAAGTCCCAGTAATTTGCCTGTCACAGAAACCACTAACAAAACGGCAGCGACCAAAAACACTGACACGCCACCCATTTGCCAATTCGTTTTCAGTCCTGTGCTTAAGAAAAAAACAGGCATCACCGCAAGTAAAATATGATGACGAAGTAAATCCATTTGTTCTTGTTCAAACCAATCGTGATCTAAAATAACGCCAGACAAAAATGCTCCGACCATGAAATGCAATCCTGCCCAATCTGCTGCAAAACCACATAATGCAAGCCAAATTAAACCGACATACCAACGGTCTTTCATCGGTAGCCAAGCCATCAATTTTCTGACACCATAAGCACAAACAGAATAACCCATCAAGAAAAAACCTTGATGACTTAAGCGTTCCCAGTCCATCAAAATCAATGCTAAAACGCCCCAAATTGCAATATCATCCAAACTTGCATAACGCAAAATGCGTTGTCCAATTGGTTGACGCAGAATCTGCAATTTTTCCATGAACAAAATCAAAATTGGCAAAGCAGTAACAGCACACGCCATACCAACGCCAACAACAAATTGCCAAGGTTGACCTGATGCGCCCATCCAACCTGGATATTGCATAATGAAAAACGCCGCAATACTGCCAAAGGTTAAAGGCATACCGAGTGCAAAACCCGCCGTGATGCCACTTTCCACGCGATGTTGCCAAGCCTTTTGGATATTGAGTTCAATGCCTGCAATCCAAACGAAAATCATCACCGCCCACCAGGCGATACCATTTAACGCACCAATAACAGGCTTACTGAAAACGAAATTGTAAAATTCAGGATAAACCGCACCCAAAACACCAGGACCGAGCAAAATACCGCAAATAATTTGCACCACAACTAAAGGTGCGTAATAGTCCGTTCTGCCCACCCGCCAAATAAAATATGGCACAGTGAAAATAATGGTCATTGCAATCAAAAACACTTCTGTTGTGGTCACAAGCTATTTCCTAGTGAATTTGTGTTGGAAATTATTTTTTTAAGAATTTCGCCATTGCTGCAGCACGATCTGTTGCGACTTTTTGCACATGTGGACGACTTTCTACAAGCGCAACATAAGACGCAATTTCAGGAAAGGTTTGAGCAATCATATCTACGCCGTAAATTTTTTGGGTTGCCAAACTAATCATTGCAAAATGCAGCCATGCCACACAATCTGCCGCTGAAAACGTATCGCCACCGATATAAGGCGAGAATTTTGTTAAATGCGGCAATCCTTTCAGACCAATTTCCAAACGTTCTTTGACTTCGTTTTTTGTTTCTTCAGAAACCACGCCACCAAAAAAGACTTCTTTGTATAACCGCCGCGCGTGTAATTCGAGATTGAGTTCTAAATGCTGAATCAATTCACGACATTTTGCCCGTTCAAAAACATCATTCGGATACAAAGCATTTTGCGGATATTGCTCTTCCAAATACTCCAGAATAACTTGAGATTCCGACAAATTTCCGTGTTCTGTTTCAATAAAAGGGATTTTGCCTAATGGAGAACGGTTCAAAACTGATTCGTCTTGTGAAGGAAATAAAAATTCTTCTGAAAATTCAATTTCTTTTTCGAGTAACACTAGTTTAATTTTGTTGTAATAGTTGCTTATTGCAAAGCCGTATAATTTTATCATTGTCATCTCTCCTGTTTAAACATAAGAAAACCGACGATTATTTAAAATAATCGTCGGTTTAACAAAGTTACATATCCTGCAATTCTTCAGGTACGTCCATCATTGGTTTGTCATACATCAACTTGATGGGCATCACCTGAGGACCATCAACTGTCAATGTGCAACGTTGCAAACCATGATTTGCAATACGCGAATCATTTCTATCCCAAGGTGTAAAGCCACCGCGTTCTGGATCTGAACAGAAATGCTCTTCAGAATAAACAGTGTCTGTGACATGCACTAAACTGTTAATGAAATTGAGTAGCATATTGCGTGGTTTTTCGTTAGCTAAATCGCCATCAAGTAAATCAGCCATTTCATCAAAACGCACCACAACGGAACTGCGCGTATTCGCACCTTTCACAAATTGCCCATTTTCGTAATAACGGAAGACAGGATGTAAAAATGCCGCTGAACCTGGACGTTCTGGATCGTTACGACGAATGAAGTTAAGGGAATCTTCAAATCCATTTTCGAAATTATCAAAACCGAGTTCTAAAGTGAAAATTACTATTTTTTTATTTTTGAATTCAGGTTCCATTAACACATAAGCAACGGGCAATTCGTAATAAAACTCAGCTTTGCCATCTTCTAATATCAACACGTCACAGAGCGTGCCAAATAATTGATACAACGCGGAAGTTGTACTCAAGCGCGTAACCAAATGTGAACCCAATTTTTTCAAATCCATTTCATCTTTGAGTTCAAATTGTTCACTTGGTAACGCTTTGCTATGAAATTTATGTTCTAGCAAACGGAATAAAGTGCGAACGTTATAACGGAAACCGTGAATAAAGCCTGATGCTGATTTTTTATCACGCGCCGCCATGTTTGTGCCTAAGAAATACATATCAGGCACGGTACTTTCCCATAGATGATTAAGCACTGGATATTTTTTCATGTTATCAGCAGCAGGAATAATATCCGCATCGAATATCGCTTCATCAATGTATTTGAAGCCCGCACTACGAATCACATGATCCACTTCAAACCAGCCATGCGCCGTGCCTGGCGTATTCCAATGTGGCAATTCTTCAGTGTAATAAACACGCAAAGTGCCATCAGGTTGTTTTTCAATTTTAGTCAACGTTGTTCCCGTCACGCCGTGCATAGCTTTGAGTTGGAACATATCTAAAATTGTATTGTTATAAGAACGCAAATCACCAACAAAATGGCTATTCCACGCATGACGAATCAAACGATTGCCAATCATGATGAAAATAATAGCAGCGTGTCCAGCTAAATCATTTGCGGTTTCAAAAGCCGAGTTACCACGCCCTAAAATTACTACCCGTTTGTTTTTGTAGCGTTCTGGATTGATGTCAAAATCTTCATAACCTTCCGCCAATTCAATGCCTTCAACATCTGGAATGTTTGGTTTAACAGGACCTGTTGCCAGCAATAAACGTTTACAGCTGTATTTTTTGCCATTAGCATCAGTTAAAACAAATAATTTTTCTGCATCTTTTTCGCGTGAGACATGTTCAATTGGCGTATTGTATTGAATTTTCAAGCCAAATTTCTTCGCAAAATCATTAGCATAACGAACTAACACATAATTTTTCGGATACAATTCTTTGGTGTAATCGGGGAACATGTGCGAATAATCATCCGTCAATAACGAATTCCAATCATGTCGTAAATTGAATTCTTTTTCGCTGAACCAGTTATAACACTTGTTTAATGAAATCAATGTTCCGTGACGCGGATATTGTTGGAAAAAAGAAGCTGCACTGTCATTACGTTCTAAAATTAGATAATCATGACCCGCATTTTCCATGAAATAGCCCATTTGCAAGCCAGCTGGACCTGCACCGATAATGATGTATTCGTGGTAATTCATATTTTTCATAAAAGTAACTAATGGTTGGTTAAGAGAAAAGGGTTAATGTTTAAAAGTCTGTGTTGCAGTGATTTGTCCATATTCCATTTTTATAACGGTGTCAGCGGCTGAAAAATAACGATCATCATGACTGACAGCAATCGCCGTTTTACCTTTTGCTTTCAATTCTCCAAGCAACACTTCATAAAAATGTTTACGGAATTCAGGATCTTGATCGGCTGCCCATTCATCAAAAATAAAAATTTGTTTATCTTCAAGCAATGACGCGATATAAGCTAAACGCTTACGTTGTCCCGTTGATAAATCGGTATTAGAAAAATGGTCATGTTCAAAAGAGGTTTTTTTGTCCAATTCCATTTCTTTCAATAACGTATCCACCCGATTTTCATCGATATTGTCGATACCATACAAATTCTCAAATAAATGAAAATCAGTGAAAATGGTAGTATAAAGTTCTCTGAAATTAAGATAGTCCTTTTGACTTAAGAGTTTGTCATTTAAATAAATGTTACCTGAAATTGGATAGTACAACCCCGTAAGCAGTTTCAATAAAGTCGATTTACCACTGCCATTTCCACCGACAATAAACAACACATCGCCTTTTTTGATTTTAAAACTTAAAGGACCAACGCCAAAATTTGAACTACCATCTTGCATGGGATAGTGAAATGTTAGTTTATCGAATTCCAGACTTTCAAATGTGGGTACATCGATTTCAACAACCGCTTCTTTTTTACTCACAGCATCGATTTCTTGTTCTAATTCGTAAATGTTTTCGACAGCAATGTTTGCCCGAACAAACATAGAAAACGCATTGATAACAACTGCTAGCGGTGCGAATAAAAACAAAATTGCAATCGTAATTCCGACAACTTCTTTAACATTGATTACGCTCACAGCAGGTAAAGCGAAAATAATGCCTGCACATAAAATGAAAAATGCCGTTTGAGCAAACATTAAATCAATTACAAAATGAAAGCCCGCTGAAACTTTAATGTCTTTTACGTCATTGGAAATATTTTTAATGTGTGAAAACAACGCTTCATTTTTTTTATGATTGATTTTGATTTCTTTAAAGCCGAGCAAAATACTACGAATACCATTAAAAAAAGAAGTTTCTTTTTCTGAAGCTTCACGCAGTTTGGCTTTGATAAATGAAGAATTGTAAAAATACATCAAGATAGCGATGCACAAAATGCTAATAGTGAGCAAAAAACCTGGAATTGATAACCATGCGATATAAAGCAAACACATGGCGACAACAATAATTTGTTGACACGCATTCGCTAACATAATTGCTGATTCTGAAATTAAACTGGTATCTTGCGCAATACGAGTATAAATAGACGTGTGTCCAACCGTTTCGATATAGTGTAGTTCGGTGTGTCTTAATTTATCAGCGACGCGCGTGCGGACACGGTCTATTGCGTCTTCCGCAGCCATCGTGGCATTTTTTAGAGTATATTGTTTGGTGTAAGCAAGTAGAATCAGATCCAGCAAAAAAATCAAAAAATGTTGCAATTGTAAATCTGCCCCACCGTTTATGGTTTCTGCTGCATTGTTAATAATAATCAGCAGGTAGCCGTTAGCTAAACCCGAGGTTAATGCGGTGAAAATTAGTTTTTTTTTGGGAACTTCACTTTCGCGATTAAAAAAATCCAGTAATTTCATATCGGCATCCTGATGATTTCAAACTTAACTATCTTTTGGAAAGTGGGTTCTGTGAAGTGATTCGTCTTCTTTTTCATCAAACAATGAGGGAACTGGAGTTTGTTCTTTGAGTAAGGGACGAGTAGCAATGCGAATGCCGCTTACAAATGTGAGAATCCAGACTGCTTCAACAATGGCAAATTTTAGTGGAAATACCAACACGGCTACTGAAGAAAGCAAACTTTTTGTAACTGCTTGGTTGTAATTAGTTTTTAGATTCCCTTCATAGGCTTGCGTTAATTCAAAAAGCGTTTTGATTTGCTCCAAATTATCCTCCATCAACACAACTTGTGCGCTATCAGTTGCAACATTTGTTGCGCCTCGAAAGGAAATTGAAACATCCGCTTTTCGCAACGCTACTGCATCGTTGATTCCGTCACCAATGAAACCGACCTTACGCCCTTCCATTTGCAGTTCTTCAATTAAACTTGCTTTGCGTTCGGGTAATACATTTGCAAAATAGCCGTCCATGCGTAACTCGTTAGATAAGCGACGAGTTGGTGCTTCTTGGTCGCCTGAAATAATGTATAAATTCAAGCCTCGACCTTTAAGCCAAGCAACAATATCTAAAGCTTCTGGACGCAATGTTGCGTCTAATTCAATTGCGCCTGCTAAGGTTTTTTCGACAGCAATATAAACAAGGGATTTGCCTTCAAAAGTGCAGCGATCAATATGTTTTTGCATTTCTATTGGCAAGTCCACATTTTCCAATTTCATGAACCGCTCACTGCCCACGAAGACTTCTACTCCTTCCATAGTAACTTTTAAGCCGTAGCCAATTTCATAATGCGCTGCGTCTATAATGGGCAATTCCAAATTCCGCTTACTTGCTTCTGCAATAATAGCTTGTGCAATCGGATGTGTTTGACGATGCTCAGCGGTTGCGGCAAAACGAATGACGGCATTCTCATCATATTTGCCACAAGTATGAACACCTGTAATATGTGGGATTTCTAATGTTAAAGTCCCTGTTTTATCAAAAACTAAGGTGTCGATTTCTTTGAGTGATTCAAACACCTTCCCATCTTTGATTAAAATACCGTGTTCTGAACCAATACTGAGTGCATTCAGAAGTGTAATCATACGAAGTGGTACCACTCCGACAACATAATTGCAGCCTAAAACTGCTGCCCCTGTGAGAGGACCTCCAACTAACCAGCCAAATAATCCACCAGCCAGCATGGGCCAAACTGTATGTTCCACGCTATCAAATTCTGAGCGTAAATTATCAATTCCGTATTCAACTGTGCGATTAAGCACATCAGCAATTTTTGCAGCAGTTGTATCATTACCTGATTTTTCAACTCGAACGCGCAATTTACCACTTAATACAATTGTTGCAGCAAGTACAGGATCACCAGCAGATTTTTCTACGGGCTGCGATTCACCTGTTAAACGCTGCTGATCAATCAACGCCCACCCTTCTAAAATCACGCCATCCACAGGAATCATCTGTCCCACGTCTAAAATAAGGGTATCGCCTAACTGCAAATCTTCAAACGGGATTTCAATTTCCATTCCTTTAATTTCAATCCATACGCGCTGCGGTTTTTGCCCAAGTACATCGATTAAATCTTCACGCGCTCCAATTTGAGTAATGACCTGAATTTTTTGGCAAATACCAGAAAAAATCGACCCCACGACCCCGATAAAAAATGCGCCACTGAGCCACATCACGGCAAAATACAAAGAAATTAAATGAATAATGCCAAAACGTTTTTCTTTAAAAGTAAGACGATAGCTCTCTTTAAACCACGGCCATAAATTGTAAATACCGATAACAATAACAAAAGGCAAAACTTGAATACCTGTCAAATAAGCATCAATTAACAAACCAAATGCAACAAATCCTAACCCTAATCGTCGATTACTACGTTTTTCTTGTATCGTTAAAGCCCGTTTTTTACTACCGACAACTTCTTGCAGATGAACATCTCGCGCTCGTCCTGCTAAAATCGGGTCAATATAAGTTCGTACTAGCATTTGATAATCTTCATCAGCTCTTGCAAGCACCATTAAAAACCAATTTGGATTTAACGGTTCACGTTGATTTTGTGTTGAGAGTCCTTTTGCTTGTTTTTCATTTTTCTCGTCATGAAAATCAGCAATGGCAAAAGTCACAATCGACGCTGCGGCTTTAGCAACAACAGCTGCTGAGGCAGCGACAACGAGCAAATGAATCATTAGTTATTTCCTAGAATAAGTGGCAAACCGTTTTTGCCCGCACCCACAACAACCACTTTCGAGTTTTGCGATTTAGCTAGCTCAAGAGTGGCATTCACGCCTTCCCATGTCAGCAATTTATCTGAAAGTGTTTTGGCAATGATTTCTTGGTACTTTTTAATACCTTCAGCTTCAATTTCTTTTCTTTCGGCCTCTTTTTTGGCGACTTGTAGCATGAATTGGTAAGTTGCTAACTTTTGTTCTTCAACTAACTTTTTTTCAATTGCGCTTTTAACTGCTTCAGGTAATTCAATGATTCGAATGATGATGTCTTCGACTACAACATAATTTCGTGAAGTTTCTTCAATTGCTAGCCACATGATCTTATTAAGTACGCCTTCTTTGTTGGCATAAATATCTTCTGCTGTTAATTCACCAATTTTTTTACGCAATACTGACTCGATTTGCGGTATTACGATCCGATTTGCATAATCAGGTCCCACTTTTTGATGCAAAAAACCTAACATTTCATAATCGGGATGAAAACGGGTTGAAAGTTTTAAGGTAATAGGCAAACCTGAATTTGTTAAAACTACTAAATCATGTTGAATCGCCTGGGTGCGGACTTGATAAACAGTCATGATGTCCCAAGGCCAAATAAAGTGAATTTTTTCTGGATAAATGTAATCAGTATCCGTTCCAGAAGTGAAACGGTGATATAAAACGCCAGCTTCACCTGAGTGAATAGAAATAACAATACGGTTAAAAAAGACCACAAATACTAATGTAACGATCAAACCCACCGTAATTAAAACAGGTGTACTATTTTTTATCTCTGCACGAAATTTATCGCGTAATGGATAACTCGTAATTTTTTCGCGTAAATTCTGTAACATAACGTGACTTTAATTTTGTTTTATAAAATTTTTGGATTATCAGAGAACCAGCTAGTAAAAAATTTTTTAGATTTAATCATCAATGATTTGATATTCTCCAAATGATAATTTTTTGAAGAAAATCTGTTTCTTAACGCCATTTGCTTTGTCAAACGTTAGTTTTCCACCTGTACCGTTCCAGTCTTTATCAAAATGCCCTATTGAAGCAAGCTCTTCAGGTACTGTTGTTTGTAATGTATCAATGGCCATTGCCAATAATTGCATTGCGTCATAACCTTGAACTGCAACCGCATTTGGATTTATATCAAACGCGTTCTGATAAGTTTGAACAAATTTACTATGTTCAGGCGAAGTCTGTTTTTCATTGTAAACAGAAGGAATCACAATACCTTCCCCTGCTTTCCCTGCTAAATCAATAAAACTTTGAGTGTCTAACGATTCCGTTCCCACACAAGGTAAATCAACTCCCATATTTCGCATTTGCGTTAAAAATCGAGAAGCTGCCCTGTAACGACCTGAAAAATAAATTGCGTCGGGTTTACGCTCTATCAATTCATTAATAACCGCTGAAAAATCTGCCTTTCTTCTATCAAAGTTTTTAGAGTAACTAATCGAAATACCGTTTTCTATGGCGGACTTATAAAAAGCATTACTTAATTCTTCTGCATAAGCACTGTTTTCAGTTACTACGGCAACTTTTTTGTAGTATTTTTTCATGAAGTCAGCGGTACTATCTGCTATTGCTACATTATTTGGAATCATTCTGAAAGTGTATTTCATGTCTGAATTGAGAATGTCCATATTGGTAGCAGAAGTAATTAGATTAAATACCCCTCCCTTTTCATAAATTTTAGTAACAGGTTTTGTTTTTTCAGAGGTTTGTGCGCTAATTGCCCCAATCAAGTAAGTATTTTCAACAATTTCATGAGCAAGTTCTTTCGAACCTTCTACATCGACATGTTTCGGATAATCCACCGTTTCAATTAAACGACCAAATACACCGCCTGAGTTATTGATTTCATCAACTGCAATTTTCACCCCCTGATAAAACTCTTTTTTAGTATCTCCTGGCGCAACTACAGCTACTTTAATTTTCAAATTCCATTTTGAAATAAGTTCAAACCATTTCTCATTCAAATCGATATCAAACCAACCAAATATTGTTTGCATAGTAGGTTCATTTTTATATTTCAAAAATGAACTGTACCATAAGTTATCTATGACCAAAGAACTGCAATGCTCCGATTTACTTTTCATATTTGAACAAAAATATTTTTTTTCAGAATAATCGACTTTCTTTAAAAAAGACTCACATTCTAACTTTTTCCCTGAAAAAGATTTACAACTGTCATCCTGAGCCGCAAAAGCAAGACATTTCTCCCACTCAAAGGATAAGTCTTTGTCTTGAGCAAATAGCTTACATCTTGCAAGATCGTCGTTTTTTCTTGCAATTTCAGATCTTTCCTTGGCGAATTTCGATTGATCTTCTCGGAAATCGGCCAATAACATTAAAATTGCTAAGCAAAAAATATATTTAAACAAGACTAAACTCTCGCAAAATAGATAACTCTAAATTAGGAACAACATGGGGTATTTAGTGTGGCAATTCTGTGAGTTCGTTAAAGCTCAACGAATAATCTTCTTCACCCGTGATTTTACCCAATAGACCCGTTTTAAAGCGAATATCAGCCACCAACTTCGCATATTCAGCGCGGATTTGTAGTTCTGTTAAAGTCGAAGTCGTGAGCTGCTCTTCAGTTTGTAACATCCCCAAAATAGAAGAAGGGTCGGTAAGTGGCGCACGTTTCCATGCAGCAAGCGCGGCAGTATTTTCTTTCACCGCCTGTTGAGCATGTCCAATTGCTTGAACGTAACGGTCAACAAATCCTGAAATCACAAGCACACTTGCATCGATTGTGCGAGTGGTTTGATATACAGATAATTCAGCTTGCCTATAATTGGCTTGTGCTTTTTTTAGTGTACCTTCTGCGGCATCATTGCCAAGCGGATAGCTAAATTCAACACCTGTTGCCCAAGTCGGCCCTGGAACGTTATAGCTCAATGCTGTTGCCATATCACCAATACTACTGCCCTCTTTTAAGCCTTGATAACCGACGGCAAGATTCAAATCTACTTGTGGATATAAATCACGTTCGGCTTTATCAACCACGAATTTTACAGCTTCTTGACGAGAACGAGCAGCTTGTAAATCAAGGCGATTTTCCACTGCTATTTTTTCCCAATTCGATTGTACTTTTTTAGAGTCAAAAGAAACTGGAATAATACCTGATGGAATTTCATCCGTTGGTTGAGCGATGGTAGTGAATTGTTCTGGAGGAACACCAAGCGTTAAGGCAAAATTGGTTCGAGCTTGTTCCATTGCTTGTTGCGCTTCAACAACGACACGGTTTTTACTAACTTTTGCACCTTCTGCGGTATAAATTACTTGAGCGATTTTTTCACGCATTTTTGGATTATCCGCAAACAGATTCACTTGACTCGCAATTCGAGTGACACGATCGCGTGAATTTTCACGAATTTTTAAACTGTCTACTGCCAATTTGTAATCCCAATAAGCATGAATAACATCATTAGCCAATCCCGTTAAAAAGAATGTGTAATCTTGAACAGCTGCTTCTTGACCTTTACGCGCCGAATTTAAAAAACCTGCGGCAGATTCTGTTCCGCCATTTTTTAATAATGGGATATTAAGTTTGAGATTGATTTGTGAGGTATTCGCATTTGGACGGGAATCTGACGAAAGATTGATTTGATTCAATCGAGTATCCGCAACGCTAACGGTTGCGTTGATACCACTTTCGAAATACTTGCTAAGTTCAGCATGAGCTGTGGCCAAACTTCTTCCCCAATAGTTGTTATATACATAGCAAGGTGTAGCCATTGTGCCGCACGCTGGCGCGAAAACCATTTTGCTATCGCCACCTGTAAAACCAGGACCTGCTAATGCACCATTTGCAACATGATTGAGTGGTTCATAATTTTGCCCATAATTTAATCCTGCTGAAGTCATTGGATTAAATGCACCTTCTTGAACTTGTACGCCGGCTTGTGCGGCTGTGACATTAGCTTGTTGAATGAACCGAGTTGGCGACAATTCAAGCGTCATTTTAATTGAATCACTTAATGAGAGTCCTTTTTCATCAGCAAGTGCAAGTTCAGAAAGATAACCGTTTGAAATCAAATATATCAATCCTGCGATTCTGAATAATTTGTTGTTATTTTTTTTTGTTTTAAACATGTTATAAATTCGATTTAGATTTTCTCAAAACAGCATGTCTTTAGATTTTTAAGAATCATTTGCTGTAGTTTTTTTCGGATCTGAGGCTAAAACCAATAGCAATCCGATTAACGGAGTAAGTAGCAATGAACCAAAAAAATATCCCCAAAATCCAAATTTTCGATTCATCCCTATGCAAGCAACAATGAACGATGCGGCAACATAGACGATACCAAGCAGCATTATTTTTCTACCTTACAAAGTGAATTTAAAGAAGGTGTGTAAGAACAAAATCCTACACACCCATCGAGAGAAATTATTTTGCTTCTGCTACTTTTCCCGCAGGTTGCTCATTCATCTTAGTTTTAGCTAAGATTGCCGAACCTTCTTTCACTTGTGCTTCGTAGAATGCTTTGACTGTTTTAGGGTCAAAAGTCAAAATCGTGCCACCTGATTCAAAATGTTCAATAAAGACTTTTCCTAACGCATAAGTCGTCGCTCCACTCGTTGCTGACATACTGATTGCGCCTAAAACAGGACCCACCAATGGGATCACTTTTACTACACTGCCCAACAATGGACCTACTGAAAATGAAACACCACCGCCAATTAATGACGCAATCACATTTTTTCCAGCATCTTTTGAGAATTTTACACCATACAAATTACTCAAACGACGTAATAAATCCAGTTGAATACCCGTAACACCAACCAAGTCAACCACTGGCAAGGGAACAAGCCCCACGCCCGCTGCACAATACATACCCATTCTCACCAAATGTTCTGCGTTTCTAAGTCTTTCTTCGGGACAAACCAGAACTGCTTCTTCAGTCATATTTTCTGTCATTACAATCACCTAACTTAGCCAAATTGTTTAGTCAATTTATAGGGGAAAATCCTACGGTTTGAGATTGTTGCATAAAATATCAGATGTAACAATTTTTAAATTGCAAATCTTCTGTTTATCTTTCAGGCAAGCGTTAGACTGTCGCGATAAAATCCAACCTAGCAATACGCTGGCTGGGTATGTTAGTAATTTGAATTTTGAACGAGTAGCGAAATGGTAATGTGGCAGTCCGCAAAAATGTCTGTCAACTTTTGAATGTTGATTGACACTAATGTTTCATGATGTTGATAGTTATCAGCTTTTACTAAATGCCCCATCAAATACGCAAATAAAAAGCTCGGTTTGTGCAAACGTTCAACTAAAATGTAATCCGCGCCCACTTTTTGGCTAAATCGGCTGCAACATCATCATGGTCAAAAAGATAACCAACACCGCTGTTTACATATTGTTGCGAGTCTAATTGCACGGAAATAATCTGAGACTCTGCGCTTTTTAATTCGCCTTCAAGCATTCCTTTGACAGCAGCGGTGCGTTCAATTTCGGCGGGAATGCGTGGTGCGAGTATTAAGATCGTGTAATTTAAAATCCAAAATCGCAATTTTAGTTTGAGCAAAAGTGTTACCGCATTAAAAACAATGTGATTACAGTTAAAAAAATCATCATCTTTTTGTTCATTTTCTTGTCTCACGTTTGTATGCAAAAGCTATTAAACCCGCCCCGATTAAAATCATCGGTGTCGATAAAATCTGTCCCATTGTGAGCCAATCCAACGCGAGATAACCCAAATGCGCGTCTGGCAAACGATAAAATTCCACAAAAAATCGAAAACAGCCGTAACACATCACAGCTAAACCTGTTGCCGCCATGGTTGGACGTGGTTTTTGCGTGAATATCCACACAATCGCAAACAACACAACACCTTCTAAAAATGCTTCGTAAAGTTGTGACGGATGACGAGCTATATCGCCACCATTTGGAAAAATCATTGCCCAAGGTACATCAGTTGGTTTGCCCCACAATTCAGAATTGATAAAGTTGCCAATACGTCCTGCGCCCAAACCAATCGGCGCAATCGGCGCAATTAAATCGGTAAGTTGAAAAAGCGTGCAGTTTTGTTTTTTAGCAAATAAAAACATTGCCGCAAAAACGCCCAGCATTCCACCATGAAAAGACATTCCACCTTGCCAAATTTTGAATAAAATCAGTGGATTGTCTAAAAACTGCGAAAAGTTATAAAACAAAATGTAACCAATTCGTCCGCCCAAAACCACACCCATCGCGCCGTAAGTGACTAAATCCTCAATCGCTTCGGGCTTGATTGGCGACCACGCTTGTTTGGCGCGATATTGCCCCAGAAAATACACCGCCGCAAAACCAATCAGGTACATAATCCCGTACCAGTGGATTTTTACAGCACCAAGCGAAATAGCAACAGGGTCAATGGCAGGATAGGCAATCATTTTTACACGTCCAAATTTGAAACATCGAGCGCGTTTTTCACAATGAAATCACGGCGCGGTTCGACGACATCGCCCATCAACGTGGTGAAAATTTCATCAGCGGCAATCGCATCTTCAATGCGAACTTGCAACAAACGACGATTATTGCTGTCGAGCGTCGTTTCCCAAAGTTGTTCAGGATTCATTTCGCCTAAACCTTTGTAGCGTTGAATCGTTTGCCCTTTTTTGATTTCCCGCATCATCCATTCAAACGCCTGTTTGAAATTTTCAACAGGCTGTTGACGCTCACCCATTTGCATCACTGATTCAGCCGTGAACATCCCCGCTGTTTCCTGTGCATAAGTTGAAATTTTTTGATAATCCGTGCTGTTGAAAAACGCAGTCGGCAACACAAAAATTTTACTCGTGCCATGTTGGCGTTTGGTGATAGTAATTTTGAAATCATGCGCGTTGTGATAATCCACAATGCTAGAAAATTCAGCCAAACCACCTGCTTGCGTCAAACGTTGATGGATATTATCGAGCCACGTTTGCAAGGTTTCTGCTGACGCTTTTATCGTGTCATTTAACGGTTCAACGTAGCAAAATTGGTCTAAAAACACATCGTCATAACGTCGCGCTAAACGTTCAATAATCCCATTCGTTGCCAAAAAGTCTTGTGCTAATTTTTCCAAACCTTGCCCTTGAATTGCTGGTGCGGCAGGGTCGGTGATTAACTGTGCTTTTTCGAGCGCGAGTTGAATCAAATAACGATTCAATTCGGCATCGTCTTTGACGTAATGTTCTTGTTTGCCTTTTTTGACTTTGTAGAGCGGTGGTTGTGCAATGTAGATGTAACCTTTCTCAACAATTTCAGGCAGTTGGCGATAAAAAAACGTCAGTAACAAAGTGCGGATGTGTGAACCATCAACGTCCGCGTCAGTCATGATGATAATGCGGTGATAACGTAATTTTTCGAGATTATATTCATCCTTGCCGATGCCGCAACCTAACGCCGTAATCAGCGTGCCGACTTCTTCGGACGAAATCATTTTGTCAAAACGCGCTTTTTCAACGTTCAAAATTTTACCTTTGAGCGGCAAAATGGCTTGTGTTCTACGGTCACGACCTTGTTTTGCAGAGCCGCCCGCCGAATCCCCTTCGACTAAAAATAATTCTGACAACGCGGGGTCTTTTTCTTGGCAATCAGCCAATTTTCCAGGCAAACCTGCAATGTCTAATGTCGTTTTACGACGTGTCATTTCACGCGCTCGACGCGCCGCATCACGCGCTCTTGCTGCATCGATAATTTTGCCAGCAATCAATTTTGCAATTTGCGGTTTTTCAAGCAAAAAATCCTGCAATTTTTCGTTCATCGTTGATTCAACCAGCGGTTTCACTTCCGATGAAACGAGTTTGTCTTTGGTTTGCGATGAGAATTTTGGGTCGGGAACTTTCACTGACAAAACCGCTGTCAAACCTTCTCGCGCATCGTCACCTGTTGTGGCGACTTTTTCTTTTTTGGCTAAACCGTTCGTTTCGATGTATTGATTGATTGTGCGTGTTAATGCGCCACGAAAACCCGCTAAATGCGTGCCGCCGTCACGTTGTGGAATGTTGTTCGTATAGCAAAAAACGTTTTCTTGATACGAATCGTTCCATTGCATCGCGACTTCAACCGTCACGCCTTCTTTTTCAGCTGAAAAGTAGAAAACATCAGGGAATAACGGTGTTTTGTTTTTGTTTAAATGCGTGACAAATGCACTGATGCCGCCTTCAAACTCAAAAACGTCTTCTTTGTCGCTACGTTCATCAAACAAACTGATTCGTACACCTGAATTCAAAAACGACAATTCACGCAATCGTTTTGCCAAAATATCGTAATGAAATTCTACGTTCGTAAACGTCGCTGTGCTGGGCAAAAATCGAATACTAGTACCTGAACCTTCAATTTCGCCAAACTCGGCAAGAGGGGCTGTTGGCTCGCCATTTTTGTACGTTTGTTTGTAGAGTTTTCCGCTTTTGCGAATTTCTAAATGCAATTCGTCTGAAAGTGCGTTCACCACCGACACCCCTACACCGTGCAAACCGCCTGAAACTTTGTAAGCGTTGTCGTCGAATTTTCCGCCAGCGTGTAACACGGTCATAATCACTTCTGCGGCAGAGCGTCCTTCTTCGGGATGAATATCGACAGGAATGCCTCGACCATCATCCGAAACGCTTACAGAACCGTCGGTGTGGATAATCACATTCACGCCTTTGCAATAACCCGCTAACGCTTCGTCAATCGAGTTATCCACAACCTCGAAAACCATGTGATGTAATCCAGAGCCATCGTCAGTATCGCCAATGTACATACCTGGACGTTTGCGAACTGCGTCTAGTCCTTTGAGAACTTGGATATTACTGCTGTCGTATTGCTGATTTGGATTGCTCATAGCGCGTGGTTTTTCCTGTTACTGAAAATCTGAAAACAACAATGCCCGTTTGTCGGGCATCGTTTTTTGGTCGTGCATTATAACGCGAAATGTCGATTAAAGCCGCATTGCCATCACGACATATTTGTATTTTTCGTTATTGGGTTCGTTAATAAAACAACTGCTTGAATCATTTGCAACCGTGATAAACGCCGTATCACCGTCTAAATTCGACACCGCTTCGGATAAATACTGAGCGTTAAACGCAATCGATAACGGCTCATCGCCGTAGACAATGGCGAGTTCTTCTTCGGCTTCGTCATGTTCGGGATTGTGTGCGTTCATTTTCAAACTTTCGCTGGTAATGTCGAAATTTACGCCTTTGAATTTTTCGTTTGAGAGAACAGCAACGCGGGTGAGTGAATTTTTAAGGGCAGTTTTTTCGATTTGAATCGGGTTGAAAAACGATTGTTGAAAAACTTTGCTGAAATCAGGATATTTCGAATCGACGAGTTTTGCTGAAAAAATCATGTCGTTAATGAAAATGCGAATGCTGCTACTTGAAAATTCAACTCGTAATTCAATTTCGCTATCGTTGATGAGTTTGTTTAATTCTAAAACGCCTTTGCGCGGCAAAATGATTCGCGCTTCAAAACCTGTTGGAACCTCGAGTTGGTCTTCGTATAACGCCAAACGATGCCCGTCAGAAGCCACAATTTCAAGACGACTGTTTGAAATGTGCAACAGCATTCCGTTGAGGTAATAGCGCACATCTTGGTTTGCCATACAGAACGTTGTTTTATCGAGAGCTTTTTTAAGTTGTCCTGCGTTGATCACGAAAATATGATCGAGTTCGCCTTCGCCAAAATCGGGGTAATTATCCGCAGGCAAACAGTTGAGTGAAAAGCGTGAACGATTTGAAGTGAGTTTTACTTTGTCGTCATTTTGTTCGAATTTGATTTCGCTGCCAACGGGAAGCAATCGACAAATGTCTAAAAATTTACGCGCTGGAACAGTGATTGAACCTGATTGTGCATCGGGTAAATGTAATTTTGAAATTAACTGCACTTCGAGGTCGGTGCCTGTCATGGTGAGGTAATCATTTTCGAGTACAAGTAATACGTTACCGAGAATGGGCATGGTTTGGCGTTTTTCGATGACGCTGACAATTTGCTGCAAAGGCGTGAGTAACGTTTCTCGGTTGATGGTAAATTTCATAGTGGCTCCTTAGGTTGAAAAAGTTGAAAATTAAAATTTTTTAAAAAGTCAAGAAAAAAGTGGATTTCGCCTATATAAACCATTCAATAACTACTATAAGTTTATATAAATTATCTTCCAGATATATTAAATATATTATATATAATATATTTAATATATAACTAATTCTACGCGCGAGAAAATCAGTTTTTGAGTATTTTTCATTTTAAAACAATTTATTATCGTGCATTTTGCTAAGGTGTCAGAAATCACAGACAAAAAAGTTATGCACAGACTTATGCACAGGTTTTTGGCACTTATGCACAGAAATGAAAAAGTTATGCACAGACTTATGCACAGCCAAATTTGCATGACAAACGACGGGGTAGTTTTATTAAAAATCAATAAGATAGCGTTAAAAGCAAAAAAAATGCCTGAAAATGATATTTTCTTATTTTTCATTTCATTATTAAATGTCAAGTTTTTTATTTTTTTGAAAAAATAATTTTTTTATTTCCGCAACAGATGCGGTTAAGAGGACAGCATTCGAACCAATTCGACGTAATCTTCTGACACTTTTAGGTCAATCAATTTTAGTTCAGTGACCTTTTTGCACGCGCTCATAATCGTTGTGTGATTTCGCCCGTTAAACGCTTCACCGATTTCTGGAAAGCTATGCGGCGTAAGCTCTCGCGCTAAACTCATTGCAATTTGACGCGGACGCGCAATCGTTTGTTGGCGGGTTTCTGAAAGTAAATCTTCTAGCGACAAACTAAAATACGTTGCCACCGTTTTTTGAATCGTTTCGATGCTGATTACTTTTTCGTGTAACACAATCAAATCCTGTAAAACTTCTTTGGCAAAATCGAGCGTAATTGGCACATTTTCATACTCCGCGTTAGCAATTAAACGGCGCAACGCGCCTTCTAAATCACGCACGTTAAACGGCATTCGTTTTGCCATGAAAAACGCGACTTCTTCGGGTAAATGGATGTTCACCAACGAGGATTTTTTGAGCAAAATGGCATAACGTGTATCCATGTCTGGCGGCTCAATGGAAACGGGTAATCCAAAGCTAAAACGCGATTTCAATCTGTCTTCAATACCAGGAATTTCTTTAGGATATTTATCCGAAGTCATCACAATTTGATGTTTTTGCTCGATTAAACTATTGAAAGTATGGAAAAATTCTTCTTGTGAACGGTCTTTTCCTGCTAAAAATTGAATATCATCAAGCAATAACACATCAATTGTGCGGTAAAACTCTTTGAACTTGTGCAATACGTTCTGTTGCAAGGCTTTCACCATATCGTTGACAAAACGTTCGGTGTGAAAATAAACCACTTTTTTGTCGGGGTGTTGCGTCAAAATTGCATTGCCAATCGCGTGCATCATGTGTGTTTTGCCAAGACCTGCACTGCCGTAAATCAGCAGCGGGTTGTACATTTTTCCACTATTTTCAGCAACTTGCTGTGCTGCCTCGCAAGCAAAATGATTAGATTTACCTTCGATGAAATTCTCAAAGGTGAATTTGGGATTGAGCGTGTTATGTGGTGTCGTTTTTGGTTCAAGTGGCTCGCTGGAAATTACAGGTTTTAGCGTGTGGCGTTTTGAACCAACGTCTAAAACGACTTTCAGTTTGCCGTTTGAAAACTCGGTGACGGCGGCGTTAATTTGGGTGAAATGGTGGCGTTTTACCCAATCTAAAACGAAACGATTGGGCGCAAGTAAATACAATTCTTTTTCGGTTTCAACGGCTTGCAACGGACGAACCCAAGTGTTGAATTCGGTGCTGGCAACTTCGTTTTCAAGTTTCGAAAGACAGATATTCCAAAGTGAACTCATTGAAAATTTTACGGGTAGAAGGTTTAGAAAATACGAAAAAAACAGTGAGTTAGATTACAAAACTCAAGACTGCGAATTGACACGGCTAGGTGTTTATTCTATCATCCGCCGACTATTTTATCTGTTTTTGTTAAAACCATTTAGGCTGAAAATCTCATGAAAAGAACCTACCAACCAAGTAAATTAAAACGCGCTAGAACTCACGGTTTTCGCGCTCGCATGGCAACTCGTAACGGTCGCAAAGTGTTAAATGCACGTCGCGCAAAAGGTCGTGCTAGTTTAACCACTAGCGGTTAAACGATTTAGTTCTGTGACGAAAACTGACTTTAGTTTTCCGAGAAAAATTCGGCTTACAACACCTGCCGATTACAAAAAAGTTTTTACTAATCCGACGAAATCTAGCGACACTTATTTCACGTTGCTAGCCGTTCAAAATGATTTTGAACATCCTCGACTCGGATTAGTAGTTGCTAAAAAAAACATAAGAAAAGCCGTACACCGTAACCGAATTAAGCGCGTTATCCGTGATAATTTTCGCAGGCATCAGCATTCAATTTCTCCCATTGACATTGTGGTGTTAGCCCGCAAAGAAGCTCTTGATGTTGCGCCCTCACTACTACAAAAGTCACTTGAAAAACATTGGCTTAGACTGGTTTCCCGATGCAATTCTTAATCACTGCTCCCATAAAATTCTATCGCTATTTTATCAGCCCCGCGTTAGGAAACGTGTGTCGTTTTTATCCTAGTTGCTCAAGTTATGCTTTAGAAGCGGTTGAACGTCACGGTAGCGTTGTCGGGTCTTATCTCACTCTCAAAAGATTAGCGAAATGTCATCCTTTTCACGAAGGTGGCATCGATCCTGTCCCAGAAAAAATCGGTAAATAATAAACATGGACAATATAAGATTTTTACTCATCGTTACCTTTGCAATGCTTGTTTTTATGCTGCAACAAGCATGGGAAGCTGATTACAATCCAAAGCCTGTGGTTCAAGCGGCTGTCGAAAACGTGAACGCGCGTGACGATTTGCCTGCGGGAACAACACCTGCACAAACACAAGCGGCTGTGCCAGCAATCGCTGCGGCTTCAACGGCGAAAGTTATCAAAATCACCACCGACGTGTTAGCGTTAGAAATCAACACCGAAGGCGGCACGATTCAAAACTTAGATTTACTCGCCTACCCTGTTGAACACGAAAACACGGCGGTGAATAAGTTGCGTGAAATGTTTGGTTTTGCGATTCCTGACATTAACAAAAATCCTGTTCGTATTTTCAACGGTGAAGCGGCTAAATTATTCGTCGCACAAAGCGGTTTAATTACTAGCACTGGTTCAGTTGAAGCCGCAAATCATCACAGTATTTTTGCTACGCCCAAAGACAATTACGTTTTAGATGCAGGTCAAGATTCGTTAAATGTGCCGTTGACATGGACAGATGCAAACGGTTTGCAAGTGACGAAAACCTTCACATTTAAACGCGGTAGTTACGAAATTGATTTGGCGCAAAATGTGAAAAACGGTTCGCAAGCCGCGTGGACAGGTCGTCAATATAGCCAATTGTTGAAAACTCCCGACACCGAAAACCAAGGTGGAATGCTCACTAGTGGAATGCGAGCGTATGACGGTGGCGTGATTTACACCGAAGCGAAAAAATATCAAAAAGTTGATTTTGACGATATGCACGACGAAAACCTAGACGTTGCAAGCGTTGGTGGGTGGACGGCAATGATTCAACATTATTTTGCCTCTGCGTGGGTGCCACCTGCTGACCAAGAAAATCATTTTTACAGCAAAGAGTTAAAACTCGGTCAGTATGTGATTGGAACGTATTCGCCAGCCGTCACCGTTGAAGCGAATGCTGAAGCCAATTTTGCCGCGCAACTTTACGCGGGTCCTAAAATTCAGCCGTTAATGGAAAAAGTAGCAACAGGTTTAGAATTAACCGTTGATTACAGCGTGTTAACCTTTATCGGTAAGCCAATCTACTGGTTGCTCAATCAGATTCACGGCATCGTTGGCAATTGGGGCGTAGCGATTATGGGCGTAACGTTTGTGATTAAGTTGCTCTTTTTCCCCTTGTCGAATGCGAGTTTCAAATCAATGGCGAAAATGCGAAAAATTCAGCCTCGTTTGAAAGAATTGCAAGACCGTTTCAAAGATGACCGTCAACGTTTCAACACTGAAATGATGGCGATGTACAAAAAAGAAAAAGTGAATCCATTGGGCGGTTGTTTGCCGATTTTGATTCAAATTCCTGTGTTTATGGCGTTGTATTGGGTTCTTAGCGAAACTGTTGAATTCCGCCAAGCTCCATTTATGTTGTGGATTCAAGATTTATCGATTCAAGATCCGTTCTTTGTCTTACCTGTGATTATGGGTATCAGTATGAAGATTCAACAAAGTTTGAATCCGCCGCCAATTGACCCAGTGCAAGCGAAAATCATGAAAATGTTCCCGCTTGTCTTTACGGTATTTTTCTTGTTCTTCCCTGCGGGTTTGGTTTTGTACTGGGTTATCAACAACACGTTGTCGATTCTGCAACAAACCTACATCACTAAACAAATCGAAAACGCGAAGTAGTGTGTTAACAAACGAAACTATCGCTGCAATTGCGACACCGTCAGGTAATGGCGGTGTCGGTATCATCCGAATTTCTGGAACGCGCGTCTTAGAAATTGCTTCACAACTACTTTCAAAAAAACTTCCGCCTCGAACAGCTGTTTATTCGCCATTTTTTGATGAAACGGGTGAAACGATTGATTCAGGCGTTGCCATTTATTTTCCAAATCCAAATTCCTACACAGGTGAAGATGTTTTAGAACTGCAAGGTCATGGCGGTTCAGTTGTGTTAGATATGCTATTACGGCGAGTTTTAGCGTTAGGCGCACGACTTGCAAATGCAGGCGAATTTACTGAACGGGCATTTTTGAATGGCAAACTCGATTTAGCCCAAGCCGAAGCGGTTGCTGATTTAATCAATAGCACAACTGAACAATCCGTGCGTTCCGCGCAAAAATCCATGCAAGGCGTTTTCTCAACGCAAATTCACGAATTAGTCGAAGAACTCACGCAATTGCGCGTTTATGTTGAAGCGGCGATTGATTTTGTCGATGAAGAAATTGATTTTTTAAGTGATGGCGTAATTGAACGACGTTTGCAAACCTTGTTGAATCGAATTGAACAAATTCAAGCCACGGCACAACAAGGTCGTTTGTTGCGCGATGGCATGACGATTGTGTTAACGGGCAAACCCAATGCAGGAAAATCGAGTTTGCTCAATGCACTTGCTGGACATGACGCGGCGATTGTGACAGATATTGCAGGGACAACCCGCGATGTATTGCGTGAACGAATTCAATTGGACGGAATGCCGTTGCATATCATTGATACGGCGGGGTTGCGTGAATCCAATAACGTGGTTGAACAAGAAGGTATTCGTCGTGCTCATGCTGAAATGGCGAAAGCAGATTTGATTTTGTTGCTGATTGATTCGCGTGAATCGGAAGGCGAAATTGAAAAGTTATCAACAATTTTACCCACAGGTGTTGAGGTGATTCGAGTTTATAACAAAATCGATTTGTTGCCGCGTGAGCCTGAAATTCAGGCGACTGAAAAAGGTACAGCGATTTATGTTTCGATTAAAAAAAATCTCGGTTTAGATTTATTAACGTTGCATTTAAAAGAATTTGTGGGTTTCAATGCGAGTGCTGAAAATGTGTTTATTGCGCGTCGTCGTCATTTAGAAGCCTTGAAATTCAGTCACGAATTTGTTGAGCAAGCCTTATCGCAATTACAAAATGCGTTAGCGGGCGAACTCGTTGCCGAAGATTTGCGTCAAGCACAACAACATTTAGCCGAAATCACGGGCGAATTTACGTCTGATGATTTATTGGGCAAGATTTTTTCAAGTTTTTGTATTGGAAAATAACGTTATCAATTATCATTTTTTTCGCGCAACGACATTCATCTCTTCTTTTAAATCCGTTTCATCAATGTAACCGAGTGCGCCTGCATTTGAATTAACGAATTGGATAAGTTCTTCACTACTATTAAATTCGAGGGGTGGAGTACCTTTTCCTACATAACGGCGCACCGTCCAATAACCTGTATATTTTTCTTCGTCTTGATTTAAAAAAGTATTCAAAAACGTATTTCGCAATGGCGAACCTGCTTTTAATGAAGTAGGTGTAACACTCACCCCATTAACCGTAATAAATTTGCCTGTGTAAATTTTCTGCACGGTTTCAACATCCATTTTCGGAACATTTGCGTTGCCAATGATAACCACATCCCCTGCTCTCACGTTTGCACTCAAACACAAAAAACATAGCCATAAAAATTGAATTTTCTGTTTCATTTTCTTACGGTTAAAAAACAATGTTGTAAGAAAGTGAAAACGTGTTGATTAACTTGTTTCCTGTGTCGTCATTGGGCAACGGGTCAACTAATGCTGAAACGTCATGCGTTTGCGTAATTGCCCATTCGGCTTTGATTTTGTTAGTGGGATTCACGTTATAAGACGTGCCAACTGCCCATGTGGTTTGGGCATAAGCAAAAATGCCCACCGAGCCTGCGCGTTGCATGGCATTTAAACTTTCCGCGCCAGGAATGATGGCGGGAATTCTGTTTTTACTAACGCGATTATATAAATCCAGCATTTTTCCCATTGATTGTAAATGCGCGACACTAACGTAAGGTGTGAAATCGCCGATGGATTTAAATAACGCCAAATAACCGCCTTGTGAATCAGGTGAAACCAAGCTGTTATAAACATCACGGCGCACAAACTCACTCACTAAGCGAAAATCGTAACCGAGCGATAAATCAATCCCTGCGGTATAAATAATGGTGTGCAGTTGATTATGGCTAGGAATTGGCGCACCTGCCATGTTATCCGCCACTTTGTAATAACCCACATTCGGCATAATTTGCACAAATGGCAAATCGTCACGCATTCTGCCACCATCTAAACGCACGTTGTAAGTATCATGCACGCTGATACGAAAACGATTTTCTTCATGTTGAAATGTCAACGCGCCACCGTAAACATTGGTGCGTATCGGCATGTAATAAGCGTCAGAATTGAGCGCACCATAACTATAAGGTGCAATTCTAAAAAAAGGTTCTAATGTCCCCACATAAGCATCAAAACCAAATTCACCGTCAAAGGCTTCCCACGTTTTATTAAATGAAAGTCCATCGACATTATTCATCGGCGAAGTGAAATACACTTCAGCAGGCAAACGAGCAAAATCAAACGTAGTGCCAATATCCATATTTTCAGAATTCATATAAAGCGGAATTCGCAGTCGTCCACCACGAAACAGTAAATCGTTTGTCGGTCGCCATGAAAAAAATGCCCATGTGAGCGTAGTGTCAAAACTATGATCTTTTTCAGCCGAAGCGGCGAGTTTTCCTTGCGCGGTCACACTCAGCGTATCGGTTAATTGTGCATCGAGTTGTAAACCTAGTAATGAATCTCGAAAAAATGAACCATCATTACTTAAATAACGCTGATAGTGATAAGGCTGGTCAGTCTGCGCGTAACCCAGCGTGGCAAAACCTGAAAGCGACACTTTTTTATCAAACAAGGAAAAATCGAGCGCGTTGGCATTTTCGCAATTCAACATCAAAGCGGCGATGAGAAAATAACGGCGCATTATTCGTCAGCCCACATTTTGGCAACTCGCGCAAAATCATCTTGAATCGTTAAAAAGGTATCAACAACTTCTGGGTCAAAGTGCGTGCCTTTACCTTCGAGAATAATGCTAAGCGTTTGTTCTAGCGTCATCGGTTTTTTATAAGGGCGCGTATCGAGTAATGCGTCATACACATCAGCAAGAGCCATCAACCGCGCTGAAAGGGGAATTTCTTCACCTTTCAACCCTTTTGGATAACCACTGCCGTCCCATTTTTCATGATGCCCGCCTGCAATTTCCATTGCCACCGCTAAAAATTCGCCATGTTCGCCCATTTGATGCCCTGCTTGTTTGAGCATGTCGTAGCCACGTTGCGCGTGCGTTCGCATAATCACCATTTCTTCGGGCGTATGCTTACCTGGTTTTAATAAAATTCCGTCTGGAATGGCAATTTTTCCCACATCATGCAAAGGCGCGGATTTTGCCAATTGTTGAATATAGTGTGGCGTGAGTAAGGTTTTATATTTGGGTAATTTTGATAATTCAAGCGCGAGTTGGCGCACATATTCTTGGGTTCTGCGAATGTGATTGCCTGTGTTTTCATCACGAAATTCCGCTAGCGAAACCATCACTTGAATTGAAGCATCTTGCAAATGATTGATTTCAGAAAGTCGCTGTTCAACTTGTTGTTGCAACCACACATTTTGGTCTTGTAAAAAATCGCGCCATGATTTCATTTCTAAATGGGTTTTTACTCGCGCCATCACAATCGGCGGACTAATCGGTTTGTGAATAAAATCGACGGCACCGACCGAAAAACCAAGTTCTTCATCTTCGACTTCATTTTTAGCCGTGAGAAAAATAACGGGAACGGTTTGCGTGAGTTCATTGGTTTTTAAACGCCGACACACCTCGTAACCATCCATTTCAGGCATCATCACGTCCAGCAAAACTAAATCAGGTGGCGCAGAAAAAGCGAGTTCTAAGGCTTTCGCGCCAGAATTTGCGACTTTAATGCGATAAGCATCACGCAATAAATTCGAGAGCAAACTTAAATTCGTTGGCGTGTCATCAACGATTAGTAATGTATGACGTTTGGTTTCGGTCGAAATGTTCATTTTTATTCTCCAGATTTGGAATTTTGCAACGCAATCAGCAAATCATGTGCCGTATCAAATTCAAAATTCTGCAACGCAATTTCGATTTTATGTAGATTTTGAGTGTTTAAAACGCTTTCAAATTCGTGATGATGAACTTCCCATAAATCAATCACTTCTGCATCACCTTCGGCTAAAAGTGCGATGATTTTTTCCAAACAAACGGGCAATTCACCCGTTAAATTTTCAGCGATTTCTAAATCTGAAGATTTGGTTTTTTCGGGATTTTGCGCGGCAAAAAATTGTTGCAATTCATTTAACACAGGTTCGAGTTTTAACGTGAGCAATTCCAAAATTTGTAAGGCTTGAATGGTGTCTTGTTTTTTACATTGCAATTCAAATTCTAAAGCGATTTCAGAAATTTCATTTAACCCTAGCGTTCCCGTCACCCCTTTAAAAGTGTGTGCGGTGCGATAAATTTCTTCCCAATTCCCGCTGTTAATGAGTTGTGAAAAAGTGGTTTTGCAATTTGAAAAATCGGCAATAAACATTGATAGCATGGTTTGGTACAGCGTCCAATCATTACCGACACGCTTAACCGCTTTCAACGCGCTTAATCCTTCAATTTGTAATAATTTTCTTGCAAAATCGGGAACATCTGAATTTTCGAGCGCAGGCTCAATTATTTGCATGGGTATATCCATTTCATTAGTGTAATAACGCGCTAAAACGTTGTAAAAATCATCAGGGTCAATGGGTTTGCTCACATGTCCATTCATACCAATTGACCTGCAACGCTCACGCTCTTCAACCAGCGCATGTGCAGTCATGGCAATAATCGGTAATTCTACATAACGCGAATCGGAGCGAATTCTGCGCGTGGCTTCATAACCGTCCATTGTGGGCATTTGCAAATCCATTAAAACGACATGATAAAAATCAGGCGATTGATTTGAAAGTTGTTCTAAGGCTTCTTGACCATTATTTGCTAACGTGACTTGCACGCCTTTTTTCGTCATCAATTCAACGGCTAAATGTTGATTGATAAGATTATCTTCAACCAATAAAACACGCATTCCGTTTAAATTCACGTTCACATTGTGCAAGTTTTCTTGCCATTTTTCTTCAATTTCATTGCCTGTCAGTGTTGCAAGTAAATGACGCAAAGCATTAGGCAAAACAGGTTTTGATAAAAAGTGCGACACATTCACTTCGCTTACTGCATCACGCATTACGCCAGAATCATACGCAGAAACGACAACGCATTCAGGCTGATGTGAAAGTTTAAGCCCTTGCAAGGTTTGCAAAAATTGTCCCGCATCCATGTACGGCATAATCCAATCAACTAACACCAAATCATAAGGTTGTGCGTTTTCATCGGCACGTTTAATTTTTTCTAACGCTTCATTGCCTGAAATAACACAAGTAATGCCATTCTCAAGTGCCGCGCCAACTTTAAGTGTTTTAAGTAAATCGGCTAATACGGTGCGTGCTTCTTGTTGATCGTCAACAATTAACACCCGCAATTTTTCAATATCGTTTAAAACAACAGGTTCTTGAGCAACACCTTTAGCGAGTGCAAATCGCGCAGTAAAAATAAAACTTGAACCTTTGCCTACTTCGCTTTCAACGTGAATTTCGCCGTGCATGAGTTCAACAAATTTTTTAACAATGGTTAGCCCTAAACCTGTCCCACCATATTTGCGTGTCGTTGAACCATCAACTTGGGTAAATTCTTGAAATAATCGCGCCACTTGTTCAGGTGACATGCCAATGCCTGTATCACAAATACGAAAAAGCAAAACCACTTCATCATCGGTGCGCTCTTGCAATGTTACGGTTAATTTCACATAACCTTGATGGGTGAATTTCACCGAGTTTGAAAGCAAATTGGTCAAAATTTGACCTAAACGTAGCGGGTCGCCAAGCAATGTGCCACTTTTACCGAGTAAAAAAGGGTCGGTAACGTGAAAGAGCAATTCAATTTCTTTTTCATTGGCAGGCTGACGCAATAACGAAAGCGTATTCACAATTACATCTTCAAGCACAAAAGCGGTTTTATCGAGTTCCATTTTGCCCGCTTCAACTTTTGAAAAATCCAAAATATCATTGATGATGCCAAGCAAGGCTTTTGAAGCGTTATAAACTTGATTGATGTAATCGCGTTGACGGGGCGTTAAATTAGTTTTCAACGCTAAATATGCCATGCCAATAATGGCATTCATCGGCGTTCGAATTTCGTGACTCATATTCGCTAAAAACATCGATTTTGCGCGAGTGGCTTCTTCGGCTTTTTGATTAGCCAGTTCGAGTTCATGACGATTTTGGTCACGCAAGGAAATATCGTTTTCAATTGCCTGCGCCATCGTATTAAAGGCAGTTCCTAGCGCAATCAATTCTGCAACACTGCCTTTATATTTCGATTTATCTCGAATCCCAATGCCTGCGCGGGTTGAGTAATCGCCTTTTGCTAATTTATCTGCTGCTTGAGAAAGTAAAGCAATCGGTTGTAAAACGCGCCGTTTTAAAACACTTGAAGCCAATAAAACCATCAAAAACCCGACAATCACATTGCCCAAACTAAGCAAAATCCAGCGTTTCAAATCATTGGTTTTTTGTTCGATAGCTTGACGTGTGTTTTCATCAACGGCTTGAACAAAATAACCAACCGATTTCGCTAACTCGGATTTGCGTTGATTGTATTTTTCACTGTGAACGAGTTGATTTGCAAAAACTAAATTAGGTTTGCCATCCGAAACAAATTCGCCTGTTTTTGTGTCATAAAGTCCTTGCGTTGCGGCAAAGGCAATCATTTCTAATTCTTTAATGGCTTGTGTTGCCTGTGAAACTTGAGAAAGTGCGGCAAATTCACCTGCACTAAAATCAAGCAATTTCATACGCGATGACAAAGAATGTGGCAAAGCATTTGTAGAAAATTTATGTTCAATTTCGCCAGCAATGACAGCATCCCAATACGCGCTTGATGTGTAATTTTCAGGCAAAGGTTTTTCACCTTCTCGAATTGCTAAAATGTCGTAATAGTAAGTTAAATAGCGCGTTTGCGTGGTGTTCACATACGCTCGAACCAGTAGCGTTAACTGCTCGGTTTCTTGGCGTAAATCGTAAGCAAGAGCCATTGCTTTTTGCCGATGTTCTTGCACTAAAACGACATCGTCATAAGAGCGTTGAATCATGAACAAAAATGCGGCATTTGCGCCTAATGCAAGCGTGATAACAAACGAAAACCACAGCGAAAATTGTTTGAGTTTAAGATGTTTTTCCATAACGTCTACATCACAGCCATTTTTTGAGTGTTTCAAATAACATGACAGAATCAATCGGTTTTGCAATGTAATCATCCATGCCCGCTTCAAGACAAATTTCTTTATCCCCTTTCATCGCATTAGCTGTCATCGCGATAATAGGCGTGCGTTTTACGTCTGTTTTTTGTTCATATTCTCGAATGTGGCGCGTCGCTTCTAATCCGTCCATTACAGGCATTTGATAATCCATCAAAATTAAATCAAAAGTTTGTTTTTCGCAGAGAGTAATCGCTTCTTGTCCATTGTTGGCTTTTTCAACTTGATAACCTTCTTTTGTCAGCAAAGTCGTTGCCACTAATTGGTTAATTAGGTTGTCTTCAACAAGCAAAATCAACGCGCTATTTTTTTCAGGTGTTTTAATTTCAACGGTTTTTTCAATCGTCACAGTTTCTTTTGGCAAAGAAGTAGGCGCGTAAAAAACCGCCGCAATCGCATCAAATAAATCGGATTGTTTAACAGGTTTTATCAACACGCTGGCGACTTTATTTTCAAGCAAAGTCTTTTTCAATGCTGAATTGACGGCATCTTGGCAAGTAATAATGGGCAATTCTTCTGGCGAAAATTGCGCTCGCACCGCTTGAACCGTTTTTAATAATTCATGGCTTTCTAATTCTGTGATGAGTAAAACATCGTAGGCTTGCGAAATCGATTTCGCATCATTTAAAACAAACAGCATTTCGTCTAAATGATTAGACGTGTTAATCAGCATTCCCCACGCGCCTAAATACGCTAAATAAATATCGTGATTACCTTCATCGTGACCAAAAACTAAAACTCGTTTTCCTTGTAATTGTGCGGCTGAAATGGTTTCTTGACTTGCCACCTTGAAGGGAATTTCAATCCAAAAAGTAGAACCTTCGTTTTCTTTGCTATCTACGCCAATTTTGCCGCCCATCATTTCAGCGAGTCGTTTTGAAATCGAAAGCCCTAAACCCGTTCCGCCATATTTGCGTGTCGTTGAACTGTCTGCTTGTGAAAACGGTTGAAATAACCGTTGTTGCGCTTGTTTTGAAATCCCAATGCCGTTATCAACGACTTCCATTCTGACCCAAACGGTTTCTTGTTTTTGAGAAAGGAGCGTTGCTCGCGCAATAATCGCGCCTTGCCCAGTAAATTTCACGGCATTGCTTAAAAAATTGAGCAGAATTTGTTGCACGCGAATTTGGTCGCCAAGCAAAGTTTTTGGAATGCGCGGATCAATATACGTCATCAGAGAAAGCGATTTTTCATAAGCGCGATTTGCAACAACATCCGCGCTACTTTCTAAAACCCGCGCCAGCGAAAAATCAACAATATCTAATTTAAGTTGCCCTGCTTCAATTTTTGAAAAATCTAAAATATCGTTAATGATAGCTAGTAACGCTTGTGCAGATTCTTTGATAACGCCTAAAAATCCTTTTTGTTCATCATCAAGTTCAGTTTTTGACAGCAAATCTGACATACCAATAATGCCATTCATTGGCGTGCGAATTTCATGGCTCATGGTCGCTAAAAATTGCGATTTTGCCGCACTCGCCGCATTGGCTTCTTCGATGGCTAAATGTAATTCAATCGTACGTTGCCGTACTTCGTTTTCTAGCCAATTTCGTTGCGCTTCAATATCGAGTTTTTCATCAGAAATAGCAGTTTGTTCTAAATTCACCACCCGTTCTAATTGCAACGCGAGCGATTTTGTTTTTCGTAGCGCGTAAAAAAAGGCAATTAAAAAAGGTAAAGAAAGCGAACTAACGGTCAGTAAAATTTGAATGCTTGCATCAAACGTGTTTTGTAATTCCCACGCCTGCACTGCGATGAGTAGTAACGCACTAATCAAAAATGCAACGCTTAAGGCGGTTAGCGCAACGCGGCGTAATTTGAAAAGTAAAACACGAGTTTGAGAAAGTTTTGTTTTTGGCATGAACAGGATTTAACTGGTTTTACAATTAACTTGCGAGGCAATTTCAATCAAGGCGAGCGGACTAAAAGGTTTAGTGAGATATTTATCTGCACCCGCTTCCATGCCGTCCGCAATATCTTGTTTTTGACCTTTTGCAGAAAGTAGCACCACAAAAGTTGATTTTAATTCAGGTGAATCTTTCACATATCGACAAACGTCAAGTCCATCGATTTCACCAGGCATCATGACATCTAAAAATAAAATTTCAGGATGATGCACGCTAATTAAATCAATGGCTTCCTTGCCACTTTGCGCTTGGAAAAGTTCATATTCAGGATAAGAACTAAAAGTAATGCGTAATAAATTTCGCATTTGAGCATTGTCATCAACAAGTAAAATCTTTGTTTTTGCGGTCATAATTTTTCATTTTCCAAAAGATGTTTAATAGGAAACCACATTGCAACGGTTGTTCCTTTGCCTAATTCGCTTTGCACTTCAATTTCCGCATGATGCAAATCCGCGATTTCTTTGACAAGAGACATTCCTAAACCTGTGCCAATAATATCGCTCACATTATTTGCTCTCCAGAAACGATTAAAAATATGGGGGATATTTTCAGGTGCAATGCCAATGCCTTTGTCTTTGATTAAAATGCCAATTTGCTCTGTATTTTGTGCGTTATTTCGAGTGCGGATTTCAAGTTCAACATTTTGTCCATTTGGCGAATACTTCATGGCATTGCTTAAAATGTTAATTAAAGCGCGTTTTAACTCATGCTTATCTGCATAAATTAACGCCGATTCATCAACAAAATAATGCACTTCAACCTTGCGAAAATCACCATACACTTTGAAATCATCAAGTGTTTCTTTAATCATTTGCGTAAGCGGCAAAAATTCAAATTCAAACGCATTGGCACATTGCGCTTCAATTCTGGCTAAATCAAGCAAATGATTGATAAGTTCCACAACGCTGGTGCAAAGTCCGTGGATAGCTTGCAAAATATCACGGCGTGTTAAATCATCAAAATCTCGACTAATGAGTAATTCGCTGTAACCATAAATGCTTGAAATGGGCATTCTTAATTCATGCGCGGCAACAGATAAAAATTCATTTTTGAGTTGATCCATTTGTATTTCCAGCGTCACATCTCGAAAGTAAATAATGGTCGGTGAATTTTTAAAATCATGAGAATGTTTAGTCATTCTCAAAATACGAAATTGTGATTTCTTATTTTTAAAATTAAATTTAGATGTTTGCGATTGAATATCAGGAGTCGTTTGTTCAAATTGAATCGGGAGCCAGATTAACGCTGATTCATCTTCGACAAGATTGCCATTGTAAGGGTGTTTAGTATCACAAATATCACTCATTTTTTGATCAAATTGCGTTTTGTCCAACAGTTTTAATTCATCAAGTTTAAAACCCGTCATTTTCAAAAAAGCAGGATTTACTGAACTAATTTTGCCTTCAATGTTAAAGGTCACAATCCCATCAGGACATAAAAAAACAATGTCGTCGAGTTCGCATTTGCGTTCAACTAACGTTTCTTCGACTTTTCTTAGCAGTGTAATATCCGTATGTGAACCTAAAATACGAATTGCTTTTTTGCCTGCATCACGGAAAATTTTGCCGCGTGCGAGAATCCAAATCCATCGAGCATTTTTGTGTTTCAAACGAAAAACGCTTTCATACATTTCAGAACCATCTTGGATATGACGCTGCACATTATCGAGTGAAGAATTTAAATCTTCAGGGTGTAGCAAATCAATCCATGTCGTTAGCGCGTTAGGTAATTCATCATCACAATAACCTAAAATTTCTTTCCAGCGTGGTGATAAATAAACCTCATCCGTTTCTAAATCCCAATCCCAAATGCCATCATTAAACGAAGTAGTTGCAAATTCATAACGCGCTTGAATTTGCTGCAACTCTTTTTTGAGCTGTGCATTTTCACGTTCTAAATTTGCTTTCTCAACTTGCTTATCTGCTGGTAAAGTGGCGACTTTCATTTTTTATTTTACTGTTTAAATTTTGCCGTTTTATTTCTTTGAAATTTTAACAGAAAAACAGATAAGCCTATTAACGAGCAATCATCTCATGAAACAAAAAACCGTTAATTCTAAAGTTACTCTATTCCAATGGATTTGGCGTTCTTATTTTAAAACGTCACTGGTGCCGTTGCTTGTTGTGGAAATTGCGTTGATTTGTACTTATTTTTTAAGTAACCAATTCTCAAATAAAGAAAATATCAAAACCATTGAAGCCGTTGCGGAGCAACAATTATTACATTTAGCAAGGCGAGAAGCTGAGGGTATTAACCAGCAACTTGAAAGCATCGCGCAAGCCACTCGCTATTTACAAAACTACACCACGCAAGTGATGGCAGGTAAAAATTTGTGGCAAAAAGACGATGCCAAACGTTTTGCCATGAGTAAAGACGGCGTTTATTACACAACCAAAGATACAGGTGGCAGTGCCGTTTTTTACAGTGGGTTTATGCCCATTGGTGAAAAAGAAAAACAAAAAGCTTTTAACAGTGCTGCGCTTGACCCTGCGTTAATTGCGGTAAAAGAAGCGTTTTCGTTAATTGGGCAGTCATATTTCAATACTTTCGATTCACTGAATCGGATTTATCCATATTTTGATGTGATTTCGCAATATCCGCCGAAAATGGATATTCCTTCTTATAATTTTTATTACGAAGCAGATTTAAAACACAATCCAACACGCGGTGTCGTTTGGACAGATGCTTACATTGACCCTGCTGGGCAAGGTTGGATGACGACAGCCGCCGCGCCTGTTTATAGTTTGACAAATTCTGACTTTTTGGAAGGTGTGGTCGGTGTTGATATTACGATTAAAACGATTGTCGATGAAGTAAAAGCGTTGCAAATTCCTTGGAATGGTTACGGCGTTTTGATGGATAAAAGCGGCGTAATTTTGGCATTGCCAGATGTCGGTGAAAACGATTGGAACATTCATAACATGACGGATTCCGAATACACTGAAGCTATCAAGCAGGATACGTTTCGCACTGATGACTACAACTTGTATTTGAAAAAACCTGATATTGCTCAATCACTGAAAAATTCAACCAGCGATTTTAGTTACACTAAACTTACCCAAGATTCGATTTTAGCGTGGGCAACGGTGCCTGAAACGAATTGGAAATTGCTGGTTGTTGTGCCAATGCAAACCATTTTTGAACCGAGTAATGCACTTTCTGCAAGGTTAAATAACATTGCTTGGCTAATGATTGCGGGGATGCTGGCGTTTTATAGCGTATTTTTCACGATGCTTTATCGTCAATCGAAAAAAATGAGTTTTTCGCTTTCTGAGCCACTGCACAATATGGATGAGATGGTTTCACAAATTGCACAAGGCAAACAAATTTCATCAAATTACGATTTTGCGGTGCAAGAATTGGATTCAACAGCGACGGGCATTTTAGACATGGGAAATCAATTAGAATCGGCAAAACGCGCCCGTGAAATTGCCGCCGCGCAGTTACAACAACGCAGTGAACAATTACAAATGGTGTTTGATGTCAGTCCGAGCGGTTATTTGCTAGTCAGCGCAGAACATCAAATTTTGCTGGTCAATAAAGTAATTAGTGAATTTATCGGTTTGCCAACGAAAGAAATTTTGCAACTTTCTAATCAGCAATTTTGGCAAATCCTTTCAACACAAGCCAATGAACCAATTTGTGCGTTTGAAAATGCTGAAAAATTGTATCGCGTTGAGTTAATTCGTCCACGTCAAGCCAGTTTATTGTGTGGAATGCGTGAAATTTATCTGCCTTCGGGGGAATTACTTGGCAAGCTCTATTTCCTGCATGATGTCACAAAAGAAGAAGCCGCGAATCGGATTAAAACGGAATTTTTAATGCACGCCACGCATGAACTTCGCACGCCACTTTCAACGATTCACGGTTACACCGAATTGCTCAAAGGTGGCATGATTCCACTCGAAATGCAGCCTGAAATTATTGATATGGTTCACGAGCAATCAACCTGGCTGATTACCATGATTAGTGAATTACTCGATTTAAGCCGTATTGAAGAACGTGCAGGCACGGATTTTGTAATTGAACCTCACGCGCTCAATGAATTACTCGATGAAGCGGTTGAAGAATTTACGATTCCTGAAAATCGCACGTCAGTGATTTACGCGCCAGCTGAAAATGAAATTGTTTTGAATATAGACAAAGAGAAATTTAAGCGCGTGTTGCATTGTATTTTAGATAACGCTTATAAATACTCACCTGATGGTGGTGAGGTGCAAATTGCACTGCATCAAAGTGAGGATTCTAAATTTGTCGAAATTGAAGTGATTGATGCAGGTTTAGGTTTGAGTGAAGAAGAAATCCCGCGTGTGTTTGAGCGTTTTTATCGAGTTGATAAAAGCGGCAACGTGCCAGGTGCGGGATTGGGTTTGTCACTGGCAAAAGAAATTATGACCTTACTTGATGGCGAAATTCGCATTGAAAGTGAGCTAAATCAAGGTAGCCACGTCTTCTTGCATTTCAATTTGCATTAGAACTTCAAATTCGTCCGCAAAATGGCGTAATCCCCTGGAATATGATTGTTCACATCGTATTCATGTAGCCATTTTGCGGTGAATGTTACATCACGCTCACCCATTTTGAGCGTGTAATTTACCACTGGGCCAATGCTGCTATATTCACCTTCAATCGCATCGGCTGGCACGCCTAAACCCGAATCAGGCGTAACTTGTCGATAATAAGAACCCGTCACACCAACGCCTAATTCAGGCAAAATGTAATAACCCGCTGAATAATCAATGTGAACTTCATCGCCTGTACGATATTGAGTTGATTTATTTTCCGTATTGACCATGTAACCAAAATTCAGCGACAAATCATATTTTCCATCATCAGGCGACCAAGTAATGGCAAAATTTTGGTCAAATGTCCACGCATTACGCCCAGAGTTTAAAAGTCTATCTGAACTATATGAACCTGTTGGCACAACAATGCCTTCAAATGCTAAAAAAGAAAGTTCTTTCCATTTCCACGATAGCAAAGCGGGTACGCCGTACATATCGCCTGCACCTGCACCTTCTAATTCACGTCTGCTGCCACCCGTTTTATCGATGAACGTATTTCGCAACGCATACGGGAAAAAGCCAAACCAATAAGTGCCGCCTAATACTTTTTGTTCGGTGACGTGCATAATTCCAGGTAATTCAAATAGTAACGAGCTTTCATAATCTTGATTTTCTGCCCAGTTGTAGCCGAAAAAATTACTCAAATAGGTTCCTGATTCAGGCGTGATTCCCATACCAAAATCACCATAAAAACCAGGTAAATACTGGCTGCTTCCGCCTTCTGCGCCGTGAGAAAGTGGGATATTGGCTGCACATAAAAGCGTTGCTGCTTTTAAGAAAATGTTTGTTAATTTGTTCACAATAAAATAACTCTGCAAAAATTTCAGTTAGAATGAAACGATTAGTTCAAAAATCACCTACGAACGATGCTAATCGTACAACATTCTTCAAGGAAATCCGTGAAAACAAAACAACTCAAAAAAAATAATTTTAAAGACGAAAAATCGTCTCCAAAAAAATTTCAATCTAGTCATAACAATAAATCTCCCTCAAAAACAAAACTTACTGAAACTAACCAAGTAGATGTTGTAACGCCCGCTACGGGTGAACGCATCCAAAAAGTATTAGCTCGCGGTGGCATTGCTTCACGGCGTGAAGTTGAACGCTGGATTGATGAAGGGCGTTTAAAAATTAACGGCAATTTAGTCACACACGGCACGCATTTAAAAACAGGGGATTATTTGCAACTCAATGATCGGGTGGTGAATTGGGAAAAATTTGCCATTCAACCTACCCGCGTGTTGCTTTATCACAAACCGACGGGGGAAATTGTAACCCGAAATGATCCGCAAGGTCGCCCTACGATTTTTGCGAATTTACCGAAATTGGATACGTCGCGTTGGATTTCAATCGGACGGCTTGACGTGAATACTTCTGGACTTTTGCTGATTACCAATAACGGTGAACTTGCCAATAAATTGATGCACCCATCAACCGAAGTTGAGCGTGAATATGCAGTGCGAATTTTGGGCGATGTGCCTGAAGAAAAATTAGAACTTCTCAAACAAGGCGTGCAATTAGAAGATGGTGTTGCAAAATTTGACCAAATTTATTTTATGGGTGGTGAAGGCGCAAATAAGTGGTATCACGTTGTGGTGAGTGAGGGGCGTAATCGTTTAGTTCGAAGACTTTGGGAAGCGCAAAATGTGGTAGTTAGTCGTTTAATGCGCGTGCGTTATGGACCTGTAGTGTTACCAGATGGTTTGAGAATGGGCAAAAACTATGAATTAACCACTAAAGAAGTAGAGCTATTGTTTGAATTTGCGGGTTTGTCTGCTGAAAAATTAAGCTAATACCATGCAAAATGTAGATTTATTTTCCACTTTAAATTCCACTGTTATGACTGAAACCACTGAAATTTCCACGACTGTTTTGACAGATTTTTCAACTTTTAACTTGCATACCGCCCTGCAAAAAACCTTAGATCAAAACGGTTTTACTGCGCCAACACCTGTGCAACAACGCACCATTCCGCAATGTTTGGAAGGTAAAAATTTACTTGTTAGCGCGAAAACAGGCAGCGGTAAAACGCTCGCATTTTTGTTGCCAACTTTGCACAATTTACTCACAAATCCAAATTACTACGCAGGCACACGAGCGTTAGTTTTAGTGCCAACACGCGAACTGGCGCAACAAATTTTTTTGCAATGCCAACAATTGCTCGAAGGAACATCGCTTAAAGCAGGTTTAATTACAGGTGGCGAAGATTTCAAAAAACAACAAAATTTACTCCGCAAAAGTACCGCGATTGTCATTGCAACGCCTGGACGAGTTTTAGAATTATTGACTCTCGACACCGCGCCGTTTGATGATTTGGAAACGCTCATTCTTGATGAAGCTGATCGAATGCTTGATATGGGCTTTAGCGAGGACGTTTTGACGATTGCGCGGCATTGCAACAGCAGTCGGCAAACGTTGCTTTTTTCAGCCACGCTCACACACGAAGGCGTGTTGAAAATGGCGGAAAAAGTTTTAGGTAAATATGAACTGGTCGCTCTCAATACCTTGCGCGATGAATTGCCGCATATTGAGCAGCAAATTGTTTTAGCCGATGACAACGCGCACAAACAAAAGTTACTCGCGTGGCTGTTGCAAAATGAAACTTTTGAGAAAGCTCTGGTTTTTTCAAACAGTCGCGCACAAGCCGACGCGCTTTGTGATCCGCTTCGCGCCACAGGTGTTCGTGCCATTGTGTTACATGGCGAAATGGATCAAAAAGAACGTCAGCGAGTGATGAAACTTTATCGTGAAGGCGTGGTGAACGTGCTGATTGCTACCGATTTAGCAGCGAGAGGGCTTGATATTAAAGGCATTCAACTGGTGATTAACTTTGAAGTGCCGCGCAATGGAATTAACTACATTCACCGAATCGGACGCACGGGACGTAGCGACGAAACAGGTTTGACGATTACGCTCGTGAAACACACCGAATGGAATTTGATGAAAAGTATCGAGCGGTTTTTGCGACAAAGTTTTATTCGCCGCAACATCAAAGAATTAGCGGGAAAATTTCAAGGTCCTAAAAAACTCAAGACTTCTGGTAAATCGGTTGGCGGGAAAAAGAAAACTGACGACAAAAAAGCTAAACCTGAAAAAATAAAAATTCGCCACCGTGACAAGAAAAATGTTGGTAAGCGGCGTGTGCCAAGTAGCAACACAACCGCTACCAACGAAAATTAGCAATGAAAGGCAGGCATAAAAACCTGCCCAGACATGAAAATTAAAAACTAACGTTGCCTTGAACCCAAATTTTTTGTGTGTCTGTTCCAAAAGACTCCGCGCTGTAATTCGCATATTTGGCAAGCACAGAATAATGTTTGCCAAATTTTTTCATCGCTTGGAAATCCCATTCATCACCATAACTTTGATTACCTGTGTCATCGGTGAAATCATGATAAACCGCAGAAACCGTCAAACTATCGTCCAATAATTTCGCGCTAGCTGTTGCAAAGACATCACGAATTCCGTTATCAGGTGTTGTTAAAAATAAGTCTGCAAAACCTTGAAACGCATGATTTGTTCCTAATGGTGTACTAAAACGCTGATTTCTACCACTGCCGTTTAACTGCTCAACTGCGCCTTGAAACGTCATAAAATACGCATTTAAACCGCCCATGAAATTAAAACGATGCGCTTCATATTCAACAGGACTGTGCTGATAATCTTGCTGATAACTCCATTCTGCGGTGTAAAGTAATTTGTAATGCTCATACATTTTTGGCGTTGCACCATCTAAACGCAAACCGTAAGTTTGACTAGATTTTGCCGCATTTTCAGGTTCACGATAATCTAGCCAATAGCCGTAACCAATAACATTACCGTAATCGCCCAATTTGTAATTCACGTTCAAAATCGGCGCATCAATGTTTTCAGTCGTTGAAAAAAATGTTTGCACGTTACCAAGATAACCCGCGTTTACCGTTAGGTTTTTCAGTGAGTTATTTGTGACCAAAACGGCATCAAAAGTGGTTTCCAATTGCCGCCAAACCACGTTACCAATAAAACGGGCATCATCAAGTTTAATGCGTTGCCGTCCGCCTTTAATTACGGTGTCAAACGCGCTGTAACTAATCCACAATTGATTAAGTTCATTTTGCGCGGGGTCTGCAACCGTTGCAAAAGCAGGATTATTATTGCGTCCATCGTTGTAATCGTTTTGCATGGCGTGCGTGCCTTCATATTCAGCAAAACCTTGAAAACCATAAAATTTCGGCGAAAGTACACCAATTCGGGTACGAATCGTATTGGCATTTGCGGTTCTATCTGTTCCCGCGTCACGGTCTACGTTTTCATAGCGATAGTTAAAATCAAATTTCACCGCGCCACCGTCACCGAATTTAAGGGCATCTTCAATCGGTTTTTCAAAACCAAAATCTGCATTGGTAACTTGAGAAAAAATCAACAACGCCGTTGCAAGCGATGTTGCGTAATTGTGATTGTTCATAAAATCCTCGTGTAAATTGTGTTATTGCGAAAGACTTGAAAGCACGATTTACGCCAACTTATTGAAAAATTAAATACTCGAATTCTGCTAAAATACTCTTACTTAAAACTTTTAATTACACAGGAAAAATCATGTCTCCTTCACAAAAAACAGAATTGGAAGCGGCGGCATTTCGTCGTTTGGTTTCGCATTTGCAAACGCACACCGAAGTTCAAAATATCGAGTTGATGATTGCAGGCGATTTTTGCCGTAATTGCCTTGCAAAATGGTACGCCGCCGCCGCGCAAGAAAATGGTGTTGAACTCGATTACGAACAAGCGCGTGAAATCATTTATGGAATGCCTTATAGCGAATGGAAAACCAAATTTCAAACTGAAGCGACCCCTGAGCAACTTGCCGCTTATGATGCAAAAAGAAAGGATTAAAAAATGGCTAATCAATACGATGCACTTTTTTCAGGCGTAATTGGTGAAAATTACGAAATGCTCAATTTAATTTGTCCTTTGGCAGTCAAAATGAGTCATTTAGTTGGCGAAACACTTGAAAATTATACAAAAACTAAAAACGAAACTTTAACGATCGTCGAATTAGGTGGCGGAACTGGGATTACCACTTTTGCACTGTTAAATGCTTGTGAAAATTTGCAAATTCTAAGCGTTGATAATGAACCTGTGATGCAAGAACAAGCTAAAAAAGCTCTCGCAAAATGGATTGAAATGCAAAAGTTAGCATTTTCACCAAACGACGCGCTGACAGCATTGCAAAATTTACCGAATGCCAGCGTTGATGCCATTGCCAGTGCGTACACGTTTCATAATTTTGAACGTAGTTATCGCACTCAAGTGGTGCATGAAATGTTTCGTGTTTTAAAAACAGGTGGCATTTTTATTAACGGCGACCGTTACGCACTTGATAATATTTCAGCACATACGTTTGAAACGCAAAAAGAAGTGGCTGAGTATTTCCGCATTTTGATTGCCGAAAATAAATTAGATTT
>Ga0172373_10000599_pt1 | contig 59106 bp, 58 predicted proteins | sample Lak10m_2_FD_114546 | JGI IMG/M metagenome (GOLD analysis project Ga0172373, IMG submission 114546) | Freshwater microbial communities from Kabuno Bay, South-Kivu, Congo - kab_092012_10m | ecosystem: Environmental > Aquatic > Freshwater > Lake | place: Democratic Republic of the Congo... | reverse complement strand
TAAAAGAAAAAGTCTGATTTTTTTCATTTTTTAATTATTAGCATAAAAGTAATTAAAGAATTTCAAGTACAAAAAATAGTTTGTTAAATATTATATCAAATAAAAAAGCGTTGCATTTATAATTGCAACGCTTTTAATAAAAAATTTGAATAACTAGTTATGATGCCCATTCGGTTCATGAACATGCCCATGATCTAATTCTTCTGCAGTTGCATCACGAACTTCCAATACTTCACCTATGAAATGTAAATCATGTCCTGCTAAAGGATGATTAAAATCCATTGCAACATGTTTTTCAGCAACCTCTAACACCAAACCATACATTTGATTTCCTTCTGCATCCATCATTGGAACTTCAGCCCCAACTTTAATTTGAGTTTCATCAAATTTGCCTTCCACTAAAAAAGCTTCTTTAGGAATTTCAGCTACATATTCTTCATTGTATTCTCCGTAACCTTCAGCAGCATTAATATGAAAGTCGAATTTATCGCCAACTGTTTTTCCTGATAATTCTTTTTCAAACAACGGAATAATTCCACCTGCGCCATAAAGGAACACAAAAGGTCTTTCTGTTGATGTTTGTTCTACAATTTCTTCCGGCTCATTTTGGAATTTTGAACTTAAGTGGTAGTTTAAGGAAACTACTTTTTTTTCTCCGATTGTCATTTAATTGTTTTTTTTTATTGTTGATTTATAGTTCGAATTTGATACCTTGTGCTAAAGGTAATTTTGTTCCGTAGTTAATTGTGTTGGTTTGACGGCGCATATAAATTTTCCAAGAGTCTGAACCCGATTCGCGACCACCGCCGGTTTCTTTATCACCACCAAATGCCCCACCAATTTCAGCACCGGAAGTTCCAATGTTTACATTCGCAATTCCACAATCAGAACCTGCACAAGAAAGGAAACGTTCTGCCTCACGCATATTTAATGTCATGATTGAACTTGATAATCCTTGTGGCACATCGTTTTGAATAGCAATTGCTTCTTCAATTGTTGAGTATTTTAATAAATATAAAATTGGCGCAAAAGTTTCATGCTTTACAATTTCATAATGTGGTTGCGCTTCTGCAATTGCAGGTTTTACATAACATCCGCTTTCGTATCCTGCACCTTCTAATACACCACCATTTACAAGAATTTTTCCACCTTCTTGTTGTACTTTTTCAATTGCAGATAAATAATCTTTTACAGCGTCTTTATCAATCAATGGACCAACATGATTGTTTTGATCCAATGGATTTCCAATTCGCAATTGTTTATACGCGCTTACTAATTTTTCTTTTACAGCTTCGTAAATGCTTTCATGAATAATTAAACGACGAGTAGTTGTACAACGTTGTCCTGCTGTTCCAACTGCACCAAAAACAATAGCAGGAATTGCGTTTTGAATGTCAGCATTTGGAGTTACGATTATTGCATTGTTGCCACCTAACTCCAATAAGCCACGTCCAAAACGTTCTGCTAGTTTAATTCCAACTTCTTTGCCCATTCGGGTTGAACCGGTTGCAGAAACTAGAGGAATACGTTTATCAGTTGTTATAAATTCACCAATTCCTTTTCCATTTACCAAACACGAAATACCTTCAGGCAAATTATTTTCTTTTGCAACATCAGCCCATATTTTTTGTGATGCGATAGAACACAATGGTGTTTTTGGTGAAGATTTCCAGATACATACATCTCCACAAACCCATGCTAATGCGGTGTTCCAGCTCCATACAGCAACCGGGAAATTAAATGAACTAATAATTCCTACAATTCCTAACGGATGATATTGCTCGTACATTCTGTGATCTGCGCGTTCGCTATGCATGGTTAAACCATACAACTGACGAGATAAACCAACTGCAAAATCGCAAATGTCAATCATCTCCTGAACCTCTCCTAAACCTTCCTGCAAGGATTTGCCCATTTCGTAAGAAACCAACATTCCTAATTCCTGCTTTTTCTCGCGCAATTTATTTCCAAATTGGCGAACAATTTCTCCACGTTTTGGAGCAGGTAATAATCTCCATTCTAAAAAAGCAGTTTCGGCTGATTTCATTGCTTTTTCATAATCAGCTTTAGTTGCTGTTTTTACCGAAGCAATCAATTTTCCGTCAACCGGACTGTATGATTCAATAATTTCTCCTGAAGCAAAGTCTACAGTTCCTGTAGAGCATCCGTCATTAATTTCTTTTAAACCTAATGCGTTTAAAACCGCAGAAATTTGTGTTTGTTCTTGAGTTAAAGTTGCCATTGTGTAATTATTAAAATAAGGAAGTAAATATAGGTAATTACTGCATAAAAAATTAAATTATATGTTATAAATTAATTAACTAGTTTGATTTAGTGTTTTCAATGTAGTTTACAAAGATCGGATTCCCTATTTTTAATAAACAGATTAAGGTAATTAATGAAAAGCGGGTATAATTTAAGGTTTGTTTATTTACAAATTTTTTATTTAGTCCGAAGTTAATAGAAACCAGATCATTATCATAAACGATTTCCTGATATTAAATTTAATTTGTTACACTTTAAACGTATTAAAAATTCCCGAACGATTCATCTAGCTTTTACAATCTGATCAATTATTCAAGTTATTTAATAACTATTTTAATATGTTGATTTTACAAATCTCAACTTTTTAAAATTTAGCCATCAATTTTATAGCATTGCCAATAACTTATTAATTTAGTATTTTCGCAGTCCTAAAATTTATCAAATCATGTCAGAAACAGGTAGACAAATTATATTCAGCATGGTGAATGTTTCCAAGATTCATCCACCTCAAAAACAAGTTTTAAAAGATATTTATATTTCATTTTATTACGGGGCCAAAATTGGCGTACTCGGTTTAAACGGTTCCGGTAAATCATCTTTGTTGCGCATCATGGCAGGCATTGATAAAGATTACATCGGAGAAATTCATCAGTCGCCGGGTTATTCAATTGGAATGCTGGAGCAGGAACCCAAATTGGATGAAAGCAAAACTGTTATTGAAATTGTACGTGAAGGTGCGCAAAAGCACGTTGATATTCTGAATGAATACGAAGAGGTAAACAACAAGTTCATGGATGAGGAAGTGATGAATGATCCTGATAAAATGGATAAACTCATCAACCGTCAGGCGCAATTACAGGAGTTGATTGATCAGTATGATTTATGGAATTTAGATAATCGCTTAGAGCGTGCAATGGATGCATTGCGTTGTCCGGAAAGTGACACATCAATAAGTGTATTATCAGGTGGTGAACGCAGACGTGTTGCACTTTGTAGATTGTTGTTACAAGAACCAGATATTTTATTATTAGATGAGCCAACCAACCACTTGGATGCAGAGAGTGTGGATTGGTTAGAGCAACATTTGCGTCAATACAAAGGAACCATAATTGCTGTAACTCACGATCGTTATTTCTTGGATAATATTGCGGGATGGATTTTAGAGTTGGATAGGGGAGAAGGTATTCCATGGAAAGGCAATTACAGCAGTTGGTTGGAGCAAAAAGGAAATCGTTTAAAACAAGAAGAAAAGACAGAAAGCAAACGTCAGAAAACATTGGCGCGTGAGTTGGACTGGATTCGTCAAGGCGTTAAAGGACGTGGTGTGAAACAAAAAGCACGTTTGAACAACTACGAAAAAATGTTGAATGAAGACGTTAAAGATAAAGAAGAAAAACTAGAAATCTTCATTCCGAACGGGCCACGTTTGGGTAATGAAGTAATTGAATCAATTGACGTTTCAAAAGCATTTGGAGATCGATTGTTATACGATGGATTAAACTTTAAATTGCCACCTGCAGGTATTGTTGGTATTATAGGACCAAATGGCGCAGGTAAAACAACTTTATTCCGAATGATAATGGGTGAACAAACTCCGACAAGTGGAGAATTTAAAGTTGGCCCAACAGTTAAGATTGCGTATGTAGATCAAAACCACAAAGAGTTGGATCCAAACAAAACAGTTTATGACGTAATCAGTGGTGGTTTGGATAATATATTATTAGGAGGTAAAAACATGAATTCACGTGCTTACATTTCCAAGTTTAACTTCAGTGGTAGCGATCAAGGAAAAAAAGTAAGTGTGTTGTCAGGCGGTGAGCGTAACCGTTTGCATTTAGCCATGGCATTAAAAGAAGAAGGAAATGTATTGCTACTCGATGAGCCAACCAATGATTTAGATGTAAACACCCTCCGTGCATTAGAAGAAGGTTTAGAAAACTTTGCCGGTTGTGCTGTAATCATCAGTCACGACAGGTGGTTCCTGGATCGGGTGTGTACTCACATTCTTGCTTTTGAAGGTGACAGCACTGTGTATTGGTTTGAAGGTGGTTACACCGAATACGAAGAAAACAGAAAAAAACGTTTGGGTAACATTGAACCAAAACGCCCACGTTATAAAAAATTAGCGGTTTAATATAATTTCATATGTAGATTTTATTGTTTTTTAATTGCCATATGGTATACGCCAAGTATCTTCATTTGTTTTTGTGCGCTAAGCACATGGCTATTTCATATCAAACTAGTGAAAGCCCATTGCAAAATGGGCTTTTTTTATTCTAAAAATCATTAACATTTTACTGCTCATAACGGTGTATAAAATTATCGCTTTGCTATTCATTTATTATTAGATTTGTTTCATTATTAAAACAAATTAATGGCGCATTTATCCGATCGAATTCAATTGCTTTCCGAGTCGCAAACCATTGCAATGGCTCGCAAAAGCAGAGAGCTTCAGGCACAAGGTATTGATATCATCAGTTTAAGTTTAGGTGAACCCGATTTTACAACTCCTGATTCAATTAAACTAGCTGCTAAAAAAGCAATAGACGATAATTTTACATACTACACACATGTTTCAGCTTATGTGGAATTACGTCAGGCAATATGCAATAAATTTAAACGTGATAATGGCTTAACTTACACACCCGATGAAATCGTTGTTTCTACAGGTGCAAAACAAAGCATTGCAAACGCAGTGTTGTGTTTAATTAATCCGGGTGATGAAGTAATTGTGCCCTCACCTTTTTGGGTAAGTTATCTAGAACTTTTAAAATTAGCTGAGGCGAAACCAGTGGTAATACCAACTACCATTGAAAGTGATTTCAAAATTACTCCTCAGCAATTGGAGGCAAGTATTACGCCTAAAACACGTATGATTATGTTCAGTACACCATGCAATCCAACTGGTTCTGTTTATTCTAAATCAGAATTGGAAGCATTGGCTAAGGTGGTTGCAAAATACGATGAGCTTTACATTTTGTGTGATGAAATTTATGAGCACATCAACTTTGTTGGTGGTCATGAAAGCATGGCACAATTTGATTTTATCAAAGACAGAGTTATCACCATTAATGGTGTGTCAAAAGGTTTTGCCATGACCGGCTGGAGAGGCGGAATTTTAGCTGCTCCAAAATGGATTGCTCAGGCATGTGATAAAATGCAAGGACAATTTACTTCTGCTACTTCAAGCATTACACAAAAGGCGATGCATGCTGCAATGGATCTTCCGAAAGAATCCACTTATGAAATGCGCGATGCATTTAAAAGAAGAAGAGATTTGGTTCTTTCTTTATGCAAAGAAATCAAAGGATTTAAAACAAATTTACCCGAAGGCGCATTTTATGTTTTCCCGGAAGTAAGTTATTTCTTTGGCAAATCGCATAATGGAAAAACGATAACTAACGGAACAGATTTGTGTATGTATTTGTTGGAAGAAGCCAATGTTTCAATGGTTCCGGGTGCTGCATTCGGCGATGATAATTACATTCGTTTTTCATATGCAACATCAGATGATAAATTAATTGAAGCATTGCGTCGTGTTAAAATTGCGCTCGATAAATTAAGTTAATTCGTTATTTACTTATGAAGAATTTTAAAATTAAAAAAGAGTTCATTAAGGAAACCTTTAAATCCTTCAACGATTTGAATGTACTCATCATTGGAGATGTAATGGTGGATTCATATATGTGGGGAAAGGTAAATCGTATTTCACCTGAGGCGCCTGTGCCTATTGTTGCCATTCAATCAAAAGAGCAACGCCTCGGTGGCGCAGCAAATGTGGCGCTCAACATTCAGGCAATGGGAGCAAATCCAATTCTTTGTTCGGTAATTGGTGTTGATTATGATGGCCAACATTTTCTTGACTTATTGAAAAAACAAAAATTAAGTCAGAAAGGAATTTTAAAATCACGCAACCGAATTACCACCAACAAAACACGTATCATTGGAAATAACCATCAATTGGTGCGTGTAGATGAAGAGGTGGAAGAAGACATTACTCCAAATGAAACTGATCAACTACTGCAATTGATTTTATTTATTCTACAACATGATAAAATTGATGTGATTATTTTCGAAGATTATAACAAAGGATTGATCACTCCTAAACTGATAAAGAGTGTTGTGGAAATGGCAAAGAAAAGAAACATTCCGATTGCAGTTGACCCAAAAAAGAAAAACTTTTCGAGTTATAAAGGCGTAACTTTATTTAAGCCAAATTTAAAAGAGTTAAGAGAAGGATTAAAATTAGATGCTGAAAATAATAACCTGAAAGAGTTACAAAAAGCAGTAAGCAGTTTCAGGGTAAAACAAAAAATTAATACAGCATTAATTACTTTATCAGAAAAAGGAATTTATACCAATTCACGTTCTGTTAAAGAAATCATTCCTGCACACATTCGCAATATCGCAGATGTATCTGGTGCAGGCGACACAGTGATAAGTGTTGCAGCACTTTGCCTTGCTATGGAGTTACATCCTATTCTTACAGCTGCACTATCAAATTTAGCTGGCGGATTGGTTTGTGAAGAGATTGGTGTTGTTCCTATTAACAAAGCCAAATTACAGGAAGAAGCATTGCATCTTGAATTTGTAAAATAGCATTAATTTAAAACTTACAGAATAAAATATTATGTACATAGGTAACTGGATTTTTTTAGCATTCACTTTAATTTCATTCGTTGGTTTATATAAAATTTTTGAAAAAACCGGAAGAGAAACCTGGAAAGCATGGGTGCCATTTTTAAATTTTTATGAATGGCTGAAATTGCTTGAACGCCCATGGTGGTGGGTGTTTTTAATGATTATTCCAGGAGTTAATATTTTAATGTATTGTGTGTTGAGTTTTATTACGGCACAATATTTTGGAAAACGTAAAGCAATGGATTTAACACTTGCTGCCTTTCTTCCATTTTTTTATCCCATTTATTTAGGCTTTAGTCCAGATGAAAAATTTAAAGGAATTGATGATATAAAAAACAAAAAAGGCGGTTTCATCAAAACGTGGTTAGATCCGCTCATCTTTGCAATCATTGCTGCATCTATCATTCGGACTTTCTTTTTAGAAGCATTTACCATTCCAACATCATCACTCGAAAAATCCTTAATGGTAGGTGATTTTTTATTTGTAAATAAATTTGCCTACGGTGCTAAAACTCCGCAAACACCTTTGGCATTCCCGCTTGCACACCACACTTTACCATTGGTAAATAAAAAGTCGTATTTAGAATGGATTCGTTTGCCATACTATCGTTTGCCGGGCTATTCTAAAATTCAAAACGGAGATATCGTGGTATTTAATTATCCCGATGGTGATACGGTTGCATTGAATTATCAGAATTTTAGCTACTATCAGTTAATCCGTGAAATTGCCCGCGAGCAAAAACAAATGTATGCCGGTGATTCAGCACTGTTGGCTAAAATAAACGACAAGGAATTATACAGTAGTGCACGACAATATGTTTGTACGAACCCGCAGCAGTTTGGCGAAATTGTGGCTCGACCAAAAGATAAACGCGAACATTATGTAAAACGCTGCGTAGCTATTGCTGGCGATAAGTTGGAAATAAAAGATGGTGAAATTTACATCAATAATGTTAAACAACCTTTCCCTGAAAATGCCCAGCATCATTATTTTGTAAAGACAAAAGGATTTTTGTTCGGTAATGAAATTGCCAATAACGGAGAGGTAACATTGAGTAATGAAAAGTTGCTAGATAGATATGATATTTACGTTACAGAAGGAAACATTTATGCAGAAAGCAATGATACTGTTGTGTATGAATTGAACATGCCTGCAAAGGTTGCAACTGAGATCAAACAATTACCTGAAGTAATTTCGGTTGAACGTAAAATTGAACCAAAAAATCAACGTGATGAACGTATTTTTCCGCACAATAAAAACTTTGGTTGGAACAACGATAACTTTGGTCCTTTTGTTCTTCCAAAAGCAGGTGCAACTGTTTCAATAGATACTACAACTATTGCTTTGTATTTAAAAATTATGAATACCTATGACGGCAACCATAATGTGGAGGTAAAAGGTGATAAGGTATATTACGATGGCACAGCAATAAATTCCTACACCTTTAAACAAGATTATTACTGGATGATGGGAGATAACCGCCATAATTCAGCTGATTCGAGAAGCTGGGGAGTTGTGCCTTTTGATCATGTGGTGGGTACACCAGTTTTTGTTTGGTTCAGCATGAAAGATCCAAAAAATAATCCGGTTTCCGGAGAAGGATATCTTTCTTCATTATTTAAAAATTCAAAAGAAGGAAAATACAGATGGGAACGTTTCTTCTGTTTTGTAGACAAAGACGGATTGTCAAAATCTTATTTCCTTCATTTTCTGATTTCCGGAATTGCAGTTTGGGCATTTTTTAAATTCAGAAAAAGAAAAAAAATGAAAGAGGAAACAGCTTCAAAAAAATAATTTTTCATTTGTTTGTAAAATTAAAATGTATAAATCAATAAGCATAGATAGGAATAACCTCACCATAATGGGAGTGAAATTTTCTGATTTAAAAACATTAGAAAATACGGCAAATGCTCTAGGTAGTAATATGTTTGAAGGCTTTGTGCCTACTCCAAAAGGAATTGAAATAATAAGAGATTATGTAGTTGGAAAGATTTCTATATCAGAATTAATAATCATTACAAAGAAAAAATTATATGTCTGAAAATTACAGATATATTGATTACGATTTTTCTTACATCGACCAAAATACAGGTATATTAAAAAATTTGGCAAATCTTAAAGATGCAACTGATTTGCATTTTTTTGAAAGTATAGTAGTATCGAAAAGAATTCAAGAGTTATTTGAAAACCCAATAATGATAGAAAGTATACAATCCATTTTTAAAATTCATAAACATTTATTTCAAGATGTTTATGGATGGGCAGGTGAAAAAAGAAAAGTTGAAATTAGTAAAGATGGAAAACAATTTTTTCCAACTTCACTTTTTGATAATGCTTTTAATTATATTGATTTATTAATTTTTGATTACAAAAAAACTTCATCTAAAGATTTAAAAAATATTTCAAAAAAATTGGCAGAAATATTGGATTATGTAAATTATCTACATCCTTTTAGAGAAGGAAATGGGAGAGCTCAAAGAGAATTTTTACGAGTTCTTGCTTTAGAAAAAAAATTGATACTAAACATCAATCCAGCAGATGATAAAAATGTATATGAAAGATACATGAAAGGCACAATTAATAGTGATATAATAATTTTAACTGATTTAATTTTAGATCGAATTAGTTTAAAGCACTAAACAATGAGTATTCACTATAATAAAATTGTCTTATAGCATAAAATAATAAAATATATCTACTCATGAATCAAGCATTTATCGTAAACGGAGTTCGCACTGCAATCGGAAACTTTGGAGGCACTTTATCAAGTGTAAGAACAGATGATTTAGCAGCGTTTGTTTTAAAAGAATTAATGAAAAAAAATCCAACTGTAAATTGGGAACAAGTTGGAGATGTAATCATGGGTTGTGCTAATTAGGCAGGCGAAGATAACCGAAACGTTGCTCGTATGGCAACTTTGCTTGCAGGTCTTCCTGTTTCTGTTCCTGCGCAAACCATAAATCGCTTGTGCGCTTCCGGTTTATCAGCTGCTATGGATGCAGCGCGTTACATACAATGTGGCGATGCAGATTTAATGATTGCATCAGGTGTTGAGAATATGACGCGCGGACCCTGGGTGCTTTCAAAAGCATCAAGTCCCTTTGGTAGAGATCAGCAATTGTTTGATACCAGTTTTGGTTGGCGATTTATCAATCCGGCATTAAAGGAAGTGTATGGCACCGATGCCATGGGCGAAACAGCAGAAAATGTTGCAGAGCAATTCAAAATTAATCGTGAAGATCAGGACAAATTTGCTTTATGGAGCCAGCAGAAAGCTGCTGCTGCAATGGCAAACGGACGATTGGCAAAAGAGATTGTTGCTGTTTCCATTCCACAGAAAAAAGGCGATGCACTGCTTTTTGACAAAGATGAATTTTCAAAACCAAATTCAAGTTTAGAAACTTTATCTAAACTGAAACCCGCATTTAAAAAAGATGGTAGCGTAACAGCAGGAAATGCTTCCGGTTTAAACGACGGAGCAGCTGCATTGTTAATGGCTTCTGAAGAAGGTTTAAAAAATAATAACCTACAACCTATTGCTAAAATTTTATCAGGTGTTGCACATGGCGTTGAACCACGCATCATGGGAATTGGTCCGGTGGAAGCAGCCAACAAGGCATTAAAAAAAGCCGGATTAACTTGGGATAAAGTAGATGTGCTGGAACTCAACGAAGCATTCGCTGCACAAGCATTAGCGTGCACGCGCAGCTGGGGACTAGCAGATGATGATGCACGCATCAATCCAAACGGAGGAGCAATTGCTTTGGGTCATCCTTTGGGAATGAGCGGCGCACGAATTTTAAATTCAGCTGCCATCACCTTGCAGGAAACCAATAAAAAAATTGCAGTTGTTACCATGTGCATTGGAGTTGGACAAGGCTATGCCGTGGTGATTGAGAGGGTGTAAATATTAAACGAAATGAAAGCAAATTCAATATTCATCAATCTTCCAATTTATGACCTAACTAAAACAAAGGATTTTTGGTTAAAACTTGGTTTTTCTTTTAATGAACAGTTTTCGGATGATAAAGCATTATGTTTGATTTTAAATGACGGTATAATTAATTCCATGCTCATTACACGCGAGTATTTTAGTACGTTTACAAATAAGACAATTTTTGATGGCTCTTCTACTCAAGTAATCTTAGCGATTCAAGTTGAAAGCAGAGAGCAAGTTGATCACATTGTAAATCGAGCACTTGAAAATGGTGCAACTCGCTATAAAGAATCCGTTGATCAGGGCTGGATGTATTACGATAGTTTTACAGATCTTGACGGGCATCAATGGGAAGTGTTGTTTACTGATTTAACTCAAATCCCTCAATAATTTATGAAGCTAGAAAAAATAACCATCAAAGCAATTGTATCTGCTGATAAACATAAAGTTTGGAATTATTACACACAACCCGAACACATCACAAAATGGAATTTTGCAGATCCAAGCTGGCATTGTCCCTCAGCAAGTAACGATTTAAAAATTGGCGGACGATACATTGCGCGAATGGAAGCCAAAGATGGTAGTTTTGGATTTGATTTCGAAGTAGTTTATTCTGAAATTTCAATGGGTAATCATTTCAGTTATGGATTGGGTGAACGAAATGTAATCGTTGAGTTTAAAGAATTAAATAAACAAACAGAAGTTACTGTTTCATTTGATCCTGAAAACGAAAACCCAATAGAATTGCAGAGAAATGGTTGGCAAGCAATCCTAAATAATTTTAAAAACTACATCGAAACAAATTAATTCAATTGAATAATATTGTGTAACATCAAGTTGTAACTTTTTCAAGTTATTTTTTAGAGGTAAATCATTACCTTTATTATCTGTTATAAAAGATGTGTACATTAAAAATTCTTCTTTTTAATAGAATACAATTGTAAGAACATGAACGAAAATTTAGATCCAAACGAAGAAAACTTAGGTTCTGCTGAACGTGAGTTTGAACGCGCACTTCGTCCATCCATGTTCGATGATTTCAGCGGGCAGCCTGGTGTAGTAGAAAATTTACGAATTTTTGTGGAGGCAGCAAAACAACGTCAGGAAGCATTAGATCATGTATTGCTACACGGCCCTCCCGGACTTGGAAAAACTACTTTGGCACACATTATTTCTAATGATTTGGGAGTGAATTTGAAAATTACTTCCGGTCCTGTTCTCGATAAACCAGGCGATTTAGCAGGTTTGTTAACCAATTTAGAACCCTTTGATGTATTGTTCATTGATGAAATACATCGATTGAGTCCGCTTGTTGAAGAGTATTTATACTCTGCTATGGAAGATTATAAAATTGATATCATGATTGATAGCGGCCCTAATGCACGTACAGTTCAGATTAAACTGAATCCTTTTACGTTAGTGGGTGCAACTACAAGAAGCGGTTTATTAACAGCTCCATTACGCGCACGTTTTGGTATCAATTCCCGATTGAGTTATTATGATGCAAAAACACTTACCGGAATTGTTGAACGCAGTGCAGGAATAATTAATGTACCAATAGCTGAAGATGCTGCGTTTGAAATTGCCCGTCGTAGTAGAGGTACTCCGCGTATTGCGAATGCACTGCTACGCAGGGTTCGCGACTTTGCCCAAATAAAAGGCGATGGAAATATCAATATTGAAATTGCACATTTTGGTTTGTCAGCTTTAAATGTAGATAAAAATGGCTTGGATGAAATGGATCATAAAATTTTAAATACCATCATCGATAAGTTTAAAGGTGGCCCTGTAGGCATCAATACAATTAGTACAGCAGTTGGTGAGGAATCCGGAACTATTGAAGAAGTGTATGAGCCGTTTTTAATTCAGGAAGGCTATTTAGTAAGAACACCAAGAGGTAGGGAAGCTACTGAAAAAGCATATAAACATTTAGGTAAAACGTTCAGAGGACAGCGAGGAACACTTTTCGATTAATGGGCATCATTTAAACTTATTTGTTATTTTTGCCCCGCAATGCAAATACAAGTTTTAAAATCAAAAATACACTGCGTATCTGTAACACAAGCAGAGCTTGATTATATTGGAAGTATAACGATTGATGAAGATTTAATGGATGCAGCCAATATGATTGAAAATGAACAGGTACATGTTTTAAACAAACGTAACGGTGAACGTATAATCACTTATGTTATAAAAGGAAAACGTGGCTCCGGAGTTATTTGTTTAAATGGCCCTGCTGCACTTAAATTTGAAATCAATGATGTCGTAATCATCATTTCTTATGCATCAATGAGTTTTGATGAAGCTAAAAAATACCGTCCAATTGTTGTTTTCCCGGATACTGCCACTAATACATTAAAATAATGGTATTACAACCAACAACAAAAAAAATTCTTCAATTCATACTTTTATTTTCATTAGGTTTTTTACTGATTTGGTTAGTTACTCGACAAGTTGCCGGTAAAAAAGATGAAATTTTTAATGCATTTAAAAATGCTAATTATTTCTGGATAGCTATCGCATCAGTTATTTCAATATTAAGTCATGTACTGCGAGCACAAAGATGGAACTATCTGTTAAATCCACTGGGTTATCATTCAAAGTGGTACAATACTAATGGCGCTGTTTTTATTGGTTATTTTGCCAACTACGGAATACCACGAAGCGGCGAGTTATCTCGTTGTTCAATCATAGCGAAATACGATGGAGTTCCTTTCGAAAAAGCTTTGGGTACAGTAATTACAGAGCGTATCATTGATTTTATATTACTCATTATTATTTTTCTTCTTTCTCTTATTGTTCAGTTTAATCAGTTAATTGGTTTGAGTAATCAATATGTGTTTCATCCATTAATGAATAAATTAAGTGCATTTAAAAAAAATCCGGTTTTTTTTGGAGTACTGATTGTGTTTTTTATTTTAATACTTCTTTTTTTGTATTTGAAAAGAAAAAAAATCAGTGCCTTATTAACCGGTAAATTCGGAAATATCATTAAAGGTTTTGCAGATGGATTAACATCTGTTAAGGAAGTAAAAAATAAAGCCGCATTTATTGGTTCCAGCTTTTTAATTTGGCTAATGTATTTTCTAGCGCAATATTTTACTTTCTTTGCTTTTGAAGGAACCTCAAAATTGGGCTTTTCAGAATGTTTAGTGATGTTGTTATTTGGGACCTTTGGCGTAATATTTACACCCGGAGGACTTGGCGCCTACCAGGCAATTTTAACCGGCTTATTATTGTATTATAACATTGATGATGTAACAGCATTTGCTTACCCATGGTTGTTGTGGGTACTACAATTAATTGTTGTAGCCATTATTGGAACAACAAGCTTAATGATTCTTCCATTTTTAAATAAATCTCAAAGTGGGACTAAATGAAAAACTGTATAAAAAACTTCAAAGTATTGATGTTTTTTTGCCAAAATTGAAACTGCTTAATTTTCATGACAAAAAAATTGTTTTTACTAATGGTGTGTTCGATATTTTGCACACCGGGCATATAGATTATTTAAGCAAGGCAAGAGATTTAGGAAATTTTTTAGTTGTTGGTTTAAATACTGATTCATCAGTAAAACGATTGAATAAAGGACCTGAACGACCAATTAATAATGAAGTAGCGCGCGCAACAGTTTTAGGTGCGCTGGAGTGTGTAGATGCAATCATTCTTTTTAATGATGATACACCATACGAATTGATAAAATCCATACAACCCGATATTTTAGTAAAGGGAAGTGATTATGCAATCGAAAAAATTGTTGGGTATGATATTGTAATGGCTAAAGGTGGAGAGGTAAAAACAATTCAGCTATCAGAAGGTTTTTCCACTACAAATATCATTAAGAGAATTATCGGATAAAAACTCGTAGCTGTTTTTATAAATTTTAGAAATATTAATCTTCTAACTTCGTTTCAAATAAAACATGAGTGTAAAAAACTTTTTTAGTCAGGAAGAAAAAAATAAAATCCTGCAGGCAATTCAGCAAGCCGAAAAAAATACTTCCGGTGAAATTAGAGTGCATATTGATGCAAAATGCAAATCAAATCCTGTTGTAAAAGCAGAGCAACTTTTTAATAAATTAAATATGAAGGAAACCCAACTTCGTAATGGAATTTTATTTTATCTCGCCGTAAAATCAAAAGATTTTACAGTTTATGGTGACAAAGGTATTCATGAAAAAGTTGGCGAAGATTTCTGGAAAAGCATTACCGAAAAGGCCGTAAACAAATTTAAGTCCGAGCACTATTGCGAAGGCTTAGTGGAAGCTATATTGGATTGTGGGCTACAATTAAAACACTATTTCCCATTTCAACAAAATGATAAAAACGAATTAAATGATGAGATCTCCTTTGGCTAAATTATTATTCCTTTTATTCCTACTGAATTTTTCAGTAATTAGTTTTTCTCAGGTAATAGAAAGACCACTTCCGGAAAGATTAGTAAATAATATTTCTAAAAACTATAAAGATTTTTTATCACCTACTGAAGAAAAACAACTGGAAGATACTTTACGAGAAGTAAGCAACAGCACTTCTAATCAAATATGTATTGTAATTGCAGATGAGTTAAACGGACTTGATGCTTTTGATTATGCTGTTCAGTTATTAAATAAATGGGGAGTTGGACAGAAAGATAAAAACAATGGAGTTGTTGTTTTAGTAAGGCTTTCTGAAAATCCAGGCGATAGGGATTTAGCAATAACTGTTGGTTATGGTTTAGAAGGCGCAATTACCGACCTTGAAACAAAAAAAATTGCTGATTATGAAATTATTCCGGAGTTAAAAAATGGAAATAATTTTATGGCCTTGTTAAAAGGAACTCGTGCGCTTACTGTAGCTGCAAAAGGAGAATACAATGTAAAAGATAAAAGGAAAAAAAGTAAAAATTGGGCTGAGCGCAATCCGATGCCTTTGATTATTATTTTGATAATTCTATTTTTTATCTTTTTTGGCAGAGGAGGAGGAGGATCATCATTTGGCAGAGGAGGTTATCGCTATCATCGTGGACCTTATTTTGGAGGTTTTGGAGGATTCGGTGGCGGTTTTGGCGGCGGATCATCATCCGGTGGTGGCTGGGGTGGTTTTGGAGGTGGTTCCGGTGGTGGTGGTGGCTCAAGCAGTAAGTGGTAAGGCAATCTTTGTTCATTAAAAAAAAATTAATAACTTGCTATCGCAAATTTAAAAACTGCAACAATGTTTAATAGACCTATGACTAAAACATCAGCAACAGAAATGCCTTCTGTAAATATTATCGGGGCAGGCACACAAGTAACAGGTGAAATTCAATCAAACGGAGATTTTAGAATTGATGGCCAATTAAAAGGTCAGATCACAATAAAAGGAAAATTAGTAATTGGTACATCAGGTAAAATTGATGGCGAAGTAAATTGTCAAAATGCTGAAATTTCCGGTGAATTAATTGGGAAAATAAATGTTAGCGAATTACTTACCTTAAAATCTACATCCAGATTAAACGGAGATATTATCACCGGTAAAATTGCTATTGAACCGGATGCTCAATTTACAGGAACTTGTAGTATGGGTGGAGTGGTAAAAAATATTCAGGTAGACAGTGAATCAAGAAAAGAAACCAAAGTCGCCAACTAATAATTCTTACCTGAAATATTCAGGAATGGCCATTCAGATGGCTGTTATAATTACCTTAGGTGTATTTGGAGGAAAAAAATTAGATCAATTCTTTAACTTAAATCAACCTGTGTTTACGCTCGTATTAAGTTTGTTTGCTGTTTTTGCAGCAATTTATATTTCGATAAAAGATTTTCTAAAAAAAAAATAAATGTCTTATAAACTCGCACTTTCTTTTACTGCATGCTTGTCATTTTTGTGCGTTTACTTATGGAATTTATTGATGCCTGCTGCCCACTACAATTTTCATGTTTATTTTGTAGTTGTGTTTTTTATTTTGTTTTCATTTTTAAGTAATTTCTTACTTTCTTCATCAATGAAAGCTGAGAATAAAAACGATTTCACGCTTCGGTTTATGGCTGCAACCGGGATAAAACTTTTTTTATCGCTTTTTATAATTGTAATCTATGCTTTTGTAAACAAAAAACAAATTGTTTCTTTTGCAATTTTGTACTTGTTTATCTATTTCCTTTTCACAGGAATAGAAACATTCTTTCTTTATCGAGAAACACGGACCAAATAGGTTATTAAAATCTATTTAATAATTACATGTGAATTGCTCTTTTACCTGTTGCATCCAATGCTGCTTCTTTTAAGCTTTCGGTAAATGTTGGATGTCCATGACAAATACGAGAAATATCTTCTGCACTTGCCCTGAATTCCATTGCAACAGCAGCTTCCATGATTACATCAGCAACGCGTGGGCCAATCATGTGAACGCCTAATACTTCGTCGGTAGTTTCATCTGCAAGCACTTTTATGAAGCCATCAGTATCCATACTTGCTCTTGCTCTTCCGCTTGCTTTAAAAGGAAAAGAACCTGCTTTGTATTTAATTCCTTTTTCTTTTAACTGTTCTTCGGTTAAGCCAACGGAGGCAACTTCCGGCCAAGTGTAAACTACACCCGGAATTAAATTGTAATTGATGTGTGGTTTTTGTCCTGCAATTTGTTCTGCAACATAAACGCCTTCCTCTTCTGCTTTGTGAGCAAGCATGGCGCCTTTCACCACATCACCAATGGCATAAATTCCATCTATGTTAGTTTTTAAATGATCGTCAGTTTCAATTTTACCACGTGCATCAACTTTTACTCCTGCTTTATCCAAACCAAGGTTATCGGTAAACGGTCTTCTGCCAACCGCCATTAAACAATAATCGCCTTTTAATTCAACAGTTTCACCTTTTTTATTTTCTGCAGTAACAATTACTTCTTTTCCTTTGTTTACTACACCGGTAACTTTATGATTGAAATGATATTCAAAACCTAAATCTTTTTTCAATACACGGGTTAATTCTTTACCTAATCCTTTATCCATAGTTGAAATCAATCCATCGGTAAACTCAACCACAGAAACCTTAGAACCTAATCGTCCATACACTGAACCTAATTCAAGCCCGATAACTCCACCACCAATAATAATAAGGTGTTTAGGAATTTCTTTTAATTCCAATGCTTCTGTTGAGGTGATGATTCTTTTTTTATCGATTTCAATTCCGGGCAAGCTAGCAGGTTTAGAACCTGTTGCAATAATAGTTTTAGAGGTTTCAATTATTTCTTTTGTGCCGTCTTGTTTTGCAATTTCAATTGTATTCTTTGTAGCAAAACTTCCATGCCCATGAAAAACAGAAATTTTGTTTTTCTTCATTAAAAAATTGATGCCATCGCAGGTAACTTTAACGACACCTCTTTTGCGTTCAATCATTTTCTCTAGGTTTACCTTTGGAGATTTAACTTCAATGCCATGTTCAGCAAAATTGTGAACGGCATTGTGATAATGTTCCGAAGAATCAAGCAAAGCTTTTGAGGGAATACAACCCACGTTTAAGCATGTTCCTCCTAAAGTGCTATAACGTTCTACTAAGGCTGTTTTTAAACCTAATTGTGCGCAACGAATTGCTGCTACATATCCTCCTGGGCCTGAACCAATAACGGTTACATCAAATTTTTCCATGTATTGTTTTATTTTAAAAAAGTTAAATTGAGTCTTAGATTTACTCACTCACCTTTGCGGTATTATGATGACCAATAATCAGTTTTTTGGTTTTTAAATTGTAGTGATCGCCCAACGCTAAAACATGCACTATTAAATTTTCAATCGAAACCGGTTGTCCCATTTCCACTTCGGTAATATTGGTATTTACCATTTTAGTGGCATCAACTAAAATTACAAGACCGGAACCAATAGCTTCCATTTCATGGCCTTTTGTGATAAGTAATCCTGTATCTTCACCAAGTCCAATCCCTAAATTTATAGGATTGCTTGCGCATGCATACATTAACCTGCCAATTCTACCACGCTGCACAAAGTGAGTATCGATAATAACGTTATTTATGAAACCAAGCCCACCAGTTATTTTTACTTCGCCTTTTAATAGCGCACCGTTACTACTTCCCTGATAAATCATGTTATTTGAACTAGCAGCAGCACCTGCAGATGTTCCGGAAATTAAAAAGTTTTCATTTTCATATTTTTCAAGTAATAACTGATGAAACTCAGTTCCGCCAAAAATAGAAGATAAACGAAGTTGATCACCACCGGTAAACATTACTACATCTGCTTTTCTTAATCGTTCTACATATTCTTTTTCATTCGCTTCCTCACGGGTTTTAATATGCATTAAACCTACATCTTTTACATCTAATTGACCAAATGCTTTTACATATTCATTTCCAACTTCTTCCGGAATACGAGAAGCAGTTGTAATAATTTCAAATCGGGAAAGATTATTTTTATCTGATTCAGTTGTGATTCTTTTTAAAATTCCTTTTTCAAAAAACTTTAAATTTCGTTGAAGATCATCCGGGCTTTCTGAAAAACTTCCTTTATCAACGGAACCACCTATAATAACCAATTTTCCTTTGTAGTTTGTCATTTATTAATTTATTATGATTGAACAAATATATAGTTTACGTTTAATTTCTTAATTTATTTTTAACCTACTTATCACATTATTTTAAACAGCTTTTTGTTTATTTGAAAAAAGATAGTTACATTGAAAAAAGTTTATCCTAAACTTTGATAATTATAAAATTAGTTTGATAAAATAAATTTCAGTAAATCTTAAATAACTAACGTATGAAAATTGTAGAAATTAAAACATTAAGAGGTCCAAATTATTGGTCAAATTTCAGAAAGAAATTAATCGTTATGAAACTTGATTTAGAAGAGTTGGAAGAGCATCCAACAAATAAAGTTTCTGGTTTTTCTGAACGAATAGAAAAAATGTTTCCTTCCATGTTTTCACATCGTTGCTCTAAAGATTATCAGGGTGGTTTTTTTGAACGTGTTAAAGAAGGAACATGGATGGGACATGTAATAGAACATATTGCTTTAGAGATTCAAACACTTGCAGGAATGGACTGTGGCTATGGAAGAACAAGAAGTACAGTGAAATCGGGTGTATATAATGTAGTGTTTTCTTACATGGAAGAGAAAGTAGGAATTTATGCAGCTAAAGCTTCTGTTAAAATTGCTGAAGCATTGATTAGTGGTATAGAATATGACTTGGATGCTGATATTAAAAATATGCGCGAGATCAGAGAAAACGAACGTTTCGGGCCAAGCACCGGAAGCATTGTTGACGAAGCTGTTGCGAGAGATATTCCATACATACGATTGAATGACGAATCGTTAGTTCAATTGGGTTATGGTAAAAATCAGGTTCGTTTCAGAGCAACCATGACAGACAAGACAAGTTCCATTGCTGTTGATTTAGCAAGTAACAAAGAAGAAACAAAACGTTTGTTGAGTGATGCTGCCATTCCGGTTGCAAAAGGTATGTGTATTGTTTCAGAAGATGAAGTAAAAGAGGCAATTGAATACATTAGATTTCCATTGGTATTTAAACCACTTGATGGTAACCATGGAAAAGGCGCTTCTATAAATGTAAAAACAGAGGAAGAAGCATATGCTGCGTTTGAACATGCTAAAAAATATTCAAGAAGAATCATCGTTGAAAAATTTATTACCGGTTATGATTTCAGGGTTCTTGTTATCAATAATAAATTTATTGCTGCTGCATTACGCGAGCCTGCTCATGTAATTGGTGATGGTACCTCTACTATTGAACAATTAATTGAAGTTGAAAACAAAGATCCACGCAGAGGTTACGGACATGAAAATGTGTTAACAGAAATTTCAATTGATAGAGAAACTCGCGAGCAATTGGCAAAGAAAAATCTAACCTTGGAAACTGTTTTACCTAAAGGTGAAAAATGTTACTTAAAAGGAACTGCTAATTTAAGTACAGGTGGAACATCTACAGATGTAACAGACATTGTGCATCCACATAATATTTTTATTTGCGAACGCATCTCAAGAATCATTGGATTAGATATTTGTGGCATTGACATCATGGCTCAAAATTTAAGTGAACCATTGGAACAATCAGGCGGTGTTATCCTTGAAGTAAATGCTGCGCCGGGATTCCGCATGCACTTAGCTCCTGCAAACGGCTTACCGCGAAATGTTGCGGCTCCAGTTATCGATATGCTTTATCCTCCTGGAAAATCTTGTCGTATTCCAATCATTGCTATAACAGGAACTAATGGTAAAACAACTACAACACGTTTAATTTCTCACATAGTAAAAAATAATGGATACAGAGTTGGCTACACGACTTCAGATGGTATTTATGTTCAAAACTCCATGCTGACCAAAGGCGACACCACCGGCCCTGTTAGCGCCGAATTCATTTTAAAAGATCCAACAGTTGAATTTGCTGTTTTAGAAACCGCACGAGGAGGTATTTTAAGAGCAGGTCTTGGTTTTAGCAAATGTGATGTTGCCGTTATCACAAATATTCAAGAAGATCATATGGGGCTTTCTGATATTCATACCCTAGAAGAAATGGCTAAAGTAAAAGGTGTTGTTGCTCGTTCGGTTAAGCCGGATGGTTACACCGTTTTAAATGCAGATAATCCACATTGTGTTTCCATTGCAAGTACTGTGAGCTGTAAAGTAGCATACTTTAGTTTGAATGAAAATAATCCTGTAATTGTTGAACATTGTCGTAAAGGTGGTATTGCTGCCATTTATGAAAATGGATTCATTACCATTAAAAAAGGCGACTGGAAATTCAGAGTTGAAAAATCTTCTTTGATTCCACTTACTTTCGGTGGTAAAGTTACCTTTATGATTTATAATGTGCTTGCAGCAACATTGGCTTCTTATGTTTATGGATTTACCATTGAAGATATTAAAATGAGTTTGGAAACATTCATTCCTTCAGCAGCACAAACACCCGGAAGAATGAATATTTTTGAATTCAAAGAATATAAAGTGTTGATTGACTTTGCACACAATGCAGATGGATTCAAAGGAATAAAAGAATTTTTATCGGCGATTGATTCTCCAAATAAAATAGGCATCATCACCGGTACCGGCGATAGAAGAGATGATGATATTAGAGACATGGGTCGTTTATCTGCTCAAATGTTTGATCATATTATCATTCGTCAAGACAAATATTTACGAGGTAGACAAGCAGATGAAATTGTTAATTTACTTGTAGAAGGAATTAAAGAAGTAAATCCTAATCAATCTTACGAATATATTCCAAAAGAAGTTGAGGCTTTAAAACATTCTTTATCATTGGTGAAACCAGGAACATTTATTACTGCATTAAGCGACGTGATTGACAATGCAATTGAATTGGTGCAAGCACATTTAGATAAGGAACGGTTGTCGAAATAATAAGTAGAAACTTAGTTCTTGATTAATTATTTTTTCTTTTTACAAGTTTCAATAAAATACGTATTTTGTTGTTTCGTTTTGCAATACATGATTTGTAAAATGTAAATTGAGATGAGATTTAAAGAAAAAATAAAAAATTGGTTTACCACCTTTTTCGATTACGAAAAGTTTAAAGAACGTGCTATTTACAAAAGAAATTTTGAATTATCGTGGTTCAATAAATTTATGGTTTGGCTTAACTATTTTTCGGTAATTGCCATTTTACTTTCTTATTGCGCACAATTTATTAATCCTCATAATTTTTGGCCAATTGCATTTTTTGGATTGGCATATCCTGTTCTGCTTTATCTAAATTTATTTTTTATTCTTTATTGGCTCGTTCAATTAAAATTGTTTTTTATTTGGTCCTTGTTGATTATCATTTTTGGATGGAATTCGTTTTTCTCTGTTTTTCAGATTCCTCAAAAGCAAGAAGAAGTTAAAGTTAATGATATAAAAGTGATGAGTTATAACTCTATGTTGTTTGATTTGTACAATTGGAGCAATAATAAAAAATCGCGCGAAATAATTTTTTCTATGTTAAAGGAAGAATCACCAGACATACTATGTTTACAGGAATTTTACACATCAGAAGAGGAAAACGATTTTAATAATACCGATACAGTTAAAAAACTTTTAAACTTAAATTTTGAGCATTTTTATTATACTACCACAATGCGCAAATTTGACCATTGGGGTATTGCAACATTCAGTAAATATCCTGTAATCAGAAAAGGCAGTATTGAGTTTAATACACGTTGGAATAACAGTTGTATTTATACTGATTTACTAATTCAGAAAGATACGGTACGAGTTTATAATATGCATTTGGCATCCATTCATTTTGGAAAAAAAGAACATGAGTACATTCAAGAAGTTATGTCGCATACAGATTCACTCGAAATAAATCAATCAAAAAATTTGATTCGGTTGCTTAAAAACGCCTATTTGCTAAGGGCTCAACAGGCAAGTATAGTAGCAGAACACATTAAGAATTGCAAATACAAAGTAATTGTTTGTGGAGATTTTAATGATACTCCAAATTCATTTGCCTATAGAAAAGTAAAAGGTAATTTGATTGATTGTTTTAGAGAAAGTGGTGAAGGAATAAGTTCAACTTATGCAGGGAAAATTCCCGGAATTAGGATTGATTATATTTTACACGATGAAAAAATAAAATCGTACAATTATAAAAGAGTTAGTAAAACAATCACTGATCATTATCCAATATCAGTAATGTTAAAATTGAATTAAGTTTATTCGGTTACAGGAAGATCTACCGAAGAGGTTTCATTATTTCTTAACTTAACAGGCACACCACCTTTTACTAACCAAGGTGCTGGAACAGTAAAATCTTTTCCAACTGCATATAAATAATAGTCGCCTTTAAAGAGTGATTGCACTTTAAAATTACCATTTGCATCAGCAGTAACTTCAAAATCGTATTTTGAAATATCATCACCCGGAAATTCTGTTGCGCCCATTTTTACATAAACTGTTGCCTCTGCAATTGCTTTAGAATGGTGAACTACTTTGCCTTCTATGGTAGATTTTCCGCCTAATTGATTTTTTTTACAAGCGAAAAAAAATAAACTTAAACTAAGTAGTGCAATTAAAAAATTATTTTTTTTCATCTATAAAATTTTATTTTTTTAGTTGTCATATAGTATTTGTATTGAATCTTAACTTTAACAAGCACATTTTATTTCATTTGTTTTTTTATGCGTAAAGCACATTAATATTTCCTATTAATTAGGATCTTTAAACCGTTCGTCCTGAATGAACTTATAATCTGTTAAAGTTAATAAAAATGCTTTTAAATTATTTTTTTCTGTTACTGAAAGCGTAAATCCGTTTTGTAAAATAGGATCTAAATTTATTATGTTTGTTATCCCGCTTGAATAATGATTTAAAACCTGATCTAAAGTATTAAATCGACCATCGTGCATATACGGTGCTGTTAATGCTATATTTCTTAAACTTGGTGTTTTAAATTTAAATTTATCGTTAGCATTTCCTGTTATTTTCTCACGTCCAAAATCATTAATTGTTAGATCAACAGGTAATCCGTTGTTTTTAAAATCATGATCAGTAAAAAGTGGCTCTCTATGGTAATTCGAACATTTTAAAACAAACACATTGTAACCTGCTAATTCTTCATTACTAAGTGAAACTTCATTTCTTTTGTATTGATCGAATTTACTATTGTAAGAATACAGCACACCTTGGAATTGTGCAAATGCTTTTAAAATAAGTTGAGAGTTTATTTCCTCAGTTCCAAAAGCATTCTTAAATAATTGCTTGTATTTATTATTAGCAGAAAGTTTAGCAACTATGTTGTTTAAATTTTCATTCATTTCTATTGGATTTGCAATTGGTGCAAGCGGCTGTGTTTCGATATGATTTACACCACCATCCCACATAAATGAAGTATTCCAATTCATATTAAACAATCCTGGAGCATTTCTGTTGCCAAGTAAATCGTTTACACCGTGACTAAATCGATGATCAGTGTTTGCAAACGCAGAAAAAATTTGATGGCATGAACCGCATGAAATCGAATTATTCGTGGAGAGTAGTTCCTCATAAAATAATTCCCTACCTAATTCAAAACCTTCTTGGGTCAATAAATTGTTTTCAAAACGATATACAGGTTGTGGCCAACCTTCAGGGATAATTTCTTTGATATCATTAGAAGGTAATTTAGGTTTAATCTTAGGGTCTACCGAACAAGATGCAAGTATTAAAACGAATATGATATAGTAAAATTTCATTTTCAGTTTTGAATGGTTTTAAAACTAAACATATCTGCGTAATTATCAGCAATAGATTTTGATGTGGAATTTACCATTGTAACATTAATAGTAAAACTTAAATCTAAACTGGTTGGATTTATAAACCATTCTTTTATGTTGTTTTTAAGTATGAGAGTAGGGATTGATGAAGATGTAACATTTATCATTTTATTGGTAAATGGTATCGTTACTTGTTTAAGCGCATTAAAGTTACCTTTAAATCCACCAATGTGAAATGCCACTGAATTGCCTGGAGCAGATGATTGTTGAGAAATACCTTCAAGCTTTGCCATAATGTAGCCTGTATTCCAGGTCCAGAACATACCCAAAGCTGGATCCAAAGCGCCAGATTGTGCGCCTGATGTATTACGAGTAGAATCTACACCAATTGTAAAAGAAATAGAAGTGTATTTTTTAAAAGGTACTTTAGCGATATTAAACAAACAAGAGCTTGATTGTTCTGCATTTATTAAATGATAACTTTCTGTTTCATTGAAACTACTGCCGTCTTCAGCAGTTAATGAAACATTACTGATGTAGTATTTGTACATAGAGATTGAAATTTTATTGCCATTATCTAAAACATATTGATCATTTAAAACAAAAGGTAGTGTATCAAAAAAATGTTCAATAGATAGGTTTAAACTTCCACTATTATTGGCAGTTGGAGTATCTTTTATTTCAGACTCTTTAGAGTCTTTTTTACATGAAAAATTAATCACAAAAAGTACTATAAATACTAATAACTGAAAAAACTGCTGCAACATTGATTTTAAGTACATATTAAGTAAAAGTTTTTCTATGAAATAAATGTATTAATTTTTTATTGAAAGAATACGTTTGCTAAAGTTTATTCTATTTATTTAGCATTTGTTCTAAAAAATTAAAAGTTTGTTTCAAATAAATGGTCAATTTTGATTAAGTCATAATTTTTAATTTCAATGTTTACATTTGCATCAAAATATTTAACATGAACAGGAATAAATCTCAACAACTATACAAAGAAGCATTAAATTATTTTCCGGGAGGAGTTAATTCGCCTGTTCGCGCATTTAGAAGTGTTGGCGGAACTCCACTATTTATTAAAAAAGGAAATGGTAGTAGAATTTGGGATGAAGATGATAATGAATTTATTGATTATTGTGCAAGTTGGGGCCCATTGATTTTAGGTCATGCAAACCCTAAAGTTTTACAAAAAGTTAGTGAAGTAATGTACAATGGAACTTCATTTGGCGCACCAACCGCATTAGAAAATGCTTTAGCCAAATTAATTATCACGAACAACCGTTATATAGAAAAAATTCGTTTTGTTAGTAGCGGTACAGAGGCCGTAATGAGTGCAATTCGACTTGCAAGAGGTTATACAAGTAAATCAAAAATTTTAAAATTTGAGGGTTGTTATCATGGGCATACAGATTCACTTTTAGTAAAAGCGGGTTCAGGTTTGGTTACTTTCGGTAATAGTTCCTCAGCAGGAGTTCCTGAAAGTGTAGTAAAAGATACGATAGTTGTTTCTTTAGATAATGAGGATGTTGTAGAACAAGCATTTAAACAATTCGGAAATGAAATTGCATGCGTAATAATAGAGCCTATACCGGCTAATAATGGCTTATTATTACAACGTGAAAATTATTTGAAATTTTTAAGAGAAATTACAAAAAAACATAATGCTCTATTAATTTTTGATGAAGTAATTTCAGGATTTAGAGTTGGATTTGAAGGTGCTGCAGGGCATTATCAAATTCAGCCAGATATCATAACATATGGTAAAATAATTGGTGGTGGTTTTCCTGTTGGAGCATATGGGGCAAATAAAGAAATCATGTCGTGCATTTCTCCCGATGGAGGAGTTTATCAGGCAGGAACATTAAGCGGTAATCCGGTAGCGATGGCTGCAGGTATTGCTCAGTTAAGCGAATGTTTGAAACCCGGTTTTTATGATGAGTTAAAAACTAAAACTCAAACTTTAACAGATGGGATTTTGAGTCATTGTGCCAATAAGAAAATTCCATTCAATATTCACGTTATAGGTTCAATTTTTTGGATTGCTTTCAGTAATCTAGAACGTATAGGAACTGCTGAAGCAATTGATCCTAAAAGCATGGATAATTTTAGGAAATTACATGCCGGACTTTTAGAAAGAGGAATATACCTTGGACCTTCCGGTTATGAAGTAGGATTTATTGGCGAAGCACATAGTATAAATGACATAACTAAAACCATTGAGCAGTTTAACACTGTTTTTGATACGCTTTAGAAGTTTAATTTTTTAATTGAATGTGAAAGGTAAAATATCAATTTATTTTTTTGTTTGATCATATGGCAAAAAAAAAGCACAACGATATCGTTGTGCTTCTTGGTATAGGATGTTGAACAATTGATTAACTGTGAATGCTTATTTTTTTCTCTAGTTCATCAATGTATGCTCTGAATCGTTTGTCTGTATCCATTAAATTATTTACTGTTCTGCAAGCGTGTAATACAGTTGCATGGTCTTTTCCTCCACAGTGCATACCAATAGTAGCTAATGAAGATTTGGTCATACTTTTAGCAAAATACATTGCTATTTGACGCGCTTGAACAACTTCGCGCTTACGTGTTTTTGATTTCATTAAATCAATAGGAAGATCAAAATAATCACAAACAATTTTTTGAATGTAATCGATAGAAACTTCGCGAGCAGTACTTTTAACAAACTTATCGATCATTTGTTTAGCCAACTCCAATGTAATAGTTTTTTTGTTAAGGGAAGATTGAGCTAACAATGAAATTAATGCACCTTCTAATTCTCTTACATTTGATGTGATGCTATATGCCAAGTATTCTAATACTTCTTTTGGTAACTCGATACCTTCGTTATAGATTTTCTTTTCTAAAATTGCAATACGTGTTTCTAAACCTGGAGTTTGAAGATCTGCTGAAAGACCCCATTTGAAACGAGATAACAAACGTTGTTCAATGCCTTGTAAATCAACCGGAGGTCGATCGGCAGTCAAAACCAATTGTTTTCCTACTTGATGCAAATGATTGAAGATGTGGAAAAACACATCCTGTGTTTTTTCTTTACCAGCCAAAAATTGAATATCATCAATGATTAAGGCATCAATCATTTGATAGAAATGTACGAAATCATTTTGTGCATTATTCTTTACTGCTTCAATAAACTGAGTAATGAATTTTTCTGCTTGAACGTAAAGTACAGTTTTGTTTGGAAAATTATTTTTGATTTCAATACCAATAGCTTGTGCCAAGTGAGTTTTACCAACACCGTTTGCTCCATAAATCAATAATGGATTGAATGCAGTACCACCAGGTTTTTGAGAAACAGCAAAACCGGCAGAGCGAGCTAGGCGATTACAATCTCCTTCAACAAAATTATCAAAAGAGTAATTTGGGTTTAACTGTGATTCAACAGTAACCTTTTTTAGTCCAGGAATAATAAACGGATTACGAATCTGACTATTGTTAATGTCAATTGGCATTGACACAGCCGGATTTTTAACATCCTTTGTTATGGTTGGAATTTTCATAGTAACAGGTTTCTCTGTTCTTCCATATGAATTTTCCATCACAATGCTATATTCTAATCTTCCTTCGTTACCTAATTCTTTACGAACAACTTTCTTTAATAAGTTGATGTAATGTTCTTCTAACCATTCATAAAAAAATTGAGAGGGAACTTGAATCGTTAAAACGTTGTCTTGCAATTTTACTGGTTTGATAGGTTCAAACCATGTTTTGAAATTTTGGGCATTTACATTATCTTTTATTACATCAAGACAAGTTTTCCATACAGACTCAAAAGTTTTTTTCTCCATTAACATAAATTTTTTCAGTGTTTTTTTAAATTAAACAATATGTTGTTTATAATATTTTTAATGCGTGTTTTTCTGATAACAAATAAATACTAAAAATTTAGTAAAAAAAAATTTTTTTTCTATTGCACATTAAAAATTTTATCAAATCGAAAAAAATTTTTTTCATGTAATTTTTTTTTATAGTCGAATGTTTTTTATCAAACTTTTTGAAGCATGTGTTGTAATTCCAAAATTATTATTATCAATCAAAACATCGATTCTGCCTAGCCATACGCCTGCCCAACCTACTTGAGTTACCATTACTTTTTTATTTTTTTTATTTTGAAAAAAAACTGGTTGATCTAAAAAAGTATGTGTATGGCCACCAATAATTACATCAATATTTTCAGTTTCTTTAGCAAGCAACTGATCATTTGGTTTTTTATTTTCGCTTGTATAACCTAAATGCGATAAACAAATTATAAAATCACACTTTTCTTCGTGCTTTAATACTCTTGCAAATTCGTTTGCTTTTTCAATTGGATGTTGATGAATTATTTCTTGATATAAATTTGATGGAACCAATCCTGCTAATTCAATACCGACACCTAAAATACCAATACGAATTCCATCTTTAATTATTACACGATAAGGTTTAATTTTATTATTAAGATTTGTGTTTTCAAAATTATAATTGCAGTTGATGATATTAAAATTAGCATACTGCATTTGCTGAACAATGTTATCAATGCCCAGATCAAAATCATGATTTCCCAATGTCATGCAGTCGTAACCCATGCTGCTCATCAATTTAAATTCCAATTCACCGGAATAAAAATTAAAATAAGGTGTTCCCTGAAAAACATCACCTGCATCGAGTAGTAAGACGTTTTTTTCTTCGGAACGAATTTGACTAATCAATTTTGCACGTGCTGAAAACCCACCTAAACCGGGATATTTAGGATCATTTAAAGGAAATGCCTCAATACGACTATGAACATCATTGGTATATAAAATGGTAATTTTTGTAATGCCTTTTTTTACCAACTCATTTTGTGAAAGCATTGGAAGCCCTGCTGAAAAGCAAGCCGTTCCAAAAACAAATTTTAAAAAATCTCTTCTATTTTGATAGTTGAATTCTGCCATCTTTTTTTGATGAAATTTTATTTCCTTTTCTTGATTCATCTAAACAGAATTCAATTAATGCTGTTCGGATTAATTTTTTCAACAGAATTTTATGAACTGAATTTTTAAAAAACAACATGTTATCGCCTCCATTAACCAAATAATCGGATGTAAGTACTTTATAATTTTTTTGTTTATCTAATGGTTCATTTCCAATAAAAACTTCTGTAGCTGAATTATTTTGAATATTAAGTTTTAGATTGCTAATCGGCATACCGCCTTTTTTTGCAATAAAATCAAGTAGTTGAGTCATGCCTGAATTATCGAGTGTTACAATTACCAATTCATTATCAAAGGGCATTAATTCGAAAATTTTACCGATGGTTAGAGTACCTGCAGGTACATTTGTTCTTAAACCACCATTGTTTAGTAAAACAAAATCAGCTTTTTGTGAGGTATCAGATAAATAATCAATGTGTTTTTTAAAAAGAGCGTCACAAACAAAATTTCCAAGATTACTCACAGGGGTTTCTTTGATTAACGGTTCTATTATCTCAGCAATTTGCTGATTCATTGAGTCCTGAATTTTTTTCTGATATGGCAAAATTTGTCGCTGAATGCTACTATCGTATAATGACAAGCTAGTCTCATAATGATTAGCATCTAGTTTAATTTTTGATTTTGAAATACAAGAACTGATTAAAATTAAAAATAGAATTAAAGTAGAATATGCAAACTCTTTATACATTTTCAAATATGTATTAAATTAATTAAATATACAGATTTTTAATTTTACTTTTTAGTTAAGAATATAATCAAATCTTAAAAAAAAATTGCATAAAAAAGGCTGTCTTTTAAAGACAGCCTTTACTATACTATTATAAAAAATTAATTTAATTTGAAATTAATCGGAAGATTAAAATATACAGGTACGCTTCTACCATTTTGTTTACCTGCTTTCCATTTAGGCATACTCTTCACAACGCGTTGAGCTTCTCTTGATAAGCCTTCGCCGCCTGCAACACCACGTAAGATTTCAGTATTACTAATGGATCCATCAGGATTCACTACAAACTTCACAAACACTTTACCTTGTATTCCGGCTTCTTTTTCTACTTGTGGATAATTAATGTTATTTTGAAGATACTTCATTAACTCACCCATTCCGCCAGGAAATTCAGGCATTTCTTCTACAACTGTAAAAATTTCAGGAGCTTTTTCTTCTACTACTCCGTTACCATCACCTTCGGAAGGAATTACCACTTCATCTCCACTTCCTTCTTGTGTTACAGTACCCACATTGGTTTCTGTAAGTTGCTCTTGTGGCGGTGGAGGATCTGTTTCCACAGCATCATCTTTAATAATAGGTGGCACGAATTTAACCATTTCAATCGCTGGTGGCGGTGGTGGTGGCGGTGGTGGCGGTGGTTCACTTTCATCCAAAGGCGGAGGTGTTAAATCTATTGCCGCTACATCAATAACTGTTTCCTTTTTTTCTTCCTCACCTTTCATACTCATAATGGCTTTTATTCCAAAAGCCAAGCCAGTAGAAAGCACTAAGCCAAGAAGAATCAAAGAAACTGTACGATTGTAGTTCGAGCGTATCTCATACGCTCCGTAATTTTGGTTTCTACGATCAAAAACCAAATCATTACGCTGCGGAGAAACTACATTATTCCAGTTTACTTGCATATTGTAATTTTTTTATTCTTTTAATTTGAAAAACTCAAATTATTTAATTTTTTGTTGCAACAAATCAAATTCCTTTTGAGTCATTTCAACACCGATAACACGTTTACCTACATCACAAATTTTTAGTTCATCTAGCATGTCGATAGCATTTCTATATGTTGCCTGATCATCAGTTTTTATAAGAACTGTTACTGCTTTGGTATCGGCCAATACTTTATTTACATTTTGTGTAATTGTTGTATCTGCTAATTTTTTTGAAACACCTTCGTTAGTTACACGTTTTTTCTCGTTAATTGTCCACTCATTTTTTTCTAACAAAAGTTTATGAAGACCATCTTTTGAAAAATTTGTTTCTAATAACTGTGTTGCAGGTTTTCCATCTTTATTTCCTTCTTCGTAAAATTGTCCTGCATAGTAAAAAATACGATCATCTTTTGTCAATAAAAAAGTAAGACCATTTTTAACTTCAGGTTGTTCAATATTGGGATCATCAGGAGGAACAGGCAAACTTAACTCCATAGATTTAGGTTTACTGAACGTTGATGTTAATACGAAGAAAGTCAATAACAAGAAAGCCAAATCAACCATAGGTGTCATATCAACTCGGGTTGACTGCTTTTTGGCGCGTTTTTTACCGCCTTTACCGTGGCCACCGCCACCACCTTCTGCAATTTCTGCCATTGTTTATACTTTTTGTTACTTCTTAGCTGGAGCGGTTTCTCCACCTTCCATAGAAGTAATTAAATTAAATTGATAAATTTTTAAATCAGTAAATGTTTTAAATACATCTTTTACATAAATGTATTTCACCTTGCTATCAGCTTTTATTGCGTAGCGTGGTTTTTCTGCTTTAAATTCTTGCCCTTTTTCTTTTGCTTCATCTTTTGCTCTCTTGTAAACTGCATTAGCTTCTTGAGCAGCAAAAAGAATCCAATCTTTTAACTGTGGATTATTTAACGAATCGTTTGGAACACCTTTTTGAGGTTGAAACTTTAAACGTTCTCCTTCAGTTGCTTCTAAGTATCTTGGTAAATCTTTAACATCAACACCAAAACTTGATAAACCACCAAATTTCTTTAATTGATCGGCATTAAATTTCACTTTATATTTATCAGCCATTTTTGTTAAAGCATTCATTTTTGCCTCTGCATTACTGATACCAAAAAATGGTCTACCGATATTATCTACAGTAACCATAATAGTATTTTCAGGCAATAGCTTATCAGATACTGAAGATGGTGGATCAACCACAACCGGCTCAGCCATTCTGAAAGATGCTGTTAACATAAAAAAGGTAACAAGAAGAAAAGCCAAATCCACCATCGGAGTCATGTCGATAGAAGGTGAACTTTTTGCTATTTTAATTTTTGGCATTTTTTTCTTTTTACGTTTATACTAACACAAAAAATTATTTCCCTGAAGTTTGGAATTCTTGTACAATTGTGAATCCTGCTTCATCCATTGCATAAGTTAATTGGTCTACACGATTAGAGAACAAATTGTAGAAAATAATTGCCAGTGCAGAAGACAAGATACCAACTAATGTATTTACTAGTGCCTCAGAGATACCAGTTGCTAGAGCTGCTGTATCTGGTGTTCCTGCTGCAGCTAATGCACCGAATGCACGAATCATACCTACAACTGTTCCAATTAGACCAACTAAGGTTCCGATGGATGCACATGTTGAAATAACAACCATGTTTTTTGATAACATTGGTAATTCCAATGCAGTAGCTTCTTCTAATGCTTTCTGAATAGCATGAACCTTTGCTTCTTTGTCCATGTGAGAATCATTTTCTACAAACTGATATTTCAAAAGGCCTTCTTTAACTACATTTCCTAAAGAACCTTTCTGTTTATCGCATTCTGCTAGCGCAGTTTCCATATCATGACTAGCTATAAGTTCTTTTATTTTACCAACAAAAGCAGCAACATTTCCTTTACCTGTAGCTTTTTGAATGGTAATAAAACGCTCAATTGCAAATACTAACACAGTTAAGAACACACCTAATAATACAGGCACAATAAAGCCACCTTTATACATAATACCAGCAAAATTGTGAGGGTGACCCTTTTCAGGACCATCTGCATCGAAGTTACTTGGATTTCCGAGAAAGTATTTAAAAATTACAATCCCGATTACTAAACAAATTACAATTGACAATGCGGAAACGATGAATGAAAATCCGCCTGATGTTTTGTTGTTACTCATACTTTTTGTTTTTTATTTTTAATTTTAAATTTAAAGCGTTCAAACTTACTAAAATTGTTTTAATAACAAAAACCGGGTTGTTATCATTTCATTAAATTTTCAACAATTAAATAACGATGTTTGAAGGGCTAAAATTGTTTTTAACAAACTATATTAGCATTTTATTTTAAATTAAACTTTATGTGATCATGGATATTGATGTTTTATTTGAAGATAATCACATTATTGCAATAAACAAAAAACCTTCACAACTAGTTCAGGGAGATAAAACCAATGATGAACCACTAAGTGAAATAGTTAAAAAGTATATCAAAGCTAAATATAATAAGCCGGGTGAAGTTTTTCTTGGTGTTGTTCATAGATTGGACCGACCGGTAAGTGGCATCGTCTTGTTTGCAAAAACTTCCAAAGCACTTACTCGATTAAATGAACTTTTTCGTAATAAAAACATTCAAAAAACATACTGGGCAATTGTAAAAAACCAACCTAAAAAACAAGAAGACCGATTGATTAATTATTTAGTTAAAAACGAAAAAACAAATAAGAGCAAAGCATTTAATGAGGAACGAAAAGATGCACTTCGATCTGAGTTGAGCTATAAAGTGATAGGTAAAACAGATAATTATTATTTATTAGAAGTATTACCGATAACGGGAAGGCATCATCAAATTAGAGTGCAATTATCGCACATGGGATGCCCAATTAAAGGTGATTTGAAATATGGTTTCGATAGAAGCAATAAAGATGCTAGCATCCATCTTCATGCTCGTAAAATCGAATTTATGCATCCTGTAAAAAATGAACCAATAATTATTGAAGCTCAACCTCCTGTTGATCCTATTTGGTGTTCAATAATGAAATAGCCATGTTTACTCCAGGCACAATTGCGAAGCACTCAACGAAACATTAAAAAAACAATAAATAAAAATTGAGTTAAACACAAATGACTAAACTGGCTATTCCATATGACCATAAAAAACAATATTTTAGACATATTAAATAGCCATGTGCTTTTCGCACAAAAACAAATGCGTCGCACTGAGCTTGTCGAAGTGAAGACACATGGCGTATACCATATGGCAATTAAAAAAACAATAAAATCTACATATGAAATAGCCATGTGCTTCGCGCACAAACACAAATGAAGATACATGGCGTATACCATATGGCAATTAAAAAACAATAAAATCTACATATGAAAAACTTTATAATAAACGGAACTACAATTTTACCTGGAGAAAATAAAAGTGTAATTCTTAATAATTACTTATTACCTACAAAAACAAACATAGAAATACCCGTTCATGTATATCGTTCTAAAATTGACGGACCAACAATATTATTAAGTGCAGGAATGCATGGAGACGAAACCAACGGAATTGAAATAGTGAGAAAAATAATGACACATGAGGAAGTAAAAAAACTGAAATGTGGGAATATTATATTTATACCGGTAATAAATATTGTTTCGTTTTTATTTGGTTCTAGAGATTTGCCTGATGGAAGAGATTTAAATAGATGTTTCCCCGGAAATAAAAACGGCTCTTTAGGTTCTAGAATTGCTTATGATTTAATGAAATCTATTATACCATTAATTGATTTTGGAGTCGATTTTCATACTGGAGGGGCAAAAATTAATAACTATCCTCAAATTCGATGCGTGTTTAATTTTCCTGATAATATATCAATTGCAGAACGCTTTTCTGCGCCACTTATTATTGATTCGGTATATAGAGAGGGTACTTTAAGAAAAGAAGCAGGTAAAAAAGGAAAACCTATTCTTGTTTATGAAGGAGGCGAATCTCTTCGTTTCGATTATAGAGTTATTAACGAAGGTATTAATGGTTGCTTACGCTTAATGAAAAGTTATAACATGATTAATTATGAAGCACCGGATAATGCCTTTGTGAAAATAATTAAAAGTACTTGGATCAGAGCTAAAACTTCAGGTTTATTTCACTTTAATAAAACCAATGGAGCTTTCATTAATAAAGATGAGTTAATTGGTGTAATTTGTAATCCCTATGGAGAAATCGAACTTAAAATATATTCCCCAATTAATGGATATGTTGTTGGTGTAAATAATCAGCCTGTTGTTAACGAAGGAGATGCTTTAATTCATGTAGGCATAACTGAATGATATGATTTATTCGTTAAATATTATTTATGATTTTGTAATTTAGAACAATAGGGTTTGAATTTTAATATTCAATTATTTGATACGTAAAGACAATTCACATTTCAGAAATTATAAAATTTAAACTATAGTTTTTTAATTGAAACTAAACTATTCAGCGAGTATTCAATTAAGTAACAACCAAATATTAAACAACCAATTATTTATTTATTTTTGTTATCCTCATGAGTCAAATTTTATATATTATCTGGAATACAGATCCCGAAATGTTTACCATACCCGGAATCAACTGGCCGGTGCGTTGGTACGGGTTATTATTTGCAACAGCTTTTATTTTCAGTCAATTGATTATGACTGTTATTTTCAAGAAAGAAAAACGTACTCAAAAAGATTTAGATACGCTTACTTTATACATTATCCTCGGAACTGTTTTAGGCGCTCGATTAGGTCATATGTTATTTTATGATTTTAAAACGGTTATTCAAAACCCATTAGATATAATCAAAATTTGGGAAGGTGGTTTAGCAAGTCATGGAGGAGCAATAGGAATTTTAATTGCCATGTGGCTGTATTGTAAAAAAACAAAAGAAGATTGGTTATGGATTTTTGACAGACTAATTATTGTTGTAGCTATTTCTGCTATGTGTATACGAACCGGTAATTTAATGAATTCCGAAATTATAGGTAAACCAACAGAAAATAATTACGGTTTTGTTTTTATTAATCCACTTGATCAGGTTATAAAAAGCAGTTTAAAAAATATTGATAATGTAGATTATCAATGGGCAGGAAAAGATTCTTCAATAAATAATCATCATGTATCATTACTGAATATTAATATAAAAGCAAATCAGGTTTTACCTATTGATTCCATGTTGAAGGTTGCCAGTGAAGTAATGTGGTACAGTGGAGGAACTCCAATCGAAGATAAACACTTATTTATAGACCCGATGCAATTAATAAACGAACAACAAAAATCTTCTGATACGTTTACCCTTCATGTATTTGCTTTGCCAAGGCATCCTGCACAATTGTATGAGGCTGGGTTTTGTTTATTCTTATTTATTCTGTTCTTTTGGTTGTGGTTAAAAAAAAGAGATCATTTTCCAAAAGGTTTTATGTTCGGACTATTTATTACATTGTTATTTACTGAGCGTATTATTTCCGAAACCATAAAGGAAAATCAAGTTTCCTTTGAAAAAGGCATGCAATTAAATATGGGACAAATTTTAAGTATTCCTTTTATTCTTGCAGGAATCGTATTTATGATTTGGAGTAAAAAACAAAATAAGTTTCATAAAACCCCTGAAATAAAAAATGAGCAAGCCTAAAATTTTATACATTCAAGATGCCATGTGTATCTGGTGTTATGCATTTGGAAGAGTACTTGATGATATGCACGTAAAATACGGAAACGATTTTGAGTTTATAACTTACAGCGCCGGAATGGTGGTTGGCGAATCGATAGTAGAAATTGGAAAAATGAAAACTTTTTTTGATGAAGCCATTCCGAAAGTAGAACAATATTCGGGTGTTAAATTTGGTAATAAGTTTCATAATTTAGTATGTGAAGGAACATTTATTTGCAATTCTATTAAACCGGCAATTGCATTAACGGCATTTAAGTCGCTAAGGCCTGAGGGTAGTGTGGAGTTTGCACACGATATACAATTTGAACATTTTTACAATGGAAAAAACATAAACGAACGAGATGTGTATATTGAATTAGCAAAAAATCATGATGTAGATGCTGACGAATTATTGAAGCGCATGAACGATGATGAGTTTCATAAATTAACAATGAATGAATTTGAGCAAATAAAAAAAATGGGCATAAAAGAATATCCTGTTGTACTTGGTCAAACTGAAAAAGGAATTTATGCCTTATCAAAAGGTTATATACCTGAGAAAGACATGGACCATATTTTTGATATGTTTAAAAAAACAGTTGAAAAAGAAATAGCTCAATAATTTTAGAAATTAATCAATGTTTTTATTTAGTAAAAATCTATTTGTATGTATAGTTTTAATTTTCTCATCAGCATTATTTGCTCAACCTTATGTTGATTTAATAAACTTAAATAATCAACGGGTTCAAACAAATTATACAGATAGTTTTGGAGGGAGTAGTTACTTAAATAATTATGCGCTTAATATTACTCTTCCTTTAAAAATTGACTCTACTAAAACTATTATCATTCGTGGTTTTGCTGAATCATTAAATTACTCTACTGAAATTAATTCTAATAATCTTATTCCTTTTTCAAGTCAAAAGGCAACAGAAAATATTGGTTTTACAACAAACTTTTTTGCTTATATATTACCAGTTGGGTTGCAATATCAAACACCATCTCAACAATGGAAATTTCTTTTTTTAGCTATGCCTAAAATTGCAGGCACGCAAGGTGATAACTATTCATCATATCAGTTCCAACCTGGAGTATTTGCGTTGGCGACAAAAAAATTAAACACCAATTTATCTTTAAAATTTGGTTTGTTTTATAATAAAGAGTTTTTCGGAAATTTTATAGTGCCAATTGTAAGTGCGGATTGGAAAATTAACGAAAGAATGCAGATTTACGGAACTTTTCCTACATTTTATAAGTTTGAGTACACTTTAAAAAAACATTTGATTTATACCGGAATAACTTATCGTTCCTACACGAGATCGTTTTTGCTTAAAGGAGTTGAACATAATTACATGCGCATTGATGATATGAGTTTGAAGGCATTTATTGAATGTTATTTAGTTAAAAAAATTGTGCTTTTTGCTGAGGCAGGTCGAATGATAAATTATCGTTTACTCGATTATCACTACAATACCAAAAATAAACCTGAGAATGAAATTAATAATTCAGTTTTATTTCGTAGCAATGAAATCCCTTTTTTTATCAACTTTGGAGTAGCTTATCGTATTCGTTTTGATATTGAAAAATAACAACATGCAGGACATCTTTATTACAATTATACAATCGGATTTAGTTTGGGAAAACAAAGATGAAAACTTAAAAAGGTTTTCTCAAAAAATTAACTCCATTACAGAAAAAACAGATGTAATTGTTTTGCCTGAAATGTTTACAACCGGTTTTGCAGTAAACCGAATTCAGCTTGCAGAGGAACAGGAAGGTGAAGGCTTGCTGTGGATGAAGCAAATGGCAAAAAATAAAAATGCAGCCATTGTTGGTAGTATTGCAATTAAAGAACAGCAGCATTTTTATAATCGCTTGTATTGGGTTAATCCGGATGGTAATTTTTTCACTTACGATAAACGTCATTTATTCAGGATGGCAGGCGAGAACAACTATTTTGACGCAGGAACTAAAAAATTAATTGTAGAATATAAAGGTTGGAAATTTTGTCCCTTAATCTGTTATGATTTACGTTTTCCGGTGTGGAGCAGAAATGTGTGGAATATAGCTAATGGGAATTACAAGCCAGATTACGATATTCTTTTATTTGTTGCTAATTGGCCAGAGGTTCGTTCCTATCCATGGAAACAATTACTCATTGCACGCGCTATCGAAAATCAATGTTATGTGGTTGGTGTAAATAGAGTAGGGAAGGATGGTAATAATATCGACCATAGCGGAGATAGTGCTATTATTAATCCTCGTGGAGAAATTATTACTACTGTTTTACCTCATGAAGAAAAAAATGAAACTGTTGCAATCAACAGAAATTATTTAGAGGAGTTTAAAAAAGTTTTTCCTGTGGGCAGTGATGCTGATCGGTTTAATTTAAAGCAGTAATTTTAAAATAAATCAATTATAGAAATTTCATTACCGCATTTAAAATGGTTTTCCGGACATTTTTTAAATCCATGTAATCCACACGGACGGCAGTTTAATTTTTGGTTAATTTCTACAATTTTAAATTGATTGGAAAGAGGAGTAAAACCAAATTCCGGAATAGTTGAACAAAAGAAGGATGTAACAGGAGCATTCATTGCTGAAGCTAAATGTAAAGGAGCAGAATCATTTACATAATTCATCATTGCCTTTTCCATCAAAGCACATGAATCCAATAAATTTAATTCGCCACAAAGATTTTTTGTTTTTTTGTGTTGAGTTGATAGAATAATTGTGTCGCACAATTCTTTATCACCTTTTGCACCAAGTAAATAGATTGACGTTGAAGCAGGAATTTTGTCACATAACTCAATCCACTTCATTATAGGTAGTTGTTTGGTAAACCAAACAGATGAAGGAGCCAAACAAACAAAGTTGTCAGTTAAAAATGATTTTACTTTATCAATGTTATTTTGAGTCGGGTAAAGTTTTGGCTTCGCATAATTTTGATCTGTTATATCTTTAATCAGCAATTGATTTCTTTCAACTTCATGTAAGCCATTTCCAATTTGATGTTTTATTTTTTTAGTAAAAAAAAACGAGAGTGGATTTTTGTCGAAGCCGATTTTAAGTTTTGAATTGGAAAAAGCAGTAATAATTCCGGAACTAGCAAAACGATGAAGATTGATTACTGTATCGTATTTCTCTTTTCTTATTTTACCTATTAAATTAATTAAGCTACTGTACTTTGCTTTACTTTTATTCCATACTAAACAATTTTTAATAAACGGATGATCTTTAAAGAGCGATTCATTTCCGTTTCTAACAAGAATATCTAATTGAGCGTCAGGGAAAAAAGCATATAGTTTTTCCAAAACAGAAGTAGCTAAAATTACATCACCAATAAATGCAGTTTGTATGACTAAAATTTTTTTCAGAAGTTTATTTTAAAGCAGTGCGAAGGTAAAAATATTTCAAAAGTAAAAGTAAATCAACTATTTTCGAGTTAGCAATTAATTTGTATTAAAAAAAGAGTATGAATATTGAAAATCAATCCGTTGAAAAATATATTAAATCTTTTCCCAAACCGATACAAGAACGACTAATGAAAATTAGATCATTAATTTTAAATATTGCTACAGAAGCAACAGAGGAATTTTCTTATGGTATGCCAGCTTACAAACACAATAAAAAACCCTTAGTTTACTTTGCTGCATTTAAAGAACATATTGGGATTTATGCAACGCCTCAAACCCACGAAAGATTTAAAGAAGAACTCGCTATATACAAACAAGGCAAGGGATCAGTTCAGTTTCTGCATGATAAAGAAATACCATATCAATTGTTAAAAGAAATGGTGAATTATAATCTAAATGAATTAAAAAAAATGAAACTAAAAAAATAAAATATTTATAATTTATCAAATCTCAATAATTATTCACATTCAATAATTTAAGGAATATAGCGCACATTAATCTCTTACATTTGCAATAATGCATTTGAACGAAATTCACCTCATTAATTTTAAAAATTATGAAGACGCTAAACTAATTTTTTCGTCTAAAGTAAATTGCTTTACAGGTAATAACGGTATGGGAAAAACGAACTTACTCGATGCAATTCATTATCTGTCGTTTTCAAAAAGTTTTTTTAATCCTATTGATAGTCAAAATATACGTCTGGATCAGGGATTTTTTATGATACAAGGCTTGTTTTTAAAAGATGGAGTTACGGATGAAGTGGTATGTGGAGTAAAACGTAATCAGAAAAAACAATTTAAACGTAATAAAAAAGAATACGAACGTTTATCTGAACATATTGGTCTTTATCCTTTGGTAATGATTTCTCCTTCCGATAGCGAACTCATTAATGGAGGTAGCGAAATGAGGCGTAAGTTTATTGATAGTATCATTTCGCAATACGATAAAGTATATCTCGAAAAACTAATCGCCTACAATCATGTACTTGCTCAACGTAATGCTTTATTAAAACAATTTAAACAAGCTCAATTCTTTGATGCCGTAAGTCTTGATTTATGGGATGAGCAATTAATAATACATGGATCGGGTATATTAGAAAAACGTCTCGAGTTTTTACATGATTTTACTCCTTTGTTTTTTAAAAATTATGAATTTATTGCCGAATCCAACGAACAAGTTGAATTGCATTATGAATCTTCAATTAAAGAAAAAGATTATAAAACGGCACTTATTACTTCTTTAACAAAAGATAGAGTTTTAGAGCATACTACAGTAGGAATTCATCGAGATGATATTGACTTCAAATTAAATGGAAATAGTTTAAAAAAATTTGCTTCACAGGGGCAGCAAAAATCATATTTACTTTCCTTAAAACTTGCTCAATATGAATTTATAAAAAAAACAAAAAATACTTCTCCGCTATTGCTTTTAGATGATGTGTATGATAAACTAGATGAACGTAGATTTTCAAAATTAATTCAGTTGGTTGCGGGAGAGGATTTTGGTCAAGTTTTTATAACAGATACACACAGAGAACGTATTAAGCAATTATTTTCAGGAGAAAGCCTTACCGCAAAATTATTTCATGTTGAACAAGGGAAAATTCAGGAGCAACTATGAGAAAAAGTAATCAGCAAACAATTGGTGAAGTACTACAGCAATTTTTAAAAGAAAATAAGTTAGATGCTAAACTTAATCAAGCAAATATAATTGGTAGTTGGGAAAAGCTAGTAGGTCCTTTGTTTGCTAAACATACCAAACAGCTTTATTTTTCGGGCACTAAACTTTTTTTGGAAATTAATTCTCCAGCAGTAAGAAATGAATTAATTATGCAAAAAACTAATTTATTAGATAAAATTAATGAATGGACTGATGGTGAATTAATTACTGAAATAGTAATAAAATAAAATTTTAAAAATTCTGTTTTTTCTTACTTGGTTCAATTTTTCTTTATTACACTAATGTTTTTTGTAATCTACAGAAATATGAAATAGCCATGTGTTTCGCGCATAACTGCTAAGCACTCAACGAAACAATTAAAAAATTAATAAAGATTGAGTTAAAACAAATGCGTTGCACTGAGCTTTCGAAGTGAAGATACATGGAGTATATTATATGACCATTAAAAAAACAATAATTTAGAAATTTGAACTGTGGTTTTTATTACGTTTTTATTTTAAAAAAATCGAATATCCCAAAATATTTTATTTCAAAATAGTGTTATTAATTTTTAATTCTTATTTTCACTATTCAATTTATTAGTATGGAAAATACAGAAAATATACAACACATCAATGTGGAAGCAGGAAATACTTTACCACCCAGAGGAAGGAAAGATCACGACGAACATGCTCACAAAGAAGATCCATTTGATTTAAAAGTTTTTATAAAAGACACAGCGGTAATTTTACTCGGTATTGCTTTCGCTACAGTTGGTTTGGAGTTGTTTGTAGTTCCAAATAAATTATTGGATGGTGGTGTTACAGGTATTTCGCTCTTACTCTCTTTCGTAACAAAATTGGATGTATCTATTTTCATCTTTACCATTAACATGCCTTTTGTTTATATGGGTTACAAGCAGGTAGGTAAAATTTTCGCCATCAAAACTTTCCTTGCCATTGTAACGCTTTCTATTGTGTTATATGCGATGCACTCTTTACACCCAACGCCAATTACCGAAGATAAAGTACTTATCGCCGTATTTGGTGGTATTTGTTTGGGTGCCGGAATTGGTTTTGCCATGCGTGGTGGTTGTGTATTGGATGGGACAGAAGTATTGGCACTTTGGTTAACACGTAAAACAAGTATGCAGGTTGGTGAAATTATTTTAATCATCAATATTTTAATTTTTGCTGTTGCTGGTGTTGTACAAGGAATTGAAAGTGCATTGTATTCCATTTTAACCTTCATGGCTGCAGGAAAAATGGTTGATTTCTTAACCAATGGTATTGAAGAATATACAGGTGTAACTATTATTAGTGAAGAAAGTGAAAAAATCAGAAAACAGATTATTCAGCAATTGGGAAGAGGTGTTACCATTTATAGTGGTAAACGTGGATTACGTGGAAAAAAAGCTCAGGAGAGTGGTTTAAATAATCGTGATATTCTTTATACCGTTGTTACAAAACTCGAATTAACTAAAGTAAAAGCCATTTCTGAAAGTATTGATAAAACATGTTTTATGACCACTCACAGTATTAGCAGTGTTCGTGGTGGAATGGTGAAAGCAAGAAAACTGCATTAATAAAATTTCAGTTTCATTAATTAGCGTTTGATTTGTGCAGATTGTAGTCAATACTCGTTTATTATTACCAAACAAACTCGATGGAATTGGTTGGTTCAGCTATCAAACATTAAAACGAATTACACAACAGCATCCGGATGTACACTTTGTGTTTTTGTTTGATCGCCCGTTTGATAATCAATTTATTTTTTCTGATAACATTACACCAATTATAATTGGTCCGCAGGCAAGGCATGCATTTTTGTTTTATGCATGGTTTCAGTTTTCGGTAAAATCCATCATAAACAAATTAAAACCCGATTTGTTTTTATCACCCGATGGCATGTTGGCCTTGGGAGCAAAATGCAAACAGTTATCTGTGATACACGATATCAATTTTTTGCACCATCCAAAAGATGTTCCTTTTTGGGCAAGTAAATTTTACAACAGGTATTTTCCAAAATATGCCCATGAAGCAACTCGCATTGCAACAGTTTCCGAATACAGCAAACAAGATATTTCAAAAAGTTACGGAATTGCAAAAGACAAAATTGATGTTGTTTACAATGGTATAAATGAATCGTTTTCGCCGGTGAATGAAGTACAAAAAATTGCAACCAGAAAAAAATATACAAACGGTCAACCATATTTTATCTTTGTAGGTTCTTTGCATCCGCGGAAAAATGTAAAACGTTTATTGTTGGCATTTGATGCGTTTAAATCAGAAACCAATGCTGATTTTAAACTGGTATTGGCAGGAGCAAATTTTTGGGGCATGAACGAATTAAAGCAAACCATGGAAGAAATAAAGTTTGCTTCGGATGTTGTGTTTACAGGCAGAGTAGCCGATACGGAATTAAATTCAATTGTGGCTTCTGCTTTTGCATTAACCTTCATTCCTTATTTTGAAGGCTTTGGAATTCCGATGATTGAAGCCATGCAATGCGAAGTTCCTGTAATTGCTTCCAACACTACTTGCCTGCCTGAAATTGCAGGAGACACTGCTATGTTTGTAAATCCATTTGATGTAATTGAAATTAAAAATGCAATGATTCATCTTTTTCAACATCCTGAACAAAGAGAGCGTTTTATTGAAAAAGGCAAACTTCGTAAAACGCTTTATTCCTGGGATAAATCAGCTGACTTGCTTTGGGATTGTATTTTAAAAACGGTGTAAGATGCAAAATCAAACAACCTATTTTGTAGATGTAATTTTGCCTTTGTCGGTGCCTAATTTGTACACTTACCGTGTTCCAAAAGAGTTAACAAATTTCATACAAATTGGCAGCAGAGTGGTTGTTCAGTTTGGTAAAAATAAATTATACACTGCACTCATTAAAAATATTCATCAGCAAGCACCTGCAGATTACACAGCAAAATATATTGATGCCATTGTAGATGAAATCCCTGTTGTAAATCCCGTTCAGTTTAAGTTTTGGGATTGGATTAGTTTTTATTACATGTGTTATCCTGGCGAAGTAATGAACGTTGCCTTGCCATCCGGATTAAAACTCAATAGCGAAACTAAAATCAGTTTGAATACTGAATTTGATTTTTCATCTCTTGATTTAAATCAACTTCATTCAAATGAAAATAAAGTTATTGATCAACTTCACATAAAACCACAATTAAGCATTGTTGAATTGGCTGAACTTTTAAAGGTTAAAAATATACAGTCAACCACTCATGCGCTTTCGAAAAAGAATATCATTCAGGTGCATGAAGAAATCAATGAACGATATAAACCACGTTTGGTAAGTTATGTAAAGTTGAATTATGAATATCTGCACAACGAAACCAAAATTCAGGAATTGTTTGATCAGTTGGAAAAGAAAGCCGTAAAGCAATTACAGGCATTGTTGTTTTATTTAAATAAGGCAGGAAATATCAATGTTCTGTTACAAAAAAGTGAAATTGACCGTTGGGTAAAAAAATCAATTCTTACAGATGCCGTTGAACATTCTCCGGTTCAATCGCTCATTAAAAAAGGAGTTTTCGATTGCGCTGATTTTGAAATTTCTCGTTTGAAGTTTGAACAGGAAAAAACACAGGAAGTAAAACTTTCGTATTTGCAAGAAGAAGCTTACAAAGACATTCATTTAAAATTACAAGATAAGAGCACTGTTTTACTGCATGGTGTAACCGGAAGTGGTAAAACAGAAATTTACATTAAACTCATTCAAGATGTATTAAATGAGGGCAAACAAGTGTTGTTCTTGGTTCCTGAAATTGCATTGACATCACAACTCATATACCGAATCAGAAAATTTTTTGGAGATCGCTCTGGAGTTTACCATTCTAAATTTTCGGAAAATGAACGCGTGGAAATATGGAATAATATTTCTGGTTCTTCATCAAGTAACGATTCATTAAAGAAAAATAAAAATTATGATATTGTTTTAGGAACACGTTCTGCATTGTTTCTTCCATTTCAAAAATTAGGATTGATTATCATTGATGAAGAACATGATACATCTTACAAACAACAAGATCAGGCACCACGTTACCATGCAAGAGATGCTGCAATTTATCTGGCAAATTTACATCAGGCAAAAGTGGTGTTAGGATCTGCTACACCTTCTGTTGAATCGTATTACAATGCAGAAGAAGGCAGATTTGGTTTGGTAAAATTAAACGAACGTTATGGCGGAACTTTATTGCCCGATATTGAAATCATCGATACGGGAAAATCAAAAGAACAACCCAAAAATAAAACTTTGTTTTCTGATGAATTGAAACAGCAAATTCAACTTACATTAGACCAACGTCAGCAAGTGATTTTGTTTCAAAACCGACGTGGTTTCGCGCCTTATACAGAATGTGTTACTTGTAACTGGATACCACATTGCACGCAATGTGATGTGTCTTTAATTTATCATAAATCAGCCAATCGTTTGGTTTGTCATTATTGTGGTTATTCCATTGCACCGCCTTCTAAATGTGGCGCCTGTGGCAATACTGATTTAAGACACAAAGGTTTTGGTACCGAAAAAATTGAAGAAGAAATTGAAATCATTTTTCCTAATGCTAAAATTGCACGATTGGATGTGGATTCAACACGAAATAAAAATGCCTACAGGCAAATCATAGATGATTTTGATCAACACAAAGTAGATATTTTAGTCGGTACACAAATGGTTACAAAAGGTTTGGATTTTGAACATGTGAGTTTGGTTGGAATCATCAATGCAGATCAGCAACTCAACTTTCCTGATTTTAGATCGTATGAACGAGCATTTCAGATTTTAACACAAGTATCGGGTAGGGCAGGGAGAAGAAATACAAGAGGAAAAGTGTTGATTCAAACCAGCAGGGTTACACACCCTGTTTTAGAATTAATCAAACAAAATAATTTTGATGAGTTGTATGAACAGCAAATCAATGAAAGAAAAGAATTTTTGTATCCGCCGTTTTACAGATTGATTGAATTTATTTTTGTTTCAGCAGATTCAAATTTGTTGAATGAAGCATCTGCTTTTTTTGCTGAACAACTCAAAAAAGATTTTAATAAACATGTTTTGGGTCCTGAATTTCCTTTAATCAGTAAAATCAGAAACGAATACTACAAAAAAATCATTTTAAAAATTGAACGTACTTTTTCAACTTTAAAAGTACGTGAAACATTAATAAATCATTTAAGTGCAATAAAAACCGACAAAGATTTTAAGAAAGTTAAGATTAAAATTGATGTCGATCCGGTTTGATTTGCGATTAGTTTATCCATTTAAACGTATTAATTTCCATTCATAAAATTTAAATGAAATTAATCACTTTTAATTTTTAAATTGTCCTATCGAAAATTGATAATTATGAAAAGAACATTTACCCATTTAGCATTAACAACCTTTCTTTTTACGGGAGGAATATTTGCTCAATCGCAAAAAAACAAAAACCATCAACACGATGCTTTATCTCATCGTACTTGTGGAACAATAGAACATCATGAATTTTTAAAGCAAACACGACCAAATTATGAGAAAGACTTTAATGAATTCAATAATAAATTAGAAGAATACATTAAAAAAGAAAGTAATAATCCACAACAAAAAAATGTAAACATTACTGTTCCGGTTGTTGTACATATTCTTTATCAAAATGCAACTGAAAATATATCTGATGCAAGGGCAATTGAACAAGTAACAGTTTTAAATGAAGATTTTCAGAAAAATAATGCTGACACAACAATTATTCCTTCCATTTTTAAATCAAGAGCTGCTGGTACAAACATTAATTTTTGTTTAGCACAACGAGATCCTAATGGAAATCCTACAAATGGAATTATTCATAAAGCTACCACTGTTGCTACTTTTAGCACTGATGATAAAGTAAAATTTTCTGCTCAAGGTGGTGATGATGCTTGGGATGTAAGTAAATACGTTAATATTTGGGTTTGTGATTTGGGTTCATCTTTGCTTGGTTACGGTGAATTTCCGACAGCTTCATTAAGTAATACTTATGGGTTGGTATTAAATTACAGATATACAGGTAAAACTGGTGCCTCGGCTCCTTTTAATAGAGGAAGAACAGGTACGCACGAGTTTGGACATTGTTTCAACTTATTTCACATTTGGGGAGACGATGGTACAGCTTGTACAGGTAGCGACCAAGTAAATGATACTCCAAACCAAAAAGGTGAAAATTATGGCTCACCTGCTTTCCCTCAGGGAACTGGTGCAAGCGGTGGATGTTGTAATGCAGCTGATCAAAGTTCAATGTATATGAATTATATGGATTACTCTGATGATGCAGCAATGGCAATGTTTACTGCAGGGCAGATTGCACGTATTAATGCTGTTGTAAATACTGCACCTTGGAATATTCTTCAGTCTTCTGATGGTTGTAATCCTGTTAATTTAGTTGCAAATGATGCAGGTATATTAAACGTTGCTTCCCCAAATGGTATTCTATGTACAACTAGTATTCAGCCTTCTGTTACACTTAAAAATATGGGTAATACAACAATGACAACTTGCGATATTAATTATAAAGTAGATAACGGAGCTATATCAACTTTTAATTGGACAGGAAATTTGGCATCACTTGCAACAACAGTTGTGAGCTTACCTTCAATACCTGTAACCGCAGGAAATCACACATTAACAGTTTACACATCAAGCCCAAATGGTTCTGCTGATGGAAATGCAACAAACGATCAATCAACTTCTACATTTACAATTGTTTCTGTAGGAAATGCATTACCATATTTCCAAGGATTTGAAACTACACCTTTTCCAACGGCACAAGGAATTACATTAAGTAATCCTGATAACGGCATTACGTGGGCAAGTACAACTACAGCTAAATTTTCCGGTACACGTTCTGCTTTTGTTGACAACTGGAATTATGCAAATGCACAAGGGCAACGAGATGAAATGATTTTACCTAATTTAGATTTTAGTAATTCAACTAATTCACAATTAACTTTCCAAGTTGCTTATACCTACTGGACAACAACTGGAACTAATTACTCTGATACGTTAGAAATTTTGGCTTCAGGTGATTGCGGGGCAACTTATACTTCTGTTTATAAAAAATGGAGAGATGATTTAAAAACAGCTCCACCGGTATCAAGTAATAACGCTGCTTTTGCACCCACAGGCCCAACTCAATGGAGATTAGAAACAGTTAATCTTGCTCAGTTTGATGGAAATAACAATGTTGTTGTGAAGTTTAGAAACATCACTGATTATGAAGATAACTTATACATTGACGATATAAATATTGCATCAAATCCAATTGGTTTGAATTCTATTGAAAATTCGTCTGTTTATGTAAACTTATATCCCAATCCATCCAACGGAATGATAAAAGTTGAAGTTTACAATCAATTTCAAAATCAAGAATATCAAATTATTGTTTATGATGTAATTGGTAAAAAAGTTAAAGAAATTAGCTCAGTTAATTCAGGAGATAATATTGATTTATCAACTTTTACAAATGGTTTATATCAAATTGAAATTAAGTCAAAATCAACTTCTATTTTTAAGAAAGTTGTACTAAACAAATAATTTTTATTATTCTTAAATTTAAAGTCGGTGCATTTGCACCGACTTTTTTGTTTTAATTTAAAAGATGTTTTGATCTTGATTTTAACTCAATTTCTGTTTTACCAAACTAGTTTATCATAATTTAGTACATTTGCTTTCCTCATGAAAAAAAGTTTTTTATTTATAGTCATTTTATTTTGTAGTATTTGGAATTTAATCTCTCAAAACAGTGCAACCATTCGTGGATTTGTATATACAAAAGACGATGGAGAACCTGTTTTGTTTACCAATGTATATCTAAAAAACACAACAATTGGCGCATCTACTGATATCAATGGTTTTTTCACGATAACCAAAGTTCCTGCGGGTAATTATACTTTAACTATATCTTATTTGGGCTATGATACTTTGAACGATTTTATTACTGTAAAAAACGGCGATATCATAAACAAAAAATTTTATCTTACTAAAGGATCAATACAACTGCAGGAATTTACTGCTAGCGCAGAACAACAATCAAAAACAGAAGAAACTAAAGTTTCTGTAAATAAAATTGACCCCATTGTTATAAATAAATTACCAAGTGTTGGAGAGCCTGATTTAGCTCAATATATGCAAGTGTTGCCGGGTGTTGTTTTTACAGGTGATCAGGGTGGGCAGCTTTATATCAGAGGAGGTACGCCAATTCAGAATAAAGTGTTACTTGATGGAATGATAGTTTACAATCCATTCCATTCAATAGGTCTATTTTCTGTTTTTGATAATGACATCATTCGTAATGCAGATGTTTACACCGGGGGTTTTGGAGCAGAATACGGAGGAAGAATCTCTTCGGTGATGGATATCACGACAAGAGATGGAAACAAAAAACGAACGGAAGGAAAAATATCTACATCTACTTTTGGATTAAAAGCACTTTTGGAGGGGCCGTTATTGAAACTAAAAGAGAACGGAAATGGAACAATTTCTTATTTATTATCAGCAAAACATTCTTACTTACCTCAATCATCAAAAATATTTTATCAATATGCTGATACTGCAGGCTTACCTTTTGGATTTACCGATTTATATGGTAAGGTTTCATTTAATGCTAACAATGGAAGTAAATTAAATGTATTCGGTTATAATTTTAAGGATTTCGTAAACTATCCAAAAATTGCCCAATTCAACTGGAATTCATATGGTGCAGGTTCTAATTTCGTATTGATTCCGCCCGGTTCGACAACTTTAGTAGAGGGTAATTTTGCTTATTCTCAGTATGGTATTGAAGCAAAAGGCGCATCTGATAGTGTACCTAAAACCAGTGATATCAATGGATTTAATATGGGACTTAAATTCACGAATTTTATTGGTAAAAATGAGGTGAAATACGGATTTGAGATGATTGGTTTTAAAACAGCACTGTATTATCGTAACGAATTTGGAAGTGACATAACACAAGAAGAAAACACTACAGAAATTGCAGGATTTTTAAAATATAAACACATCACACAAAATAAAAAATTAGTTATTGAGCCTAGTTTGCGTTTGCATTACTATGCTTCGCTCTCTAACTTTTCACCTGAACCAAGACTTTCTTTTAAGTACAATTTAAAAAAACAACTCAGGTTTAAATTTGCCTCCGGTATTTATTCTCAAAACCTAATTGCTGCAAATTCGGATAGAGACATTGTAAATTTATTTTATGGCTTTTTATCCGGACCTGAAAATTTACAAGACACCTACATTCCTAAAGCAGGTGCAGCCCCAAAAGAACTAAATACTAAGCTTCAAAAAGCTATACATCTAATAGGCGGCGTTGAGTTTGATGTTTTTAAAAATATTGAAATTAACATTGAAGGTTATCAAAAATGGTTTACACATCTTACCAACGTAAATCGTGATAAAATTTTTAATGATGATGTTATTCATACCACATTTCCTGACTCAGTTAAAAAAGATTTTATTGTTGAAACCGGCTGGGCAAAAGGACTTGATTTTGTTGTTAAATACGATTTAAAACGTTTTTACTTTTGGGTAACGTATTCACTAGGTTTTAATGAGCGCTGGGATGGTTCAAAATCGTATAAACCAATTTGGGATAGAAGACATAATATTAATGTTGTTACGTCTTATACATTAGGAAAGAAAAAAAGATGGGAAATAAATGCAAGATGGAATTACGGAAGCGGTTTCCCATTTACGCAAACTCAGGGTTTTTATCCTAAATTAAATTTAACAGGGGGCATTGATCAGGATTACACTACATTAAATTCCGGTATTGGGTATATTCCTGCAGGATTAAACCAGGGAAGATTGCCTCAATATCACCGATTGGATTTAGGAATTAAATACAAATACAATGTTTCAGAAAAACTCTCACTAGAAGTAAATGCAGGAGTTACCAATTCGTATAACAGAGCTAATATATTTTATTTTGACAGGATAACTCAGCAAAGAAAAAATCAATTACCGTTTTTACCTAACATCAACTTAAGCATATCATTTTAATATGGGATTTAAAATTTATACCAAAACTGGCGATCAAGGTGAAACCTCTTTAATTGGAGGTGTTCGCTTACCTAAACATCACATTAGAATTGAAGCATATGGAAGTGTAGATGAATTAAATGCTTTTATTGGCTTAGTCAGAGATCAATCAATAGATGAACATTCAAAACAACAATTAATTTCTATACAGGATCGATTATTTACTATTGGTTCTCTTTTGGCTGTAGGAAAAGTAGATACAAAAATGAAATTACCATCTTTGACAGAAGATGATATTACTTTGCTTGAACAAGAAATGGATAAAATGGATGAAACATTACCTGAAATGAAACATTTTGTTTTACCAGGCGGACACACAACTGTTTCCTATTGCCATGTAGCGCGTTGTGTTTGCAGAAGAGCTGAACGTGAAGTTTTAAAATTAGCAGAAAATGAAAAGGTAGATCAACTGATTTATAAATATCTAAATCGCCTTTCAGATTATTTATTTATTCTTTCGAGAAAATTAACTCAGGATTTAAAAGTTACAGAAACACCTTGGATCCCGAAAATATAAAATTATTTACTAACCTAAATAACTTTGTAAAAGTCGACTCCTCGAAGTGTGCTTTAATCTTCTAACTGCTTTTTCTTTAATTTGTCGGACCCTTTCGCGTGTTAAATCAAATTTTTCTCCTATTTCCTCTAAAGTCATAGGATTTGTTCCACTTAAGCCGAAAAATAATCGAACTACATCAGCTTCCCTAACTGTTAAGGTATTTAGTGCCCTCTCTATTTCTGTTCGTAACGATTCATCGATTAATCCTTTTGATGGATTGGGACTGTCCTTTTCTTCCATTACTTCATACATGCTTCCTCCATCATCATTGGCACTAAGAGGCGCATCCATAGAAACATGACGCCCATTATTTTTCATGGTTTCGAAAACTTCATTAGTAGATAAATCTAATGCAATTGCAATTTCATCTGCTGTAGGTTCGCGCTCAAATTCTTGCTCTAATTTTGAAAACGTTTTATTAATTTTATTAATTGAACCAATTTTATTAAGTGGTAATCGAACGATTCTGGCTTGCTCGGCAAGTGCCTGCAAAATGCTTTGTCTTATCCACCAAACTGCGTACGAAATAAACTTGAAGCCTCTGGTTTCATCAAATCGTTGAGCTGCTTTAATTAAACCCAAATTCCCTTCGTTTATTAAATCTGGCAAACTTAAACCTTGATTTTGATATTGTTTAGAAACAGAAACAACAAAACGTAGGTTTGCTTTTGTGAGTTTTTCAAGAGCTGCCTGATCCCCTGCTTTTATTTTTCGAGCGAGTTCAACTTCTTCTTCAGCAGTAATTAAATCAACCCTGCCAATTTCCTGAAGATATTTGTCAAGTGAGGCAGTTTCTCTGTTGGTTACTTGTTTCGTAATTTTTAGTTGTCTCATTTCGTAATTTTTAGTTGTCTCATGTAATCTTTTTTTTCTTAATACGATTTTAAAGAATAAATGTTACAAAAAATCATAAAAAAACGGGTAAATTTTCTTACCCATTTTAAGTTCATTATATCAAATTATTTTACTGTATACTGATTTCTTTTGAATTAAATTTTACTTTAATTTTTTTAGGTATTTCAATGAATAAAATACCATTCTTATATTCAGCCATTATTTTTTCATCATCGATGTTTTCAGGTAAAGAAAAACTTCTTTCAAAGTTTTGAAACTGAAATTCTCTTTTTGTGTAATTTTTTTGATTCTTCTCTTCATCATGTTTTTTTTCTACTGAAATTGTAATGTTATTGTTTTCAAGTTTTACTTTAAAATCAGATTTATCAAAACCAGGAGCAGTTATTTCCAAATGATAACTTTGGTCGGTTTCATAAGTGTTTAATGCCGGATGAATTCCATAAAATCGATTAATATTTGTTCCTCCGGAAATGAAATCATTTAATGCTTCATTAAACAAAGGTGTTAATCCATAATTTGTTGTTTCGTTTACTCTTTTTTTGTTTAAGGTTACAAGCGTCATAATTTTAATTTTTAAGGTAATTTTCCATAGGATAATCAAAATTTATGCTTTTACAATTTTTGCTCAGTAAAAAAAGACAATTAGTCACCTTTTTCAAAAAATTAACGCCAATATGACTTATTTATAAATTTGTTGTGCTAATTTTGTTTGTTTAATTTTGAAAAGTTTAAAAAGATATGGCTAAAAAAAAATCTTTAGGAGCAAAAATTTTTCGATCCTTACTTGTTATTTTTCTTGTTTTGTTAGCTTGGGGTTCCTGGATTGCATATCAAAATCTAATTAAAAATAATGTAAAATTAGATGGCAAGAAGTCTGCTTTTTTTTATGTAAAGACAAATTCATCTTATCAAGATCTATTAAATTCACTTCAAAATGAAGGTATAATTATTAACCTTGGTTCTTTTGATTGGTTAGCTCGTAAATTAAATTTAGATAAAGAATTTAAGCCCGGAAGGTATCGTATTTCATCTAAAATGTCGAACAGGCAAATAATTAATATGATTAAATCTGGTAAACAGGAAAAAGTAAGTTTAAGCTTTAATTACACAGATAGAACAACAGACCAACTGATTAATAAGATAAGTAGTAAATTAGAAATTACCGAAAGTGAACTTGAAACTTTTTTTTCTGATGAATCTAAATTAACTGAAATGGGCTTTAATAAGGAAACAGTTAGAGCATTATTTTTACCTGAAACTTATGAATTAAACTGGAATACATCGCTAAATGATTTATTAAATTTATTATTTGCAAATTATAAAAAATTTTGGACTGAAGAACGCAAATTAAAGGCAAATAAAATGAATTACAGTGAAACGGATATTATTACGCTAGCATCAATTGTTCAATGTGAATCGACCATTAAATCTGAACAACGAAAAATAGCAGGTGTATATTTAAATCGAATTGAAAAAAAAATGCAGCTTCAGGCTGATCCAACTTTAATTTTTGCCTCAGGAAACTTTAAAACACATCGTGTATTAAATGCTGATAAGAAAATAGATTCGCCATACAATACTTATAAGTATTTTGGTTTACCTCCTGGTCCAATTTGTCTCCCATACTCACAAGCCATTGATGCAGTTTTAAATCATGAGAAACATAATTATATTTTTTTCTGTGCAAAACCAGACTTAAAGGGCTATTCTAATTTTTCTGTTACCTATAAAGAACACAAAAAATATGCTTATGCCTATCAGAATGAAATGGATAGAAGAGGTATAAAACGCTAATCTTAGATAAATTCTATAACGTCCATTAAAAACCTTGTTTATCCGTTTTGATAAACATGAAAGATAATTATGACAAAACATTAATTCGCTTACCATTCATAATCATTTAAATACGTTTGTAAAAAAAACGTATTTAATTTTTTTTAATAGAGTTATTTGCACTATAATTATAAAATTAAAAGACATAAATAAAATGAAAAATAAATTAGCATTTGTAATTTTTGTAACTATTATCATTACCAATAGTATTTTAATAGGTCAAAATAAATCGCCATTTAAAAATATTCAAAAATTTAAGCTTCCTGAACTCATAACGCAAGAAGATTATTTGGCTAAAACACTTGTTTTTAAATTGAGCTCAAAATATCGCAGTATAGCCCAACTTAATGCTATTCAACACCCTCAATTGCAATTGGTGTTAAATTATTTAGGAGTAGAAAAATTAGAAAAAAAATTTCCATTACATAAAGCACCTGAAAAAGAAAAAAATGAGTACGGACAAAAATACGCTGATCTATCTCTTATTTATCAGCTTAAATACGCTAATGACGTTGATATTGAATATGCAGCTAACCAACTTCTTGCTTCCGGTGCTGTAGTTTATGCTGAACCGCATTATGTTTTTAAATTTTTTGATTATGAACCAAATGATACAAGAGCTGATTCGGTTGCAGGAAATCAGAGAAATGCTTTTAAACGAATTAGAGCTTATAAAGCTTGGGATTTAGCTTTAGGCGGATCTAGAGGAGATGCAAATACTGTTATTGCAATTGTAGATAGCGGAAGTGATTTGGATCATCCTGATCTTGCAGCAAATATTTATAAAAATTTAGCTGATCCTATTAATGGGACAGATGATGATGCAGATGGTTACATTGATAATTTTAATGGTTGGGATTTAGGAGGTGCTGATTACAATACTGTTGTAGGTGATAATAACCCTAATTGTATAGGAGCTAATAATAATCACGGCTCTCATGTTTCTGGATGCGCCTCACAAGTTTCGGATAATAATGTAGGTGGTGCAGGAATTGGATTTAACTGCAAGTTACTTATTGTAAAAGCTGCAGCGGATAATGACACTAGAGGTTCTGGCGGGGTTGGTTATGTAATTGCGGGCTACGAAGGAATTACTTATGCTGCAGATCATGGTGCACACATCATCAATTGCTCTTGGGGAGGTGCAGGTGGTGGATCATTTGGTCAAGATATTATAGATTATGCAACAATTAATAAAAACGCTTTGGTAGTTGCTGCTGCAGGAAATGATGGACAGGATTTAGCTTATTTCCCAGCTTCTTACACATATGTTTTATCTGTTGCAGCTACTAATTCAACTAGTGATGGTAAAGCATCGTTTTCAAATTATAACTACACAGTAGATTTAAGTGCTCCTGGTAGTCAAATTGATGCAACAATCTACAATAATAATTACACAACTCAAAGTGGAACTTCAATGGCATCTCCAATTGTTGCTGGCGCTGCAGGTTTAGTAAAATCAAAGTTTCCAAATTTTACTGCTTTACAAATTGCACAACGTTTAAAACAAACTACTGATAATAATTATCGTTCTTTTGATGCGGTAACAAATCCAAACATTACAAATCCTGCTGCTACTGCATCCTCATTGCAAAATAAATTGGGTACCGGAAGGTTAAATGCTTTTAGAGCATTGGTAGATCCTCAGGGACCATCTGTCGTTTTTCAAAATGAAAATATTGTAGATAATAACGATATGGCTTTTGTTATTGGTGATACATTATTTATTAGTGGTGAGTTCATGAATTTTTTAACTGCTACATCCAATTCATCAGTCGCATCTATTAAGGCAGTTACAAACGGTAACTATTTAACAGTTGTTGATACAACTTTTAATCTTGGGGCACTTGCAACTCTAGCAACAACTAATAATTCTAGTGATCCATTTAAATTTAAAATCAATGCGGGTACTCCTCTAAACACGGTAATCACTTTCAGAGTATTAATAAAAGATGGAACATATTCTACTAATTATTATTTTAATGTAACTACAAATGTAGATTACATTAATGTTGGTATTAATGATTTACAAACAACCATTACTAGTAAAAGTAAAATTGGTTGGAATCAAGATGGTGCAACTGAGGGTTTAGGCTTTAGTTATCTTGGTACACAAATGTTATATGAAGGTGGTTTAATGATAGGTACAAGCGTTAATGCTGTTTCTGATCGCGTTAGAGGAAGTAATGGAACAGCATCTGACCAAGATTTTACAACAACTGAAAATGTTTATCGTGTTGTACCATCTGTTCGTTCAGAATTTGACATACATGGTGTTATGAATGATTTTACTGCAAGTCCAACTCAAAATCTTTTAGTTTCTCATAATGCTTATGCTTGGAGTACCCCTGGTAATAGAAAATATGTTATTGTTGAATATTTTATTAAGAATAATGGTACTACTCCACTAACTAATTTGTTTGCAGGTATATCTGCTGATTGGGATATCGATGCTGTAAGTTATGCTAAAAACAGATCTGATTATGATGCTCCTCGTAAAATGGGATATTCATGGTTAACTGATGTAAATGGTAAGTATGCTGGTATTAAAGTACTAACTCCTGAAGCTGGTAATTTTTATGCGATTGATAATGTTGCGGGTGGAAATGGCGGTTTAGATATTGTTGATGCAAATAATTATTATAGTACGGCTGATAAATATATTGCTTTGTCAACATCTAGATTACAAGCCGGTGTAGCAGATGCTGATGGGGAAGATGTATTAAATGTTGTATCTACAGGACCATATAGTGTTAATGCTGGTGACTCGGTAAAAGTTGCTTTTGCTTTAATTTGCGGAGATGATTTAAATGACATTAAAGAATCTGCAGATAGTGCACAAGTTCATTACGATATTATGTATCCTGTTGGCTTAAGTCAAGTAAATAATTATGATGAAATTTCTCCTGTAGTTTATCCTAACCCTTCAATTGGGAAAGTTTATATTGATAATTCAACTAATGATTCTTTTGAAATTGAGTTATTAAATAGTTTAGGTCAGATTGTAAAAACAACAACTATTAATGGTATTGTAAAAAGACAAGAAATTGATTTAACTCAATTTTCAAGTGGCTTGTATTATTATAGAATTACAAAAGACAAAGGTAAATCAAAAGATAATAAACAAAAAGTTGGTAAATTAATCTTAATAGGAACAAGATAGACTTTTTAAGTTTTACGCTTAATGTTTAATCATGATAAAAAAGGTAGTAGTTTTACTACCTTTTTTATTACACTATATTAAATTAGGTAATGGTGCAAAAAATAGTTGGTGGAAATTAATTTTTCTATTCTTATATTTCAATCCGTAACCTGAAGAGGAATCGAGCTCTGCTGAGGAGCAACTCGCCAGCAATAAGGTTTACCTCGG